>JGI20214J51650_10002486_pt1 | contig 11621 bp, 11 predicted proteins | sample WetSurMetagenome_FD_51650 | JGI IMG/M metagenome (IMG submission 51650)
GCCATTTCTCGACCTGTGTCCGGTCCATACCTATGCCAACCTGGAGCAGGTCAAGGCGGCGGTGACGGCGGTGGGGCAACGCATCGCAAACGAAGCCCTGCCCGAATCACTGGCGCCGCTGGTGGTCGGCTTTGCAGGTTACGGCAATGTCTCCCAGGGGGCTCAGGAAATCTTCGATCTGCTGCCCACCGTGGAGGTCCGGCCGGGCGAACTGGCGGAGTTCGTTCGCTGCAATCGATCCCTGACCACCAAGCTGGTCAAAGTGGTTTACCGCGAAGAACATTTGGTGGAGCGGATCAACCCGTCCCGTCCGTTCGAGCTTCAGGAATACTATGACCATCCGGAACGGTACCGCTCGACCTTCGGGCCCCACCTCGATCTACTCACGGTGCTGGTCAACGGCATCTTCTGGACGGAAAAATACCCCAAACTGGGCGATGCGGACCAGTTGCGTGCGCTGTTTCGCCGCGCAGAGAAACCGCGTCTCTCCGTAATCGGCGATATCACCTGCGACGTGGACGGCTCGTTGGCCTGTACGGTACGGGACACCGATCCGGGCGATCCGGTCTACATCTACGACCCCGAGACCCGCAAGGCCGTCNCCGGTTTCGAAGGTCCCGGACTGGCCGTGATGGCCGTGGGAAGCCTGCCCTGCGAGCTGCCNCGCGAGTCNTCCCGTGCCTTCAGCAAAGCGCTCAAACCATACATCCCCGCCATGGCCGCGGCGGACTTGAGCGGCAGCTTCGAGACGGTAGAACTGCCCGATCCGATCCACCGCTCGGTGATTTTATGGCGCGGTCAGTTCACGCCGAGGTACGAATACATGAAGGATTTTTTACGCTAACGACNAAGCACCAACAAGAAAGGAGAAAATCAATGAAAAGTATCCTCATTCTGGGAGCCGGCCTCGTTTCGCCGCCAATCGTTCATTACCTCACCGACCGGCCGGAGTTTGAGGTCACCGTAGCCTCGCGCACCGTGTCCAAGGCGGCGGCGCTGGTCGCCGGCCGAACCCGGGGCAAGGCGCTGGCCCTCGACATCAGGAACGAAACCTTGCTGGAGGCGCTGATCACGAAATGCGACCTTGCCGTGTCCCTGCTTCCCGCCACCGAGCATGTAAAAGTCGCCCTGCTGTGCCTCAAGCACGGCAAACACATGGCGACGACTTCGTATTTCAGTCCGGCCATGTTGGCTTTGGACGCCGAGGTCAAGGCCAAGGGGCTCACCTTTATCAATGAGTGCGGCGTGGACCCGGGCACGGACCATATGTCCGCCATGCGGGTGATCCATCATGCCCAGACCAACGGGGGCAAGGTGGTTTCGTTCCGCTCTTATTGCGGCGGCCTGCCCGCGCCTGAGGCAAACAATAACCCGCTCGGCTACAAGTTTTCCTGGACGCCCCGGGGGGTACTGGTGGCAGCGACCAACGCGGCAAAGTACCTGCTCGACGGGAAGGTGGTCCAAATGCCCGGCAACGAGCTGTTTGCAGCCCCGGAGATCGTGCAGATCGAAGGCGCAGGCACCTTCGAAGGCTTCCCAAATCGGGACTGCTTCCCCTACATCGAGAGGTACGGTTTGACGGATGTCAAAACGATGTTCCGGGGCACCCTGCGCTACCCGGGTCATTGCGAGGCTTGGTACCGCTGGGTCAATCTCGGCCTGTTCGAGCAACCGCTACGCCGCGATTTGGCCGGGAAAACCTTGCGCCAATTCATGGCCGGCTTCGGCGTTCCGGATCAAAACGTCGAACGGGGTGTGGCCCGGAAGATGGGCGTGGGCGTAGATCATCCGGCAATGGCCAAACTGAAGTGGCTGGGCATGTTCGAAGACCGGCCAATCCCGATCACCGAAGGCGGCAACATCGACGTGATGGCCGCCCAGATGCTCGAAAAATGCCCCTTTGCCAAAGGCGAGCGGGACATGCTTGTGATGCGCCATGAATTTGTGGTCGAATATCCCGGGCGCACCGAAAAGATCCTCTCAACCATGGTGGACTTCGGTCTGCAACCCGACGGCGACAGCTCCATGGCCCGCACGGTCTCCCTGCCCGTTGCGATCGCGGTCCGGATGATCCTTGAAGGCTCCTTGACCCAACGGGGGGTGATCGCCCCGCTCAAACCCGAAGTCTACAACCCGATCCTCAACGAACTGGCCGCCATGAACATCCGTTTTGTGGAAGAAAAATACTGATGAGGGGCTGTTTTAGCGCAGACTGAGGATACGGTGGTCGAATCGGCCGTCATGAAATACTGGACGCAGAAAAGCAAAATTCTGATCACCTGTCCCAAGGGAATCCCCCCATGGCTTGCCGGAGAGGTCCACGCCCTCGGGTTCCCCGTCATTGAGGAGGGCGAGGCGGCCGTCGAGACGGAGGGGACCCTGTCCGACACGATGCCCCTGAACCTCCACCTTCGAACGGGCCACCGCGTTCTCTACCTCGTTGCGGACCTCCCGGCGGAGAACCCTGAAGGCCTCTACCGCGGCCTGCGGGATATTCCATGGGAGGAGATCCTTTACGAACGGGGGGAGCATGCCTACCTCTCGGTCACCTCGACGGTGGACACCCCATCGATCAACGACGCCCGGTATGTAAACCAGAAGGCGAAGGACGCGATCGTCGACCGGATGCAGGAAAAATGCGGCCTGAGGCCGGACTCCGGACCCGACCGGGACCGGGCGGTCATCCATGTCTTCTGGCGGGGGAGCGGGGTTTCCCTCTACCTCGACACCTCCGGCGAGCCTCTCTCCCGGCGGGGGTACCGGAAGATCCCGCTTCAGGCGCCGATGCAGGAAACCCTCGCGGCCGCGGTCATCCTTGCGACCGGCTGGAACGGGCGAAGCGGTTTCGTCAATCCCATGTGCGGGAGCGGGACGCTCGCGATCGAGGCCGCGCTTTTCGCCCAAGGCAAGGCGCCGGGTCTCCTCCGGAGCAATTATGGTTTCGTCCATCTGCGGGGGTTCGATCCGGCCGCCTGGCGGGCGGTCCGGGCACAGGCGCACGCTGCGCAAAAAGAAACAGCGGCCCGGATCATTGCCACGGATATCGACCCGCGGGCAGTGACCGCCGCCAGGCAGAACGCCCGGACGGCCGGCGTGGAGGAACGGATCGAATTTTCCGTTTGCCCTTTCACCGAAACGCCGATTCCCGAGCGCAGCGGCGTGGTCGTCCTCAATCCCCCCTACGGCGAACGGACCGGCGAGATTTCAAGCCTGATCGGTCTCTACCGGGGGATCGGGGATTTCTTCAAAAAGCGGTGCGGCGGCCACCGCGGCTACATCTTCACCGGAAACGCCGCCCTGGGGAAACAGGTCGGCCTCCGGACGAAGAGGCGGATCCCCTTTTACAATGGCGAGATCGAGTGCCGGCTTCTGGAGTACGAGCTTTATGAGGGAAGCCGACGGGCAGAGAAGATCCGTGAGGAAGGATAGTGCAACGGGAGGCATGGTGAATGATCACAGAAGAGGTCAAACAAAAAATCCGCGATATCGTGGGGCTGGACCACGTTCTCGATTCCGACCTGAACCGCTTCGGCTATTCCTACGACTCCTCCTTCGTCCCGCTTCTGCCAGCGAACAAACCCGATCTGGTCGTGCGTCCGCTGACCACGGAAGAGGTGTCGCGGGTCATGGCCGTCGCCTGCGGGCATGAAATCCCGGTCACGCCCCGGGGTGCCGCGAGCGGCCGCACCGGCGGCAGCATCCCGCTCAAGGGCGGTATTTCCCTCGGTCTCGACCGCATGACGCGGATCGTCGAGCTCGACGAGCGGAACATGATGGTGACGGCGGAGGCGGGGGTGCGCACGATCGACCTTTACAACCACTGCGCCGCAAGAGGGCTCTTCTTCCCGCCCGACCCGGCAAGCTGGAAATTCTCCACGATCGGCGGCAACGTGGCTGAAAACGCCGGGGGGATGAGGGCCGTCAAGTACGGCGTGACGAAGAACTACGTCATGGGGCTGGAGGTGGTTCTGGCCGACGGCGCCATCCTTCGGACCGGCGGTAAGGCGATCAAGAACGTGACCGGCTACGATCTGACGAGCCTCTTCACCGGTTCCGAGGGGACGCTCGGCATCGTCACCCAAGTTCTGTTCCGGTTGATTCCCATGCCGAAGCGTCGCGGCACCCTGCAGGCGATGTTCCGCACCCTCGACGACGGCTGCCGGACCATCCATGCGATGCTCCAGTCGGGCGTCGTGCCGGCGGCGGCGGAGATCATGGACCGGATCTGTCTGGAGGTCGTCGCGCGCCACCGCAAGACGAATCTCGATCCGGAGGTCGGCGCCTGCATCATCATCGAAATCGACGGCGATGACGATGCGTCCCTCCAAATCCAGGCCAAGCGTATCGAGGAAACGGCAAGGGCGTGCGAGGCTATGGAATTCCAAACGGCCCGGTCGCAGCAGGAGGCGGACGAACTCTGGGCCGTCCGGCGGGGCATCAGCTCCGCCGTGGCCGCCCTGGCGCCCAACCGCATCGGCGAGGACATCTCGGTTCCCCGCGACGCCTTTCCGGAGGTGGTGCGCCGCATCCGGGAGATCTCCCAAAAACACGGATTCACGATCGCCGTGTACGGCCACGCCGGCGACGGCAACCTCCACCCCTCCATCCTGTGCGACTTGAGCAGGCCGGGCGAGGAGGAGCGAGTTCATCGGGCGGTGGACGATATCTTCGCCGCGGCCCTGGAGGTCGGCGGAACCCTGTCGGGCGAGCATGGCATCGGCATCACGAAGCGGCCCTATATCGCGGGTGCCCTGGGTGATGTCGGCATCCGGACGCTCAAGTCGGTCAAAGCGGCCCTCGACCCGAAGGGGATCCTGAACCCGGGGAAGATCTGGTGACGACGGCTAAGGGGAAAATCAGAAATGCCGACATATGGAGTAACGCTTTGATACACTATACTAACCGCTTTGCAGCGTCGAAAGAAACTCCGCCAGTTTTTTCTCCGACTCGGCATGCGTTTCACTTAAACCCGATGTTGTAAACTGGAGACCGCACATCATACTTTCATTGTCTTTCCGGATCGCCCTTATGACCGTGTTGAAAACCACTATTTCTCCCTTTTCTTTGAACTGCAGGGAAATAACGATCTCCTCTTGGACTTTAAGGCTGGGAAAACTCCTCTGGTCCGATCGGTTGAATTCAAAACTGCACCCTCCTATGCTGATATCCGAGACGATCCCTTCATAAGCTTGATCATGCAATCTGATTTCCGCATCGATGATGCAGGAGATCCGCTCGTGCTTGCGGAGATTGATGTTATCAAGGGCTTCGGGATAGGAGAGGAGGGCAAAACGATACGGTTCTTTGACAAGCAACAAAAGGGTGCAGCGAAAGGCATAGACCCGCCCATAGAACAGGTAACTGACGATAACGTGATTTTTCTCGTGTCGCTTGGAGGCAACATCGACGAGGGGAGGTGTTTGGATAATGAGATAATTCCCCGGATCCACGCCGATCAGACGGCTCCGAGACGATCCGATTCCCATAAACTGAACCCGCAGTAGAATTCCCAAAGTCATCCCAGGAAGGTCAATAAAACCGGTTGTTTTACCAACGGGTGGACTACTTTCCGGTGACATATTATTCCCTCATCTGAAGTTCGCAACCCATCAACTGCCTGACTTCCCGCAGAAACCGCCAAATTCAACCTATTATTCATAGATCACATCATCTTTGGTGTCAATCGTTGATCAGAACTTGTTTTATGAACGGCACGACAATACGGAAGAGCGTCTTGTCCGTCAAGGAAATTTCATCACAACCCATGGTCGCCGGATGAAATTTGATGCCGGTCACATGGAAGAAGTGACGAGGATAACCTCAAAGTAGTTATCGCGTTGATTTCCATTCCGGCAATGATGGCATGGCTGGCAGGTTTTTCGGGGGCTCGAACAGACGCCGCCTTGACGCAATCATTCAACAATGATACAAATTCGGCGTTTTCTGAGTATGGGGAGTATTTTGCAGAAGAACCAGCAGAATCGAATACAAGACTTAGAAGCGACCTTTTTCTTAAGCGGCGCGATAATTGGAAAACCTGGAGAGAAAGCGTCGGCATCCATGAGCGAATCAAAATCTTTCTCTGTTTACAATGGGCTCATCCTGGAGATCCTTCGTTCGTTCCATGGAAGCACGCCTCTCTTCGGAGCAATGACGCCTCTCATAAAAGATACGCAATGGCATGATATTCTAAATTTTCTTCGTTTCCACAAGCTTCTTCCCATTGCCTACCATGTGCTGACCGGTACCGAACTCTGGGAGACGATTCCGAACAATTACAAAGCGGTTTTAAAGAATGCTTCTTTTGAGAATACGGCACTTATTCTTCTTCTTGGAAATTTTATGGATGCTGTCACGTCCGCTTTGGAGCAAGCCCGGATTCCTTTTTATATTATTAAAGGACCCGCGCTTGCTCTGGAATTCTACCGTCCCAGCGATTTGAGACCATACACCGATATCGATATCGTCATTCCGTTTAACCGTTTTAACGATGCCAATGCGGTACTGAACGATTTGGGCTTCTCCTCACGGGGAAAGGCGTTCACAAAAGAATATTTTGATTCGGTTCATTTTTCAAATGACCAATATCCCGGGTTTTGTATTGATCTTCAGTGGGAATCCGTTACATCAATCTGGACGAGGGAGCCTTTTCTGAGCAGCGAGGAAGTATGGGATCGAATACGACCGCTCAGAACATCCGAAGGCAGACATATCCCTGTTCTGGCGCCAATGTTTCTGATACCGTTTCTATGCACTCACCTCGTTTTTCACCGCCCCATGGCGCTTCTGATCCATTTGATGGATCTCGCTCTTGCTGTTCGGGGTTGCGAATCGGATCTGCCGTGGGAAGAGCTGGTTCGATGGGTGCAGTGCAAGAAGCTGGGAAAGCCGGTCTATCATTCTCTCAGGTGGACCAGGGATATATTAGATGTCGCGATCCCGGCAGCGGTCCTCGATGCATTACAACCGGGAGCGGTAGAGCGCCATCTCTTTCCCTTCCGCCGGATTGCCTCAAGACAGGGGAATATACCGGAATTCATGGAGAGGGCCATTAAATTCCCCCTTATTGAGGGATGGCAGAATAAGATCCGCTCGATTGCTTCTTATTGTGGGATGGTTCGTCAGGGTTCGAAAGATGAATGAAGCTGCGGCAAGGCGCCATGGTTTGGTATCAATCACATGAACAGAAGGGAGGATGAAAATGGATCGGTTGGAACGCTCTTATCATAAAAGTAAAAAAATAACCTGGAGAGTTGTCGAAGAGGACAGCGTTATTCTCAACCTCGACACAGGGTATTATTACACGTTGAACGAAGTGGGGAGATTTCTCTGGGAGTCTCTGGATGGAAAGAAAAAACTTTCCGCTATTCACAAAGAAATTCTCGATCATTATGATGTGGATCCTGAGACCGCGAAAAGCGATATCCTGGAACTCATCGATGATCTCCTGAAGGAAGGACTGGCTGAAATCCATGAATCGTCTGAGAAAGGTCTTTCTCCTCCTGCAGCCCCGTAATGCGATCGCGGCCATGGAACTTTTGATTCTCCTGGTCATCGTTTCGCTCAGGATGAATCGCCACCCGCTTCCCTCTCTGCTGTGTGGTTTCGATCGAGAGGGGAGTAAATACGGTCATCTTGGAACAGAAGGCAGGGAAAGGGCCCTATTATACTGGGAACTGCTGAGTTTCCTCCTCGCGCGATGCATGAGGGTAAGACGTCCCTGCCTCTTTCGTTCCATTGTCCTTTTTTCCTATTACCGGAGGAGGGGGATTGATATTCATATCGCGTACGGCATCCGAAAGGACGGCGGACATCTTGATGGACACAGTTGGCTTATTTTCGAAGAATCCCCCTTCCTGGAGACGGCCGATCCCAATGAGTCATTTACCATTCTTTATGTTTACCCATGAGTTTCTCCCATGAATGAAAAATCCTTTGATACACTTCTTGAGAGAATCCGACGGGACCGAATTCCTTTCAACACCGTTTTCGAGGTGACGGAGAAGTGCAATTTATCCTGCGTTCATTGCTATCAGAAACTGGGGGAGAACGAATTAAGCTTGCAGGAAATCACTTCTATCCTGGGGCAGTTGAAAGAAGCAGGATGCCTGAAGATCACCCTCACGGGAGGGGAACCGACCCTGCGAAAGGATTTTCAGGATATCTATCGGGACGCCCATGAAAAGGGCTTTGCCATTACCGTTTATACCAATGGGACGCTCCTCGGCGGAAAGACCCTGCGCCTGCTGACTGACAGCTCTCCCTTGGCCGTTGAATGCAGCCTCTATGGAACCACCGCAGAGACTCACGACGGAATTACGGGGAAAAGAGGCTCTTTTGATGCGACACTGGAAAATCTCCGCCGGATGAAAGGCGCGGGAGTCCCCGTTGCGGTGAAAACAGTCGTCATGACAATCAATCTGAAGGAATTGGGATGCATGAGGGATCTGACAAATGATCTCGGTGTTGTGTTTCAGCCCACATTCAGGATCTTTACTCCGGCCGATCCACAACGGTCGGTTTCGCATCTGCGGGTTTCATCGAAGGATATTCGGGATTCGGTTTCCGGGAAATCCTCCGATCCGCCATTGTTGTACGGGGATGAGAACCGGGAACAAGAATTTCTGTGCCATGCCGGCAGAGACTCCTGCTGCATTGGAGCGGATGGAGAGGTTTATCCCTGCACGGCCCTCCGCTTGAAGTGCGGAAATTTAAGAAAACAGTCCTTTCAGGAGATATGGCAGGATTCACCGCAATTGAAGGAATGGCGGTCCGTCAACGAAAACGATTATCCTCTGTGTGCCCGTTGCCAATGGAAGGAAAAGTGCCAATTTTGTCCCGGAATGGGATTCATGGAACAGGGGAACCCACTGGTTCCATCAAATGAATTGTGCAGAATCACCGAAGCACTGTGGAGCTGAGCGATGCGGACAGAAAGTCTCTTCAGTTTGGTCGAGGACCGTTTGCCGTTCAGGGAACTTATGGATCACCGATACTCCATTCACGGATTGCCCGTCCGGGTTGTCTCCGATTCGAGGGTGATCCTCGACGCGGTGGGAGGGCTTCTGAGATATTTCAAACGGCCCGAGATATCTCCGGCGGATGTGACATTTTATCTGATGAAGAAGGCACCCTCGGAATTCACCTATCGGGAAATGTTTCTGAGAGAGGGTCGCGTTCTTTATGATTCACGCGAAGACGGCGAATTCGGCCTGTCCGACATGACGGAAGTCTCTCTCCTCTATCGCTCCTGGGATCAATATTACATGGCCGATTTTGGTCCTCAAGGGAGCTTTTTTCTCGATACTTCGGCCGGCCTGGTTTTCGGTTTTCTGCCGGACCCTGAGTCCATCCACCCCGCCATCCTGTCCCATTTCATGTTTCTTCTGGCCCTTTCGGAAATGTTGCGCGCCAGGGATTATTTCCTGATTCATTCCGCCGCCGTGATGGGAAAGGGAAAAGGGGTCCTGATTCCCGCCCTCTCCGGAGGCGGGAAAACGACTTTGTGCCTTTCCCTGCTGAGAGGCGGCTTCAAGTACTTGAGCGACGATCGGCCTTTTCTCCGAAAGGTGGATGGGGGATTCGAGATCCTGTCTTTTCCCGAGGAGATCGACGTAACCGACCATACGATTTCCCTGTTTCCGGAACTTCGCGCACTCGATGACACCTCCTTCACCGTTGGCTTGAAAAAGAAAAAAATTTTTGTGGAGCGGTTATACCCCGGAATAACCGTGGATCGCGCCGTGCCCCGTGTTCTTCTGTTTCCGAAGATCGTGGATGAAGGGAAAAGCCGCCTCAAACACGTGCCGAAAATCGAGGCCGTTTCCCGATTGCTGCCCCACAGCCTTCTCGTCATGGATCCCGACGTGGCCGCGCGACAGTTTCACACACTCTGTGAAATGATTGATACTATGGATTGTTTTGAACTTTACTGTGGGACAGACGTCCTGGATGTTCACACGATGATCTGGGAGCTTCTTTGATACATTTTCCACGCAGCAGTTTCAGGACAAAGATCATCAGATCATCTATTTATGGGGGGGCGTTATCTCTTGGATTCACGGCCGATTCGCCGATCTGCCAGATCTCGGACGCTGAATCCCGATGCTTGTTTCAACTCAATACCCTGTTTGTCACGTTTTTTCGGAAAGCAATCAGAACCGTGTGCAACCCAGTCCCGGCCCGGAGGTTGCAGTCCCTGTAGTGATCGATGTGAGTTTTTGGTAACGAATCAAGATCGGTTTTTTATAGGACTTTTTGTTTTTTTTCTGTTCGGTCTTTTCTTTTTTATTTTCTTTCATGATGCCCTCCTTCTGTTTGAAGATTGGGTTTTGAAATAACCCGATAGCGAATCAGAACCGGGTACAGCCCAGCGGTGCACCACTCGCCAGGACACCTGTTATCTGGATCAGCTTCGCATACTTTGTCAAAAGAGGTTTTTGATAACGCTTTTTCTGTTCGGTCTTTTCTTTCTTATTCTCTTCCATGATGCCCTCCTTCTCTTGAAGAACCTGGTATGGCGCTAAGCCGATGACTATTATATCATATAAATTTCGCAGCAAGACTAAAAGATATTCCCCCGCCTGTCAAGAAGAATGTACGGAAGTGCCAGGAAGAACGTGTGGCACGGCCGGCATTTAGACGATTCGAGGCTTCACGATTCTATCGAGCAGTTTACGGATTTCCCGGATTCCCTGCATGAACAGCAGTGCGACAAATTCACGGGGACTGCTGTTCATGAAAAGATGCCCAAGATGTGTCTTCAGATGGTAAGGGACATAGTGCTTTCTCAGCCAACTCCTTTTCTCCTTCGGGGACACCGTTGAGAGCGGAGATTGTTGATAAAAGCGAAGAACGGCTTCACGGTTCCATTCCTGCGATTCGAAGAAACGGCTTCCTTTCCTTGCATACAAGGCCGTGCCCGGGTGGATTTCGAGGTTTGGCCAGGAAAAGGAATGGGGTTTGACTTTTTTCAGCCACGCCAGTTCCTTTCCCAGGGTGTCAATCGTCTCTCCCTCCAATCCCGTGATCATATTGGCATGGACGGACATCCCTTCGTCCCGGCAGAGTGCGATGGCTTCCTCGATTCTCCCCGTATTTGTTTTCTTTCCAATGGCATCCAGATTTTCCTGGAGGGAGGATTCCACGCCCATCTCGATGACGACACAACCGGCTTTCTTCAACCTCCGTATGATATCCCTGTCGATGCGGTCCGCCCGGGCCTGGATGGACCACCGGAATCTCCTCTTATGCTGAAGGGGAAGGATAGCCTCACAGATTTTCTCCGCCCTTTCCCGGTCGATCAGGAAATCGTTATCATGGAAGTAGATACCATCGATGGGGTACGTGGCAAGCAAGGTGCGGATTCCCTCCTCTACATACTCGAGGCTGTGAAACCGGACCCCTCTGCCGAACGTGAGGGATTCGGAGCAGAATTCGCACCGTCTGACACAGCCCCGGGAAGTGATCATTGAAAGGGAGGAAAGAAAATAACCGCGGACCGTCATATAATTTCTTTGAAGATAAAACCCGCTGTTGAGAAGAGAATAATCGGGGAAAGGGAGATCATCAAGAGGCTCTATCTGAACGGGTGGAGTATGGTGAATCGTCCCGTCCGGGTT
>JGI20214J51650_10002487_pt1 | contig 11620 bp, 11 predicted proteins | sample WetSurMetagenome_FD_51650 | JGI IMG/M metagenome (IMG submission 51650)
GGAGCAGGACTGCGAACTGGTGTGGCGGTGGGCAAACGAGCCCCGCGCCCGTGCCGTGTCTTTTTCCTCAAATCCCATCCCCTGGGAGGACCACCGGCAATGGTTCGCTGAGAAGCTTCATTCGAAAAACGGCGTCTTCTACATGGCCACCAATCAGCACGGCACTCCTGTGGGGCAGGTGAGGGTCGACCCAGGGGAGAGCGGGTCCTTGATTTCCGTGAGCCTTGACCGGGACTTCAGATCCTTAGGGCTGGGGAGCAGGGTGATCCGTGCGGCAAGCGAGCGGGCGATAAGGGAAAGGCATCTGGAAAGGATTGACGCATTGATCAAGGCGGAGAACTCTGCTTCTGTGATGGCCTTCAGCAAGGCAGGGTACAAAAGCGTGGGAAAGGAAACGCATCAGGGCTGCGCCGCAGTGAGGATGCGCTACGGGGGAGAGGCTAGGGAATAATGCGAGCCATCACCATCCACGGCAGGGAAGTCGGCCCCGGCCACCCCGTTTACATCATTGCGGAAATGTCGGCCAATCACCGTCAGGACTTTGACACTGCCGTGAGAATCATGGAGGCGGCAAAAGAGGCGGGTGCGGATGCGGTCAAGCTGCAGACCTACACACCGGACACCCTGACCATCGATTCCGAAAAAGACCTGTTTCGGATCCGGGAGACGATCTGGAAAGGGGTCAAGCTCTATGATCTTTACCGGGAAGCCTATATGCCATGGGAGTGGCAGCCGAAGTTGAAGGGAATCGCTGACAGGCTCGGCATGGATCTTTTTTCTTCTCCCTTTGATGCGAGTGCGGTGGATTTTCTTGAAACCCTGAACGTCCCCGCTTACAAGGTGGCTTCTTTTGAGCTCGTTGACCTGCCCCTGTTAAGCAGAATCGCTGCTACGAGAAAACCCATCATCCTGTCCACGGGCATGGCCACCAAGGAAGAAATCGAGGAGGCCCTTCGCGCCATCGGCAAGGCAGGAGGGGGGGAGGTCTGTCTGCTCAAGTGCACAAGCGCCTATCCGGCGCCTCCGGAGGAAATGAACCTGCGGACCCTCCCTGATCTTAGCGAAGCGTTCGGTGTTCCTGTGGGGCTGTCGGATCATACCCTCGGTTCCGAAGTCGCTCTGGCCGCTGTCGCACTGGGAGCCAGCCTCATTGAAAAACACTTCACCCTCTCACGCGGGGTGCCGGGCCCGGACAGTTCCTTCTCCATGGAGCCGGCCGAATTCGCGGCCATGGTGAAGGGGATCCGAACAGTCGAAAAAGCCCTGGGAAGGATTTCCTATGAACTGAGCGAAAAGGAGGCGGAGAGCCGTCCCTTTCGCCGGTCTCTATTTGTCGTGAAAGACATGAGAGCGGGCGACCTGTTCACCGAGGAGAATGTACGCTCCATAAGGCCGGGCAACGGACTGCACACCAGGCATCTGGGAGAGGTCCTTGGAAAAAGGGCGGCCAGGAGTGTGGACAGAGGGACTCCGCTGAGCTGGGATCTGATCGCCTAGCCGGTTGCTGAAAAACGCCCATCTACGGCGTTGCCCTCATCCCTCGTCGTTGCGACGTACTGGGCTGTACGACTCACTCCTCGGGATTTCGGGCGCCTTGTATCTGAGCGTTTTTGAGCAACCTGAGAGCAGGGTCTTCTTCAGCATCCTGCTAGAGGTCGAAGGAAGCTTTTTATGGCTAGAAATATCGCGATCATCCCGGCAAGAGGCGGATCCAAGCGGCTGCCCCGGAAGAACGTGTTGCCCTTTCTGGGAAAACCGATCATTTCCTACACGGTCGAAGCGGCCGGGAAGAGCGGGTTGTTCGACGTGATCGTGGTCTCCACAGAGGATTCGGAGATCGCTGCGGCTGTCAGAGGCTCAGGATGCGAGATCCACGCCAGGTCTCCGGAACTGGCCACGGACACGGCGCGGGTCGTGCATGTGATCCGAGAGGTTTTGGATACCTTTGCGAGGAAAGAGCAACGCTTTGACTTTCTTTGTTGTCTTTATCCTACCGCACCCCTGAGAGATGAGGAGGATGTACAGCGTTCTTACGATCTGCTCCTCTCCAGAGGCGCGGACTACTGCCTGGCCGTAACAGAGTATGAGGTCTCTCCCTTCTTTGCATTTGACCTCAACGAACGCAGTGAGGTGCGACGGCGATGGCCTGAACTCGCATTGTTACCGCCGTGGCAGAAGCCCAGAGTGGTGGCGGACAACGGCTCCTTGTACTGGGCCAGTGTCTTGCGGTTCATGGAACTGGGCGAACTCGAAGGGCCTAACGCGGTGGGGTATCTCATGCCCCGGCACAAGTCCATAGACATTGACACGCAAGAGGATTTCGACATGGCGGAATTTTTCGCCGGTAAATACCGGATAAACAAGAAGGATAGTTAGCGAAGGCCCTCTGCCTCAGGAAGGACTTCTCTCTCAGCATAAAATGAAGCATTTGATTATCGGAATGGGATCCATAGGGAAACGGCATGCCCGCCACCTTTTGGCGCGTGGACAGGAGGTGATAGGAGCCGATCCTTATGTGCAGGAGTCTTTTGATTTCCCCGTGTTCCCCTCGGCGGATGCAGCGTGGAAAGCCGGACCCGATATGGTCTGGGTCTGCTCCCCCACCGGCCTCCATGCCGAACAGGTTCTTTGGGCGCTGGGAAAAGGTCTTCCCGTGTTTGTGGAAAAGCCGGTCGCAGCCGGGCTGGAAAGTGCGCTTCAAATCCAGGAGACCTGGAAAAAGCTTCCGCAAAAGCCTCTGGTGTGGGTCGGCTGCAACATGCGATTCCATCCGGGCGTCTTGAGGCTCAAGAGGGCGCTGGAGGCAGGGCTTGCGGGAAGACCTCTGATTTTTCGAATCCATTTTTCCCACTACCTGCCGAACATGAGGCCGGGCACGGATTACAGACAGACCTACGCCGCAAAGGCGAGCCTGGGTGGAGGCATTATTCTGGACGACATCCACGACATCGATCTGGCCTTGTGGCTGGCAGGGCCTGCCACCAGGACGGTTGCTTTAGCGGCAAAGAGCGGTGTCCTGGACATGGATGCGGAGGACATGGCGCACATCTCCCTGCTCCACAAGAGTGGAGCCCTTTCCGAAATTCACATGGATTTCTTGCGGCACGACAAGAGCAGAGGGGTGGAAGTCATCGGGGACAAGGGAACTCTGGAGTGGCGGAGCACGGGCAAGAACCCTGAAGCGGCTGTTCTGCGGTGGACGCCGGCCGGGGAACGGGAGCCGAAGGAGGTCTGGCGCTCCGAACTCAGCAACTTCGACGACATGTTCGAACAGCAGCTCACGGAAGTCCTGAAGGCCCTCACTGATCCAGCCGGGTTCGGAAGTCGCCTGGAAGAAAGCATCGAAGCCGTGAGAATCGCCGAGGAGGCCAGAACCGGCCGTGATTGCCCTCGTTGATTACGGGATGGGAAACATCCGCTCGGTACGGAATGCGCTTGTCGCTGCAGGGGCTGAGGTCCTAGTCACCGCCACGCCCGAGGGTCTGAAAGAGGCCGGAGGAATCATCGTCCCCGGTGTGGGAGCTTTTTCAGACGGCATGGCCAATCTGCACCGGACAGGATTCATCGGAGCGTTGCAAGAGCAGGTTCTGGCCGCGAAAAAACCCTATCTGGGGATTTGCCTTGGGATGCAGTTCCTGGCGGAAAAGAGCCTGGAAGGGGGGACCTGGCAGGGATTGAATTTTTTGAAGGGCACGGTGGAACGCCTTGCTCCTGTAGATAAGGAGAAATTCAAGATCCCTCACATGGGATGGAACAAGGTGGAACTCACCAGGCCGTGCCCTCTGTTCGAAGGGGTGGGAGAAAACCCCGTGTTTTACTTCGTGCACAGCTACCATTTCGCCGCCCACAGAGACGACGTGACCGGCATCTGCCGTCACGGACAGCCGGTCGTCGCTGCGGTCTGGAAAGAAAATCTCTTCGGGGTGCAGTTCCACCCGGAGAAGAGCCAGGGTTTGGGCCTCAAGGTGCTGGAGAACTTCTGTCGCCTGGCGGAAGGCGGCCATGGTTAAGAAAAGGCTGATCCCCAGCCTGCTCGTGCGGAACGGGCGGATTATCCAGAGCGTGAATTTCCGGCACACGAACGTGATCGGGAATGCGTTCACGGCTGTGGATTTCTTCAATACCTGGGCCGTGGATGAAATCATCATTCTCGACATCAGCCCGAACAGGGACTTCAAGGAGAAGTTCCTGGAGATCGTGGCCGGCCTGTCCGAGCGGTGTTTCGTGCCCCTCACTGTGGGGGGATGGATTCAGTCCAAAGAGGACATCCGCAAGGCCCTGGTCAGCGGCGGGGACAAGGTGTGCATCAACTCAGAGGCGTGCAAGCGGCCGGAGTTCGTCACAGAGGCATCGGAGACATTCGGGTCCCAGTGCATCGTGATTTCCGTCGATGTGAGGGGAACCTCGCCGGAAACCTATCAGGTTTATTCCGAGCACGCCAAGACGGCCACCGGGTTGCATCCGACGGAGTGGGCCCGGGAAGTGGAAAAGCGCGGGGCCGGTGAGATTTACCTCACCTCTGTGGACCACGACGGATCCAGGAAAGGATATGATCTGCAGCTGGTGCGAGGGGTGGCGGAGGCGGTGACCATCCCCGTGATCGCCTTCGGCGGCGTCGGTCACTGGGAGCACATGGTGGAAGGCATCACCAAGGGAAAGGCCGAAGCGGTCAGTGCGGCCAACATCTTTCACTTCACGGAGCACAGCACGAAAAAGGCCAAAGAATTCTTGATCGCCGCGGGCATTGACATGAGAGAGACCTACTTCTACAAGGTCAACCAGCCCCGCAAGATTACCTATGAAGTCAATTACCGCGTCTAGCAGTCTGCTGAAAAGCGCCCATCTGCAGCGTTACCCTCATCGTCACAGGAAAGTAACAAGTGACGAGTAACGAGTAACAAGTTAGCGTTTTGCTCTCGTCACTCGTTACTTGTCACTCGTCACTAAGATGGGTGCCTTGCATCTGGCCGTTTTTGAGCAGACTGCCGAGCATATGCTAGAGGAGGTTGTGCATGGAGTACTGTAAGCGCTGCTGTTATCCCGCAAACACCAAACCGGATATTATTTTCGACGAAAAGGGCGTGTGCAGCGGATGTAGGCTGATTGAGTCGCGGCCCACGATTGACTGGAACGAAAGGGGCCGGTGGCTCAAAGACTTGATCGAGGAGCACAAGGCTAAGGCGAGAGAGGCGGGGAAGATCTACGATTGCATTATCCCTGTGAGCGGAGGCAAGGACAGTCATTATCAAGCCTACCTGATGAAAGAAGTCTACGGGATGAACCCGTTGCTCGTGACCTACAACCACGTGTTCAACACCAAGCTCGGGATCCGAAATCTCACCAATCTGGTGAAATCCTTCAACTGCGACCTCCTGAGATTCACGACCAACCCGGAATCGGTGAGAAAGGTTTCGCGATGGGCCCTGAAACGAATGGGGGATGTGACATGGCACTATCACGCCGGGATCATGACCTTTCCCATTCAGGCGGCCGTGCGCTACAAGATCCCTCTGATGGTCTGGGGCGAGGAAGGGTTCTCCGAGCTGGTGGGGATGTACAACCAGGACGACATGGTGGAATTCACCAAGAAAAAGCGCCAGGAGCACTCCATGAGGGGTTTTGAACCTGAAGATATTTTGCATGACGATCTGGCCCTTCAGGAGGGAATCACCGCAAGGGACCTGGCCGCGTTCTTCTATCCCTCGGATGAGGAGATCGAGGCGGTCGGGCTGAGGGGGATCTACCTGAGCAACTATGTGAACTGGAACGCCAGGAAACAAACGGAGCTGATGATCGAGAAGTTCGGCTTTGAGACGGCTCAGAAAAGAGACCGCACCTTCAACCTCTATGACAAGCTGGATGACCTTCATGCGAACGGCGTTCACGACTACCTGAAATACCTGAAATTCGGTTATGGCCGGGCCACCGATGACGCGAGCACCGAGATTCGCCACCGCCGGATGACCCGGGAAGAAGGAATCGCGATGGTGACGGCTTATGATCCTGTGAGGCCGAAGGATCTGGATGTGTACCTCCGGTTCGTGGGAATGTCGGAGGAGGAATTTGTCGGCATGCTCGACCCCTTGAGGGATCCCCAAATCTGGGAAAGAGGCGCGGACGGTCAATGGCGGACCAAGGACCACATCGGCAATCACCTTCGTGACCCCGGAGTGCATGAAGTGCGTCTGCCCCTGGTCTCTGACCGGAAAGGGTTCATGCGATCCCAGCCCAAGCGCACCTACCCCAGAGACGACCACATCGAGGAGTTCGAGAGCCTCAACGCGCAGAAAGAGTATGTCGTCTTGTAGCCCGACCCTAGGAGATGGGAAAATGAAAACGTGCACTCAATGCTGTTTGCCTGAAACACAGGACAGTATCCGATTTGACGCAAACGGGGTCTGCACCGTGTGCAATCAGATCAAAGTCAAGAAGGAGAAAATCGACTGGAAGAAGCGCATGGAAATGCTCCACACCCTGTGCGACCGCTTTCGGGGAAAGCACGCTTATGACTGTGTCATTCCTTTCAGCGGCGGCAAGGACAGCACCTACACGCTCTGGTACCTTGTGGAAAAAATGAAAATGAAACCTCTGGTGGTGTCCTTTGACCACGGGTTCTACCGGCCGCAGCACCTCGAGAACAGGGAAAGGACGCTGAAGCAGCTCCACTGTGACTTCCTGAGCTTCAAGGCCAGCTGGAAGATTGTGCGCGAGCTCATGCTCGAGTCTCTGAGGCGAAAAGGCGATTTCTGTTGGCACTGCCACTGCGGGGTTTATGCAGGCTCCATGCAGGTGGCTGTGAAGCACCAGATCCCGCTGGTCTTCTGGGGGCAACCGGACGCGGAATACGGGAGCTACGGGTATTCCTACGACGAGATCCAGGAGGTCAACGAACGCCAGTTCAACCGCTTCATCAATCTGGGGATCACGGCAGAGGATATGGTGGGCATGCTGCCGGAGTGGGTGCAGCTCAGGGACCTGGAGATGTTCAGGTATCCGAAGCTCGAAGACATGCGCAAGGCGGGCATCGTCTCCGTCCACCTGGGAAGCTTTATCCCTTGGGACCCCAGAACCATGGCTGAAACGCTCCGCGCGGAGCTGGGGTGGAAGTGGAACAGCGTGGAGGGGATCCCGGATGAATACGGCTGGGAAAAGGTGGAGTGCATGTTCACCGGCATTCGGGACTATCTCAAGTTCATCAAACGAGGCTTCGGTAGAACAACGCACCTCGTCTCCATCGACATCCGGGAAGGCCGAAAGACCAGAGAAGAGGGGCTGAAGCTCATCGAACAGTATGACGGCAAGCGCCCGGCGAGTCTGGATCTCTTCCTGGAACTCGTCGGCCTGACCGAGGAGGAGTTCCTGGACATTGCCATGGTGCAATGCGTCTCTCCTTACAAACACGATCCTTCCGAGGTGATTCCAGCGGAGCCTCTCTGGGACATGCCTCTTTGGCGAGAGCTCCTTGGCCTGGCGAAAGAGGGGGAAAGGACGGAAGGTGAGGAGAAAATGGGCATCGGCGGCAGGGAGAGGAAAACAAGGGTCGCTGCGAGGTAAGGGAACACCATGACCGGATCCGCAGGTCATGAAAAAATCGTCGTGATCGACTATGGATTGGGCAATCTGCTTTCCGTGGCGAAAGCCTTTGAAGAGGTGAGCGGGGGCGTTGAGGTTTTGGTTACGGGCAAAGCGACCGACCTGAAGGAAGCGAGTCACCTTGTTTTGCCCGGCGTTGGGAACTTCAAAACCGGGATGGAGAATCTCCGGAGGCTGGCGCTGGTCAAGCCCCTGGAAGAGGAGGTTCTCGGGAAAGGCAAGCCTTTCCTGGGAATTTGCCTCGGTCTGCAATTGCTCGCAGAGGTGGGGGAGGAATTCGGAGAGCACCGGGGCCTGGGATTCATCCCGGGAAGGGTGCGGCAGCTTCGGTCCAACGGCTTGCCTCTGCCCCACATCGGCTGGCAGGACATCGAGAGGGTCAAGGACACTCACCTGTTCGACGAAAGGTCGTCCAAGAAAGACTATTATTTCGTGCACAGTTTTGTCCTCGAATGCCCTGAAGACTATGTGACGGCTGCCTGCACCTATGGAGAGCGGTTCCCTGCTGCTGTTCAGAAGGACAACATTATGGCGACCCAGTTTCATCCTGAGAAGAGCAGGGAGGCCGGCCTGGATATTCTCCGGAACTTCCTGAGGGGAAAAGAATGCTCAAGGTCCGAGTGGTTCCTGTCCTCCTTTTGAAGGAAGGGAGGATGATCAAGACCAAACAGTTCAAGTTCTACAAAGACACGGGTGATCCCATGCTGACCGTGAGAGTGTACGATGCCCAGGGCGCGGATGAACTGGCGATCCTGGACATCTCCGCTTCAGTGGAAGGCCGAACCCAGTGGCTGGAGATCATTTCGCAGAGCGCGAGGGAGTGCTTCATCCCCATCACGGTGGGAGGGGGAATCCGCAGCGTCGAGGATGCGCGGCGCGCCTTCAGCGCAGGAGCGGACCGGGTGAGCGTATCGACCGCAGCCGTTGAAAATCCCGACCTCATCAACGGCCTGGCAGAGACCTTCGGCAGGGCGAACACCATGGTCTGCATCGACGCCAAATTGGACCGAAACGGCAAGTACCGCGTCTCCAGCGCCAGCGGGCGCAAAATGGATTTCCGAGGGGTGGTTCCCTGGGCAAAAGAAGTCTCTGATCGAGGGGCCGGCGAGATCCTGCTCCATTTCGTAGACCGTGACGGCATGATGACAGGCTATGATCTTGAGCTGTGCGCCGAAGTGGTGTCGGGCGTTTCAGTGCCTGTGATGGTCTGTGGGGGGGTGGGGACTCTCCAGGATTTGGTGGACGGCGTGCTGATTGGGAAAGCGTCTGCCGTTGCGGCAGCCAGCATCTTTCACTTCACGGATCAGAGTCCCATCAAAGCCCACAGTTATATGCAGGACAAGGGCGTCCCGGTTTGCCTGGCCTAGAGCCATGTGAGCCCAGGACGGGGGGGTGTGGGCTCAGCTAGACGAGGTCGCGGCTAAAGGCCTGCACTGGGCGGATATGAAGAGAGAGACGCGATTATACGGTGAAAATCTGATTCTTCGGCCTGTCGAGCTTTCGGACGTCAACGACGACTATGTCCGATGGATGAACGACGCTGATGTGAACCGTTTCATGGAAACGAGGTTCCGTGCTCAATCACGGAAGGATATCGAAGGCTATGTGACCTCCATGATTGAAAAGGCCAATGTCTATTTCTTTGCCATCCTTCTTCAGGACAAGGCGAAACATATTGGGAATATAAAGTTGGAGGTAACCTCGCCCATCCACCGCCGAGGGGAGATCTCCCTTTTTGTCGGCGAGAAGGGACACTGGGGAAAAGGGTTTGCCTTTGAAGCTATCCGCTTGGTCAGGGACTTCGGCATCAAAGACCTGGGCCTTCACAAACTGACCGCAGGCTGTTACTCGAACAATCAGGGCTCGGCACGGGCTTTTGAAAAGGCTGGATTTCTGCGGGAGGCCGTTCTCAGAGGAGAGTACCTTTGCGAAGGTCAGTGGGTGGACCGCTATTGCTACGCCTTTTTGGCTTAGTGCTTCGATTCGCAAATACACTAACGTATCTTTGAGTCTTGAACTCGCGTAAAAGCTCCCTCAGCACTAAGTCCTGAGGGAATGAATTCGTTATCGAATTTATGAATCGATGGACTTAGGATTGTGAGTCTTCCGGAGACATTGCCGCTGAAAGTCCCCACGGACATATACGCCGTCAAGCAGATGGGCCTGGATGCCTGGCAGGCTGATTTCTTCTGGGGAATCTCTGACCCGGAATTCTTTGAACTGGGCGACGCTCTGCTGGAGGCTTTCGATCTCCTTTACGAAGGACAGGGTAAAGAAGATCGGGATCTGCTGATGTGCGACGTGGGATTTCTGTCTTTTCTCTGCCAGCACGTGCACTCCCTGGTCAATGCGGCAAGGTGTGAGACCCGCGGAATAGATCTGATCCCAGGACCTCTGGCCTCAGCGTTCCAAAGACCCGATTGGGGCACCCTGGCCCGGCAATTGGTCCGGTCCTTTCCTTGGAGAGACACGTGGGCCTTCCAGACCAGGAGAATGGCGAAACGCATCAGGTTCAACGAAAACGTCTCTCTGCCGGGGCGCATTTACGAGCTTTTCAAGACTCAGGAAGTGTGGAGCCTAGGAACCTTTACCAGGCTGAAGTCCGAGTTCGTGAGATCAAAGGGGATAAGGTGCGACCATCCTTACGTTCAAACCCTCCTCACGGCCTCGACCCCGAGCAAGAGCGAAGCCCCTAGCGAGAGGCTGTGTGCGGGAATTCAGGATTTCGGCGAAAGGGTGCGGGAGTTTCTGGCCGAGAAGTACGAGACAGAGTTTGCTGCCAAGCCCTTTTGCGATTGCTGGACCCGTCGGTTAAAAAGTCTACTTTCGATCTCCGGATGTCTCAATCTGACAAACCGCATTCCCAAGACCCTTCTTCTGAGCGAACTTGGCAATCCTCTTCATCGACTGATCGCACTCAGGCTGCGAGAGAGAGGAACCCAGGTTATCGGGTTTCATCATGGCAATGACATGGGCAACGCATGGGAGAAATTCTCCGGCTACGTGGAGGCGGGTGTGTGCGATGAGTTCGTTTGCCCGACGGCAGCCGCTGCCCGATTCCACGAAGAGGAATACAACATGAGCGGCATCAGCCGGTTTCGCCCTGTGAAATTCCGCTCTGTGGAAACCAGGCATTATTGGGATTTGCATGAAGAGTGCAAGAAGCACCCTTCCCCGGGGAAAATCCGGACGGTCATGGTCATGGGATATCCGATGAATGCGGTGAGGTACCTCTACAGCACGGCGGATTTTTTCTTGTTTCAGCTGGACGTTGAACTGCGGCTCCTGAAGCTGCTCAGAGAAAAAGGGTTCAAGGCCATTTACAAGATGCATCCTGAACGCCGGAAAGAGGCTGCCGGCCTTTTCGAAGGACGATGCGACGAGATCTCCGTAGAACCGTTCGAGAAGGTGTGGGATCAGGCGGATGCCTTTTTTTTTGGATGCACCACGTCCACAACCTTTGGTTTCGCCCTTTGCACGAATAGGCCCGTCTTTGTGCTCGATGTGGAAGGACGAAGCTGGAATTCTGAAGCGCGTGAGCTCCTGAGAAAGCGCTGCGGCATGATCCCTGCGGCATTCGGAAAAGGAAACCGGTTGGAGTTCGATGAGGGAACGATTCTCAGAAACCTGTCCATGGAATTTGGGGAATTGGACATGGAGTACTTAAAGAGATGCATGTTCCCGCAAGCGCGGGAGGCGAGCCGGGGAGCGCTCGAATGAAGGCCTTATGAGGACAGGGANCCCGACCGGCATGAGAAAGACCTCGAAAACGATCTTTTTCTTCCCCTCAGTCACCAAAGCCAGGGTGCTCCTTTTGTTGGGAATCACCCTCCTCGCGAGCTTTTTGGAGGGATTCGGCGTGGCCATGCTCTTTCCGGTCATGGATTTCATTGAAAAGGGGAAGGATTTCGCGGCGCTCTCCGAGACCTCCAGGATGTGGGCTCTCCTGAACCAAGTTTTTGATTTTCTGAGCATCCCGAAGAACCTCATCGCCCTCATGATCATTGTCTTCGCCCTGCTCATGGTG
>JGI20214J51650_10002488_pt1 | contig 11619 bp, 12 predicted proteins | sample WetSurMetagenome_FD_51650 | JGI IMG/M metagenome (IMG submission 51650)
ATTATTAGGTCTAACAGGCTTGGGTCTGTAGCTTAGTTCGGCATAGCGGCGGACTCTTAATCCGCAGGTCAAGGGTTCAAATCCCTTCAGGCCCGTTTTCCCGTTGTTTTTCTATCCCGGAGAATTTTTTTTATCGGAATTCAAACGCTCCCATACCAAGGTTCCCCCAGTACCAGCTCTGGTGGATAACCCTGCCTTTTGCACCCTGCCCGGCCGCTCCCATCGCCACGAAGAGAGGCATGAAGTGGTCAGGATAGGGGTGGGCGTGCACCGCGGACGGCGCCAGCTCGCGATAGTGGATCAGGCTCTCCCTGTCACCCGAAGTTACCGCACGGTTCAGCCACTCGTTGAAAGCTGATGCCCAGGAATCGGTGGGGAACCCTTCACCCAGTGCAACTGACGGGTCGCCCAGCGGGTGGACTGCCCCCCCGCTCCCTACGACAAGAATCCCCTCGTGCCTCAGGGACGCAATTGCGTTACCGAGCGCGAGGTGGCGGGCAGGGTCGAGGTGGCCCTGGACAGAGAGCTGGACAACCGGAACCCCCGCACCCGGAAACATCAGCATCATGGGTATCCATGCCCCGTGGTCGAGGCCATGCCCGGTATCAGTATCGCAGGGGAGGCCAGCACCCCCGACAAGCGCGGCAACCCTGCCGGCGAGATCCGGCGCGCCTTTTGCAGGGTACGTAATTCCGTAGAGCTCCTTCGGAAATCCATAAAAATCATGAATGGTTGCCGGTTTCGCACTCGTGTTCACCGCTGGTCTCGGGGTATTCCAGTGAGCCGAGATGCAGAGTACCGCAGTAATGCCAGGAAACCGTGTTCCAAGCCCGGAAAGGAATTCCCGGGCCGGGACTNCCCGTTCGAGGGGCAGGGTCGGGGCACCGTGGGAGACAAAGAGCGTGGGAAGCGGGTCCGGTGTCATTGATTGTAATAAGTCCGTGGTATAAAAAAAACGGCGGATCGGCACAAAAAGAGCATATCATAATTGTTTTTATCGCAGGATATATCACCGCTTACAGGAAAGATTCAGGTGAGGCAGTGAAAGTCATGGAGTTCAAGGGAAGCAAAACGGAGAAGAATCTCCTCACGGCGTTTGCCGGAGAATCACAGGCACGGAACCGGTACGGTTTCTTTGCGAGCACAGCCAAGAAGGAAGGTTTTGAACAGATTGCTGCGGTCTTCCTGCAGACCGCTGAAGAGGAGCGGGAACATGCCAAGCTCTTCTTTACGCAGCTGAAAGGAGGCAACGTCGAGATCACCGCAGCATATCCGGCAGGGTTAATTGGAAACACAAAGGCGAACCTTGCAGCCGCAGCTGCAGGAGAGAAGATGGAGTGGGGCACAATTTACCCGTCGTTTGCGGTGANCGCGGAGAAGGAGGGGTTCAGCGAAGTTGCCCACCTCTTCAGGATGGTAGCAAAGGTTGAAGCCCATCACGAAGGACGGTATGCCAGACTGCATGCAAACATGGAACACGGGACTGTCTTCAAAAAAGAGATGTCGGAAAAATGGTATTGCCGGAACTGCGGCTTTGTGATGGATGCCAAGGCGGCACCCGCAAAGTGCCCGGTCTGTGACCACCCGCAGGCGTACTTCGAGATCGTAGCCGGAAATTACTGAATTTTTTTTACCGGGATTACGACGGCTCTCCAAAACAACCCGGCACAAGGAGATCCTTTTTTCAGGTTTATCCCGTTGATGGTGGCACCAACATTTCAAGGTTACTGCTGTTGGCTTATCATACGGCCGACTGTCAGACCCACCCCATCTTCTCCCACCGCTCAAACTCTTCGGTTCGGAAATCCCGGTTTTCGAGAACAATATCTTTGAAAAATTCCCTGTTGCCCGCGATCTCCTCTTCCTGCTTTTGATCGGAGTAACCACTCCTGATTGCATTTGCCAGCTTTTTCCCCAGCGCCCGGGCCGAAGGCGCCACTGCTTCAAGGGCCTCAATATTCCCTCCCGTAGCGATGCTGAGCCCACCCACTGTGATCACGCCAAGATAATTCAGGACATGGTTCTGGTATGCCACAACATCCTCACCCCCGGAAGTNTGCGTCGTGGCGACAGAGCAGCCATATTTTCCATGGAGTACCTGGTAATGGATCGCATCTGCCAGGCGGTCAATGAAGACCTTCATCTGGCCGGAGATATTATCGACATAAACCGGCGAAGCTAATATGATCCCGTCAGCAGCCTTCATACGCTGAATAATCAGCGGGACATCATCATCGAAAACGCAGATGCCGTTGAAAGAACAACCTTCGCATGCTGTGCAGGGTGTGATAAGAAGGTCACAGATATCGATCAACTCGGCATCATCACATTCCTCAGCCGCTCCTTCGAGTACAAAATTTGCAAGGTGGCGAGTCATGCTCCGGATCGTCCGCGGGCTTCCATTGATGGCAAGGATCTTCATGGATCTCCTCGATCATGAGATGGATCGGGGCAGGTAAATAGGCCGGGGGTAGGACCGGATTTTCCTTACTCTTATTAAAAGGAGATTGTTGGATCCTGGTGATCCGGCGCGGGGTTCATTTTTTCAGGACTGACTCGAGGCGGTCACCGATAAAGGCACCAAGGATAAAGATGATTACGAAGATGATGATCTCGATAAAAATGCCGAATATGCCAAGAAACCCGACATTAATGCTCGTGCCGGCAGGAACAAGATAGATCGCGATAAGAACAAAAACAATCCCCAGGATGAGACCTGTAATCGCGCCATTCCTGAGGAGACCCGCATAGTCCTCTTTTCCATGATGGAAAAAACCGAATACGATCCCGAAAATTAAATTCAGCAGTTCAAGCAACATAACAAGACACTCAGTTGAGGCAGTTTTGACGCTTTCTGCAAAAAAGGTTCCGGGTAATGTCAGGGTACGGTAGTATCACGACAAAAGTATTCTTCCGGTCACAGGCAAAAAAAGAAGGGCGGGGTCTGCCTATACCGTAATTCTTTTTGTTGTTGAACTCACGGCACCATCTGAGATTCTTCTTACGGTGAACACGGTATCGTACGAAGCGCCCTTCGTGAATTTATGGGCGGGATTCTGGACTGTTGAGGTAGCCCCATCTCCAAAATTCCATGCCCACGAGGTCGGGTTCCCGGTCGAAGTATCGGTAAACCGGACATTGCCGCTCGAGCCGGATTCGGCCCAGTTGAAATTTGCCACAAGCGGGGTTGGTATTGGCGTTGTTGTAACCACCGTTGTGGCAGTTGCTGTCGGGTTTGGGGTCGATGGTGCCGTTGCGGTTGTTGTTACCGTGGTTGTTACCACCGTAGTCGCGGTTGTGGTAGTCGTCACCGTGGCTGTAGGAATGACAGTGACAGTTGCCGTCGGGGTCGCTATGGTCAGGGTGGTTGAGGTTACAGTTGTCGCTCCCCCAATCAAATCCTCTTTTGCAATGATAACACCCGATGTCACATCCAGGAAGCGAACTGCTACCGGCCCGGCGGGCAGGGACGCCGGCGTGACACCGGTCAGTGTATTCGTCAGAGTAAACCCGGATCCGGTATAATAAGCATAGATTGTATCCCCCGGGCGGAAGACGGTTAGTGAGGGTTCCGGCACGGCCCTGAAGGACCCGGATACCGTATCGACATACAGGACTGCCTTATGCCCGGCTGCAGATGAGGAATTCAGGNAAACAATTTCTCCACCGCGATCGAAGACGGTGATGATCTGGTGGTCCGAAATATTGACAACCCCAAACTGGGGGACAAGGTATGCATTTTTTTCGACCGGGATAAATATCCCGAACACATAAGCCGCAACGATCCCCGCAAGCGCCAGCCCGAGAACGATGATCAGAGTTGCATCTACAACTTCACTTGCCCCCGACTCGTTTCCTTTCACCAGTTCACCTATCAGCAAATCGGTCAGACACAAATAAATAATGTCTTATGGAAACCCCCAAGATCAGGCCTTTTTTTAACCGGATTTCATCATTCGGTGCTTCGATTCGCATACGCTCATAAGCCGTTAAAAGAAATCCCTGGAATAAAAAGAGTATGCGGGGACAGGTAGAAAACCTCCCCCAGTCAATTGCCGATTCGTTATCTTCCAGCGATACATCTTGGTTTATCCACACTCTTCCGCATTCTCCTTTGGCTCTTCCGACGTTCGTTTTCAGTGCCCGGTAAGCACCAGCCATCCAAACCCGAGAAGGACCAGAATAACAATTGCCAGCATGATCCAGAGATACGGAATTCCTGCCGGCGTTCTCGCTGCGGGTTTGCCCCATGATCCGGTATCCTGTACTCCTATCGCTGAAACGGTACCACCTCTGCCGTACTTCATACCGACTGAGGGCACAGGCTTCCTCCTCCAGCTCGCAATCCCGGCACATTCGTGAGCTGGTGGCAGCCTGCAGTCGGGACAGAATTTTCCTCCGCAGTGCTGGCAGGAGAATGGAAGAGTACATTCACTGCCGCAGTGATCACAGCGTGCCATCCCGGAGCGTTAGGTTCGCGTGTGCTAAAAAGATACGGATGAAAACATCTTGCTCGACACTAAACAGGGTCTCGAAAGACATTCCTCCGTTTCCTGCCGCAGCTTCATGACAGTAATGCACGGTCGGATTTATCGCGATCGGCAGGACCAATCACCGGCTCCGCAAAATCCAAGGTTTGTGCGGGAGCCAACCTGAGGCAAAATGAATATTTATAATCCGTTTTCGATCCAAATGAGGCGGNGGATATTCATAATTCCTCCAAAAAAACCCTGCGGATCCAAACCTGACCATTCAGAGGGATTCCCCCGGTTTTGAGTTTCCGAGCACTTCACTTATGTTCTGGAAAAACCAGACAATATTCTATCATGGGGCGTTACCTGCCAGGCGATGTCATCCTGGTCCACGTGTCAATCGACGACCGCAACAGCAAAAAAATTCGCCCTGCAGTTGTCATGGTCTCCGGCGAGGGGAGGGAACTATCAGTCTGCCCGGTCAGCAGCAAACCCTCCCCGGACTCAGTGAGTATCCCCCTCACCATAGACGATTTCTCCGAGGGCGGGCTTGATCTCTTCTCCGAAAGTTACGTCCTGTTGTCACGTGTCCTTGCAATCAATAACGGAGAAGTAGTCGGAAAGAAAGGTCGCCTTTCCGGAGAATCATTCCTGGATATTGCAAGCCGGGTCCCCGCTCCCGGTCAGACAGGTGTCGGATTGGCAAGGGGTTCCGGAAAAGCCCGGCGACGCAATTAGTTCGTATTCGGTCAGAATCCGGCCCGGCTCACGTGCTGTAACAGACGACCCCGAAGGCCATGGTGCAGCAGTATCCTTATTATTCCCTGCGGCGAGGTTGATGGGATGGACATTGCACTGGCAATCCAAGAGATGGAAGCACAAGTGGGCAGGATCTCCCCCGTGCAAAAGTTCCTGCTTGGCACAGACGGCTCGGTCACCCAGCTCCTTGAATCGATCACCGGCAAGAGGGTTGTCATCAGGACTCTTGTCCAGAAGATCGTCACTGCCGACAGCATAATTGCCCGCAACCTCAGTATTGCGGAGGGTGATTCCATCAATTTCCGGATCGTGGAAATCATGACAGAGAACGATGGCGAAGTGCTGATATATGCAGTATCCCAAGCGCCGATTAGCCGCCTTTCGCCTGAGTTCCGGGACGACCTGATGAAGGCTGATATCCCTATAGGCAGGATCATCAACCAGCACCACATCGAGGCACGGCGTGAGATCCTTTCCGCCAGGGTCCTGCCGGCAACGGAAGATGCCGCTAGGTTGTTTTCTATCTGCAGGAATGAGCCGCTCCTTTCGCGCCAGTACCAGATAATCCATGCAGGAAAACCTCTCATTTTTATTGAGGAGCAATTCCCCTATAACCGTTTTCTCGATACGCGCAGGGTTATCGTCCGGACCCCATCGCGTATCCATGTCACGCTCATCGATATGCACGGGGGATCCGGACGGGTTGATGGCGGGATCGGTATTACGCTCGATGAACCGGCAATGGTCATAGAAGCTGAACTCTCACCAACTCTGAAGGTCAGCGGTTGCGATGGGGGGATGCAGGAGCGTATCCGCCAGGTTGCGGATGACATTTTGCAAAAGCTCGGGGCGGGGGGAAATATTTCGATCACCGTCCGGGAACACTACCCGTCGCACGTCGGCCTCGGAAGTGGATCGCAGCTCTCTCTGGCTGTAGCCCGGGCGATTAGCGAGCTTCACGGCCGCCACCTGCCGGTGAAAGAGCTCGCTCGCCTCGTGGGGCGGGGCGGGACTTCGGGCATTGGAACTGCTGCCTTTGAGTACGGGGGCTTTATCATCGACGGGGGTCACCGTTTTGGCGCACAAGGCGAGAAAGCAGACTTCCGCCCGACTTCCGCTTCGTCCGGCATCAACCCCCCGCCGGTGATCGTCCGCCACGACTTTCCCACCGACTGGAAAATCCTCCTCGCTATCCCGGAAGTCCCCGCGGGTGCGAGCGGGATGGCGGAGGTTGATATATTCAGGAACCATTGCCCGGTCCCCCTCGCTGAGGTGCAGGAGCTCTCCCATGAAGTACTGATGCGGATGTTGCCGGGTATTGCGGGACACGACCTCGACCTGTTCGGTTCCTCGGTGAATGCAATCCAGGGGCTTGGGTTCAAGAAGGTGGAGCTCAGTCTTCAACCCCCGCTGGTGACAGGGTTGCTCGATGTGCTCCATGGGGCGGGAGCTGCCGGCGCAGGACTGAGCTCGTTTGGTCCGGCGATATACGCAATCGGCGATACCGGCATGACCGGGATGGAGATGGCTGCACAACGGTTCATGAAGGAAACCGGCGGTGGCACAACACGTATTACCACTGCCCGGAACAGCGGGGCATTCGTCCGTTTGGCGTAAGGGTGCGGATCTTACGGGGATTCCCCGGAATGATCCCAAGACTTCCTTAAAGCGAGCATTCCCGATTAAAAAAAACCGGACCCACCAAGAAAATTAGCCGGACCATTACTTCCCAATCTTCACCAGCATCTCTTCGAGTGACGGGTACCGGGATTCGATCTTTTCCACATTTCCCCCAGACTCGCGGATGTTCGCTGAGATCTCATTGAGCTCCTTCATGTTCTCCGCCTCACAGATATAGAAGCCCTCTTCTTTACGGTACGTCCGGGAGTGCCCCAGCAGCTTCTCGGGGTCCGTTATAGAGAAGAAGATCGTATAAGTAAGTGATCCGAACTGGTCACGGAGCTCCTTCATTGAACCGAACGCAACCATTTTGCCTCGCCGGAGGATCATCACCTTGTCGCAGATCGCTTCGACCTGGTAGAGATTGTGGGCCGAGAGTACGATGGTCTTGCCATCCGACCGGAGGCGGCGGAGATAATCAGCAATAAAACGCGANGTCATGGGATCGAGACCGCTCGTCGCCTCATCATACACGAGAAATTTCGGGTCGTGGATCAGGGAGCGGGCGATCGCGGCCTTCCGCTTCATTCCCTTGCTGAACTCCCCGATCTTCTTCCCATCGGGTTCAAGAGAAAGGGCGGCAAAGAGCTGGTTTGACCTGATGCGGATCTCCTGCGGGGAGAGCCCGTAGATCTCTCCAAAGAACATGAGGTAATTCTCGGCAGTCATGGTCTCATAGAGACGGGACTCTTCCGGAAGGTAGCCGAGGTTCTCCTTGAGGGCTACCGGGTTCTTCACAACATCGATATTGTTAATGAAGAGCTCGCCGGACGTGGGGGCAATAAGGCCTGATACGATCTTCAGGAGGGTCGTTTTTCCTGCCCCATTGTGCCCGATGATCCCGAAGATCTCACCATCTTCAAACGAGAAGCTGACATCATCCAGTGCTGTAAAACTGTCGAAGGCCTTGGTTATGTTGCGGGCTGTGATCATGGGGCAGATCCGTGTTCACGGATATTTCTTGGTGTCCCTGATATAATTTGGGATGGTGTCAGCATCGGGAGGTATTTGAGGCATACCGGATCTAAACTCTTTTAATAAGGCAGGCGGCCTTGGTGGATCATTAGATAAACACCGGCAACCGTGGATTAATTACGAGAGATAGTATGGGCGCACTGAAGGATATTTCAATAATCGCTCGATGGGAAGTAAAGAAATCGTTCTCGCTGATGGGACGGAATGTCCTTCCGGTCGCTATTGTCCTCTTCGTCCTGCTCGTCCTTGTAACCGGTTTCACCGCCCAGACCGGACTCCACCTGCAGGACGGCCTGTACCGGGTAGGTGCAGATGACCCTCAGATCGCCGGACTCATCGCAAGCGATGCACGTTTTTCGGTCTACCACCTCGATACACCGACCCTGGTTGCAAACCGTAACTCGTTCGATGTTATCATAACCGGGGGCCAGGCATCGGGCACCGGGACCGATAAGGCCAATGCAGCGTTAAAAACCCTTTCGCGGGATTATGGCAAGTATGTCAACAGCGTCTATAATACCGAGAAGGATCTTTTCGCCGCATATCCGCTCTGGATTGATACCGAGAGCGTAAAGAGCGAGCTGAGTTTCCTCTCGACACAGAGCGGCCAGTACATCAGTGCTACTCCGGCGCGGACGTCACCGGTGCCTTCGGGACCGGTACTGAACATCCCTACTCCATCTCCGACTCTCTCCATCACCGAAGATCAGCTCAGGGCACAGCTGGTGCAGTCCAATGCCCAGAACAGCCAGGTCTCGCGGTATACCGAGACGCTCACATCTTCGGGAGTTATGGGGGATTTCAAGACCCCGTCCCAGCTCTCACCTCCACTCCCGTTCGATTCAATTATCCTCGTCTTTGTCTTCATCTTCCCGCTTTACTTCACTTCGCAGTTCTTCATGATGAGCATCATGAACGAACGGATCGAGCGGAAAGGTGAGATACTCCTCTCGACACCGGTCATGACTTCGTCGATCATTATCGGCAAAGCCCTTCCGTACTTCATCGGGATGGTGGCAATCTGTCTGGGGATCACCCTGTATCTCAGGGCACCTCTCGAGATCATGTTTCCGCTCATTCCGGTCATCTTCTTCTTTCTCGCAAACGCCCTCCTNATCGGAATGCTCTCGCGGAGTTTCAAGGANCTTTCATTTATTTCGATCTTCTTCTCAACGGTTGCGACCTCATACCTCTTCTTCCCGAGCATCTTTGCCAATGTCCACGTGATCAGCCTCATATCTCCGCTGACCCTTATCGTCCTCTCGATCCAGGGAAATGCCTGGACGGTGACCGATTACCTGTACTCTACGTCACTCTTCTGGCTTACCGGTGCAGTCCTTTTTTACATCGCGGCAAAGAACTTCAAGGAAGAGCGTCTCTTCTCCGAGAAGGCACTTCTGACGCGATTACGGGAGTTCCTCTCAGAAATCCTGCCGGCAAGGTACCCCAACCTCTCGCTCTTCCTGCTCAGTGGCTTCTCCATCCCGTTCGTCTTCATGGTGCAGATGATGTGCCTTGTCCTCTTCTTCAATTTGCCGATGCCGTACTCACTGGTTTTCCTCCTCCTCTTTGCGGCACTGATCGAGGAGTTTGCGAAAGGGATCGGGATCTATACGATGATCGTTCGGGATCCGTCCTGGTTCNCGTGGAAAAACCTCGTGGTCGCAGCCGGGGCAACCGCGATCGGGTTCCTCGTTGGCGAGAAACTNCTGCTGTTCGTCACTCTTGCCCAGATCTCCGATTCGATCTTCGGGAGTATTCTCTTCCTCTCGCTTGCATCCCTCTGGCTCCCGCTCCTTCTCCATTTCGTTGGCGCCCTCATTGTCGCCTCCTGCCTGAAGGTATGGGGTCGGAAAGGGTTTGTTCCGGGGCTCCTGATCGCCATGACTGTTCATTGCCTGTATAATCTTTATTTCATCCTGGGGTGGCTCGGATGAAAGCAAACCATCTCTCCATTATTGCGCGAAAAGAGTTCCGGGGCCTCCTCAACGAGCGGACGATCCTGCTTGCTGTTCTTCTCCAGCTCTTCATCGCGCTCTTCTCGTCCTTCCTGATGGTCGGTCTGACATCGATGTACGATCCGTCCTCGCTCTCCCAGTACTCGCGGTACCGGTACAGCGTTGCTTATTCAGGGAACGATTCTCAGGTACTCACCTACCTCCAGTCCAGCAAGGACTTCAGGGTCTACCAAATGGACCTCTCGACCGGGGTTGCTGCGCTCCAGGAGCGGAAACTCGCAGCTGTCGTGTATGTGGCGGACACAAAGCCCGAAGCAACCGATCCTGTCAAGATCACGCTGTATACTCTCCAGAATGATCTCCAGAGCGCCATTGTTGACGTCAAGCTCAAGGATATTTTCCTNAAGTATGAACAGGACCTTCGCACGATACGCGCTGGGCGTCTCGATGTGCATCCGGTGCCCCTTCAGGTTCCTTCCTCTTCAGGTGGCGACTTCTACGAGTTTGTGTACGGACTCCTGATCCCGCTTCTCGTATTCATGCCGGCAATCATTGCATCGGCCCTTGTTATCGACCTGATCACTGAAGAGTACCAGCACGAGACGCTGGAGACGCTCATCTCCACGCCTGTCACGTTCGCAGAGATGGTCTGGGGCAAAATACTTGCCTGCGAGCTGCTCGTGCCGGTACAGGCAGGACTGTGGATCATACTTCTTATCGTGAATGGAATCGTTATCCAGAACCCTGTCCTCATCCTCCTGCACGTCAGTATCACATCGCTCATTCTGATCCTGCTCGGCACACTCGTTGCCCTGCACTACCGAGAACGGACTTCCGCTCAGTTCGTGTATTCCACAGGGCTCGTTGTTGTTATCCTGCTGGCCCTCGCCGTTCCGAATAATCCTCTCAACCTGCTGGCCCGGCTCGCAGTCGGTACTGCGGGAGCGGAACAGTGGATTGTGCTCGGCGTGACTCTCGCAATCATCATCTGCCTGGGATTCCTAACGCACCGCTACGCGGAGAATGTGGGAAAATCGCACCATACAGGATAGAGAATAAAAAAGAAAACGGATTTTACAGGTAGGTTAACCACAGCGGTTCATCGATGATCTTGTAGGTCCTGCCGGCACTGGTGAGGAAGACCTGTACCTGATCGGTGCCGCGGGTTCCCTCTATTACCAGTTCATCTCCACGCCGGGGCTTGCGGGTGCCGTCATTCATATATTGCTGGATGACCTGGCCGTCACTGCGGGTTACCTTCATAAGGATATTCTGGACAAAAATCTCCCCTTTTCCACCGTTGTACAACAGGTGAATGGTCGAGTCGGGACGCTGCTTGGTGAGTGCGAGATCCACGAACTGTTCGGAAGGCAGAGTTTCAACGGCAACCGGTGTAGAAACAACGGTCAAAACTGCCGTGGAGATACCCGGTGTTGATGCCGGAGGCGGGGTTTCCGAAGGAGTGACTTCAACCTTCGCCGGGCTGCTGCAGCCGGCGGCAAGTGCACAGATAACGAGCACAAAAACAGCAGACACAAGTATTGTGTGTTTCATGAAGAATGCTTTCATTTTTTGATATTACTGATTTGTGCTGAGCATAAAAGAGCAGAAAGAAAATGATGCGGTTTCCCCGGACAATTCCGCAGCAGGATGTTCCGGGCACAATTTATGCACAAAACAGCAGGAAGGAACAGTTAAATTAAAAAGGACACCCGGATTAACTTTACATATCAGGAGTATAAGGGAATGTTCTGTCCTAAATGTGGAAAAGAGAC
>JGI20214J51650_10002490_pt1 | contig 11611 bp, 11 predicted proteins | sample WetSurMetagenome_FD_51650 | JGI IMG/M metagenome (IMG submission 51650)
TTTGATTCTTTCAACGTTAGCGAAGTGGGATGACCAAAACATTGAAATTCGCAGTATACGACAGTTGGAATGGGCAATGAGAAAATCGAGGAACGCTCCGCAACGTTGAAATTTCTGTATGCAAAATGTTTGAGCGGACAATGAAGAGATCGAGGTACGGCGAGGTCCAACGGACGGGGAAATATGTTCGTGACTGATGAGAGCTTTTTCCGCAACTGAGTCCACATAACAAAAATATCCTCACTATATTGTGAATGTATCGAGGTATGCTGAGGCCTAAGAGACTGTGTGGTGCACATATTTTAGAAAAAATGAAAAGCTCTTATAATTAGTCAAGCACCCTATTTTTTAGGGTATATTGTTGACGGATTATCTTGTTGGAACAGGGGGTTGGTCTTACTTCAATGTTCCAAATAAGTCTCAACTCTTAGCTTACAGCGAAGTTTTCAACTTCGTAGAGGTAAACTACACTTTTTATGAGTACCCCTCAGTGCAGACTGTACAGAAATGGAGAANAATAGTTCCAAAGGATTTCACCTTTTCAGTTCGCTGCCATCAAGACCTAACTCATAAAATAGGCATAAAACCTGTAGGTGACGCCTATGAGGTATTCTACAAAATGAAAACCTACGCTGAAATCCTGAAAACACCCTATTTAGTTTTAGGAACACCCACCGGTTATACCGCAGACAACATGACTCGAGATTTCCTATCAACACTTAACCTGAAAGATATTCAGCTTGTCTGGGAATACCGAGCACCCTTAACTCAATATGTAACTGATTTAATGCAAGACTTCAACATATTACATTGCGTAGATTTATCCAAGCGAAAACCAAGCTTCAACTTAGATGTAACTTATTCAAGGTTGTTTGGGAAGGGTCAACATAACATCTATCAATTTACAAATGATGAACTCTTAGAAATAGAACAACAAGCAGAAAACACAAATTCCAAAACAATAATTCTTGCTTATCACGGGGTGAGAATGAATATTGATTCTCTCAGATTTCAGCAGCACTTGAAAACTGGGAAGTTTTTACCTGCAACTTCTGCTACTGGTATAGATTCAGTAAAGTCTGTTTTAGCTGAAGACGCTACTTTTCCCTCTTCCAAATCAGAACTTGTCAAAAAACAAGGTTGGAAGGTCATTGACGTTAAACAAAACATGACAGCCCATCTTTCTGAATACCTGAGTAATATACCCGACAAAATCTATAGTAATATTGATGAAGTTGCGAAGGAGTTGGAAACTATCCATTGAGCAAAGAAAACATAGTTTTAGGAACTTGTGGATGGAGCTATGAAGAGTGGGTGGGCAACTTCTACGAGAAGTCAGGCTCACAAAGCAAGCTTAGGGCTTACTCAAAAGTCTTCAAAACTGTAGAAATAGACTCAACCTTCTACCGCAACCCATCTAAAGGAACAGTGATGGGGTGGCTTAAATATTCTCCAAGTGACTTTGTGTTCTCAGCGAAACTACCCAAAATAATAACCCATGACAATATGTTGGGTTTAAAGAAGAATGTTAAGGCTGATTTAGAAGTATTTTTGGATTTGATGAGACCTCTACAGCTTGGTGGAAAACTCGTTTGTCTACTCATTCAGTTACCGCCAAAGTACTCATACAATCCTGGGAATCTTGAAGACTTCTTTAAACTGCTTGACCCCATGTTTAGATATGCCGTAGAATTCAGGAATACTACCTGGTTACTTCCTGAAACTGTAACTTTCAATCTCTTGAGACAATTTGGTGTTGCTTACACGATTGTTGATGAACCTCTTCTTTCGCCAGAAGTGCATGTCACTGCTGATTTTGCATATTTTAGGTGGCACGGTCGCGGAAAAGACATCTGGTTTGATTATAGGTATACTGATGAAGAACTGAATGTTTGGGTTCCCAAGGTTTTGGAGACTTCAAATAATGTCAAGAAAATTTATGGATATTTCAATAATCATTATCACGGTTATGCACCAGAAAACTGTTTGCAGCTACTAGAAAAGCTTGGATTGATGTCTGAAAAACAGAAAAAGGCCAAGGCTAAGACCGTTGTTAAACAATCACAATTAGGCTCATTCTTTAACTAAACTATCCATAGCAAAATGGACATTTAGGTAGAAGCTAATTTCGCGGCAAAATAGCATAAAACCTTTTACTAAACCACTTACAAATAAGAAAAAGGCAGTTTCGAGGTAGATTTCTACACTTGAATTCGATGCAAATTAACCCACGTCTACTTTGTTAGTTTTCCAATCTATGCATAATTATCGTAGTATTTACCAACATAATTCTTAGCGCCGAAAATCCTGTGATAAAGGGCACATCTGCGATGCCCTGTTCCAGTTTTGGAACAGTTTGTTCTCTCAATAGAACTAAATTAACCCTCAGTCAATGTAGCTTTTGGTGAATTTAGATGGGGAAAACGCTTGAAAAATACGCAGGATCCATCCGCTTCTGGATCCTCATAGTGGCCGCAGTCTACTTAGGCTACGCACTTTACTTCGCAGTCTACGGCTTAAACTTCAGCTTAGACTTAACACACAACCTATACGTCTACAACGCTTTGATTAAGAATCCCTGGTGGTGGATTGTCCTCTACTATGGCAGCGAAGGCGTTGCCGGCTCTGTGGCAATTGTGATCCGAGCGTTTGCAGGCGTATTTGCTTTCTATGCGGCTTTTATGTATTGGCGAAGGGGCAACGCTGCGATGCCGACGGTGAAGAAAAACGCTGTCCGAGCGCTAGGTTTAGAAGCAGGGTTTTTTTTGGCGCTGATACCTTCAATTATTGCGGCATTTGCCTACAACATCGCCTATGACCCGAGCCTCTTCTACTTTGAACACACACCTGAACTCATACTACTCTTCGGAACTGCTATTCCCTGCTTAGCGATCGTATGCGTTGTCGCACCTTTGCTTCTTAAATTGCGGTCTGCTGTTAAGCATGATGACCATAACCAAGAAATAACTAAGTGGGCCGCTCTTACAGGCGTCGGTTACCTGTTTGTCGTGTTCTGGTTCAACTATGTCATGCTATGGGTGGCTAACATGTTGCCTTACTCGCGGGCAAATGAGGTTTATGGCTTTCCTTTCCTTCTTCAACCCACGAATTTCGCGAGCTTTGCTTTAACGGTCTTTGGACTGCTTGCCATCGCAATATTTGCATTCTTCACCCTGCTCCCAGCGATTAAAAAACACAACTCCGTACTCAATTTAACACGGATCGGCGTAATCTTGGCGACGTTCGGCCTCTACTTCGTCGTCACAGTCTTCTACTATTACTTGACAGGGGGCTACGAGGCGCATCCAAGCGTCTGGTACGAAGTGATAAGCCCAATGCATAACCCTAACCTGTGGAGTTTAGCTTTCATTTTCGTTGGGGTGCCCTTGCTAATTCAGGGGCTATCTCAAAAGAGGGTCACTTAACCCTATTTTTTATTTTAGGAAGCTTGTGGTTTCTGGAACGCGATAGGTTGGGGGGATTTATGCTGTGAGAAGTTTCGTGGTTAAGTTGTATAATGCGGTTAAACGATAAATGAAAAAAGAAACTTGGCGGGGCTAAAAGAAAGAGGTGTAAGACCCTAACTGATTTAGTAGGGGTCTTTTTTGCCGGTCATGTAAGCCCAAACGCTGACTATGGCGACTGTGAGGACTGCGCCTGCAAATCCTGAGATCATGAAGCTGGTNGCGCCGCCTAATANTGGCAATACGCTGATGAACCATGGGATAAAGAATGTTGCTGCGACTTGTGCGATTACGCCTGCTAGGAAGCCTACTATGGCTATTACTCCGAATATTTTTGCTCGACTGGTCATTTAATTCACCTTTTTGTTACAAGGTTAGTTAACGCTTCATTTTAGTCTAACTAACACTAACATGTATAAACACACCATCATCAGCGCAGGCTTTAACTCTAAAAGTTAAAGCAAGAAGCCTACTTGCCAAACACGTATATCTCTACATATATACCTGCATATTTCTACCATATTAACAATGTATAACTCACTTTTCCGCATTCTGTGCTTGTCAGAGGTAATCAAATTGTCCGAAAGATTCGCAAAAAAGTGGGAAAGTAAACGGGACGAAGAGCCCTTCAGTAACCGCATTAAAGACGCTGTTAAACCGCCAGGACCACTAAAACCACGACTTGATTTCGCAGTCAGACGCATCGAACTCCAAGTACAAAAACTAGACCAAGCAACCGACAGATTTGGCCAACGCGATAAAGCAATCTTCGCACGCATCGTTGACGCATATACAAAACACGACAGTGCACGCGCAAACGTCTTTGCAAACGAACTAGCCGAAGTTAGAAAAATGTCCAAATTAATAATGAATGCTAAACTTGCCCTTGAGCAAATCACATTAAGATTACGCACAGTTTCAGAACTAGGCGATGTAGTTTCAACCCTCGGTCCAGCCGTTGGCGTACTACGCTCAGTCAGAGCAGGATTAACCAGTGTATTTCCAGAGGCAGAAAGTGAACTCGGCGAAATCGGCAACATGCTAAGCGGCATCATGATCGAAGCAGGCCAAGGCAGCGGAATGACACTTAACTTCGACACAGTAAACGAAGATGCATCAAAGATTCTCACCGAAGCAGCAACAGTCGCAGAACAAAAGATAAAAGACAAATTCCCAGACCTACCCCCAGGAATGCCAGCATCCCCAGCTTCACAAGCTGACAAAACCTTCTAAGAGTCGGAGGAAAACGANAAAAAATGTCTTACTCCAATCTCTTTCTTTCTATTGGCAAACCAATTAAGAACGAATACGGACGAGTCATNGGNAAAGTAGCCTCATTTGCATTGGCACCAAACGGCAAATTCGANGCGGTTTACGTCGAGTTTGGAGATGGCCAATTCACAAAACACCCAATTGAAAGCCTCAAATTCATCGGATCCGAAATCATTTTCATTACAAAAATCAAAAACCAAGCAGCCGTTCTCTGNGACCACATCCCATTAATCTGGCGCAAAGACGACGCGTTAAAGGACCTCTTGGCAAACAAGAAAATTACCAACGAAGTCTACCAAGACCTCCATGGCAGCTTCACAAACGTGCTNTCTCAACTCAAAAAAGAAGCTCAAATCATAATTGACGAATCATTCATAGAGATCGAACGTTGCAGCGAAGAAATCACATCACTTAGCTACGCCATCGCCAACGTAGAAATCGANCACGAAATCGGCAAAGTTGAAGAAGAAAACTACAAACTGGCATTCGCATTGCTGCAAGATACACTCAGACGTGCACAGGCAGAGAAAGCAGACTACGAGCTTACAAAGAGCAAACTCTCTGGTGTGTTGTTAGGCGATCAAGTTTCCCTCGGTCCAAAGCCTACTTTGATTCCAAACAAAGTTTACGCTGAAACGGTTACGAACATCGCCACCAAACTGCCAGAACCTCCAGTTGTTGTTTACGTCAAAGAAATGAAACAAGGAATCTAAGCGATTAGCAAATAAAGACACAGCAGGTGGCGGGATGGACAAAAAGATACACATCTTAACCCAACAATCCCAACCACCTATTCGTGAAGTCGCAACCAAATCTATCTACACCCTTAGAACCCAGCAGAACAAGCTGGAACAAGCGAGTTACCGCCTAAAAGAGCGGGACCGCATCCTTTTCGAAACATGCATGGGCGCACTTAAAAAGAACAACAAAGAAAAAGCCGCGATGTGCGCTACTGAAATCGCGGAAGTCCGCAAACTAGTCAAATTCCTCTACAATGTCCAATTAGCCATTGAACGTGTAGTTATGCGCCTGGAAACCATCAAGGAACTAGGCGACATCGTAACTGATCTTAAGCCCGCNCTTAAACTGTTGCAGGGCGTCTCACAGGAACTCTTCCAAGTCCTCCCCGACGTGAGTTCCGAACTAAACAATGTTAACTCAACAATTCAGGAAACGCTCCAATCAACCAAATTAACCACCGAAGAAAACGTGGTATGTGTCGGCAGAAAGACTGAGGCAGGCGAGCAAATCCTCAAGGAAGTCTCCTGCTTCATGGAGCAGAAACTGGCTGAAACACTTCCCGAGCCACCAATCGCAGAGGTGGCGCCAGTGAAAGAAAAAACACCCATCCGAGAAATGGTCGCCTTAACCGCAAGTTCCTCGCAGATGTTTAGCAGGAAAGCCTCTGAAGAAGAAGGCTTCAACCCCGAGAATACCCTGATCACCTTCCGCAAGTCGGAAATCAAGGAAATCTCGCTAAAAGTGCAGANGCCCCCGTTAGAGGAAGTTNTGCTTGAATACGTCCGAAAAATGAACGGTGAAATTGANATGGGNCGCTGTTCAAACGAACTCAACACCTCAAACGAGGCGATCGAGCGTGCCTTGGAAAACTTGGGTACCCAAGGAAAAATCCGAATCGAAGTACGTTCACCAGAATAATTATGGTGTAGGAGAGAAGGAGAGAAAAACATGAGCGCTTCAAGTGAACTAGAAAAGGCAGCAACAGCATACGCGTTGGATGCCGTAAGATTAGACAAGCAGGGCCAAAAAGGCCGAGCTATCACGCTTTACCAAAAAGCAATAGAAAGCTTGCTTCAGTTGGTCCAGCTTTACCCCGAATATGGATTAAACAAAGTTTACGTACAACGTGCAATCGCCTATCAGGAGCGAATCAAATCGCTTCAAGGCGCAGTTTCGTCAAACGAAATGCGGGAAGCAGCGCACGAAGAAGTAGACGGTAACGGAGGAGCAACCATGGATGGAAACGGAAGCGGTGGAAGTAATAATAAATCTGAAGAACTAGTCATCAAAGAAAGCCCCAAAGTCAGCTGGGAAGAAGTTGTNGGACTAGACACCGCAAAGAAAGCCGTTAAAGAAGCAATAGTATACCCAGTGCAGCGCCCAGACTTGTTCCCACTTGGCTGGCCACGAGGTATCTTGCTGTTTGGTCCACCTGGCTGCGGCAAAACCCTACTAGCAGCGGCAGTCGCCACCGAAATCGATGCCAACTTCTATAGCATCGACGCCGCCTCAATCATGTCAAAATGGTTGGGCGAGGCAGAACAAAACGTCGCCAAACTCTTCGGTAGCGCACGCAAATCAGCCAGCGAGGGCAAACCAGCAATCGTCTTCGTCGACGAATTAGACTCACTGATGGGTAACCACAGTAACGAGGTCGGAGGCGAAATTCGCGTTAAAAACCAGTTCCTCAAAGAAATGGATGGCATTGTAGACAAAGGCAAGCCACTCCACGTTTACGTCATTGGCGCAACCAACAAACCTTGGGATCTAGATTGGGCGTTTATCAGACGGTTCCAGAAACGTATCCTAGTACCATTGGCAGACCACAGTACACGCCTAAACATGTTAAAGCACTATGCAGCAGACCTACAAATAGCGAGGGACGTTGACCTAGACGAACTTGCACGCCTCGCTGAAGGATTCAGCGGCAGCGACATACGCGACGTTTGCCAATCAGCGCAACTAAGCCTAATTGGTGAATTCTTCGAATCCGGCCAAGCAATGGACAAAGAAGCAAAGCCACGCGCGTTAACAATGACCGATTTCCGCAAGATACTAGATGAACGGAAACCATCAGTGTCATTGGACATGTTGACGAGTTACAACCGCTGGTTCGACGCGTTCAAAGCACTGTAGAGCAAAGTAACGGAGGGCAAAAAAGAAAAACCAATAAAGCGATGGGTTGGGTGGAAAGGTTTGGAGAACATTAATTTTTTACACGCTCTCCCTTCTCCCCCTCAAATACCTCCAAGCCCCACAAGCCAAACCAACCCATCGCACCAATTTCTTTAATTTCTATCTAGCCCAATAGAGCACAGTTCTTGAACGCGCAGGTCCTTTGGCGTTGCCGTAGAGAGCTATGATTGCTGCCCATGAACAATCAAACAATAATTCCAACTGCCATTAGCTCAATACGCATAGCAGCCTTGCCGTTTTTCCTCTTCCTCTATAGCCTCGGTTATGTTGCGGCTTGTTTAGGGGTGCTTGCTTTTTGTGCCTTGACTGACTATTTGGACGGTTACTCGGCAAGGAAACTTGGGGTTTCTTCGCGTTTTGGAGCTTTCTATGACGCAGCAACCGACTTCACTCTGATGATAGGTATGTACGTTTACTTCGTACTCTACGGCTTCTACCCATTATGGCTCCCAATCCTTATCGTAGTCGCTTTTTTGCAGTTTCTGTTAACAAGCCGCTATGTGAAGAAAATCTACGACCCCGTAGGCCGCTACATTGGAAGCGCCCTCTACATCGGCGTAGTCTTAACGCTGCTTTGGCCGACGCCGCTAGTCTTTGCTTTTGTGCAGTTCGCTTTTGCCGGGTTCTTTTTAGTTTCACTTGCAAGCCGCACGCTTAGCCTCTCAAGAAAGACTAAGCCTAAATAGCCTCTGCCTCACCTTTGCTTGTTTGACTTTGCCACAGACATGTCCACAAAACTCGGAGTTGCCAATTCAGATACGTGTCTCTTTAGGCACCGCCATAGTTCTTGGGATCTTAGACGGTAAACTTGACGCGGCACCGACAACAGCATACTTGCTGACGTATAAGGCGGGTAAATGCTCAGCCAACTGCGGTTTCTGCCCACAGGCAAGCGCCAGCAAAAGCAACGCCGAGCTGCTTTCCAGAGTTTCGTGGCCGACTTTTCCAACCGAACTTTTGCTAACAGCTCTCGCATCGTCGATGGAAAAAAGGAACATCAAGCGCGTGTGCATCCAAGCACTTAACTATCCAGGAGTTTTCCACCAGATTGAAGCGCTCGTGAAGGAAATAAAAAAACATTCAGCGATTCCTGTATCTGTTTCTTGCCAGCCCCAAACCAAGGCAAACATGAAGCGGTTGGCGTCGTCGGGCGTTGACAGGTTAGGTATAGCGTTGGATGCGGCAACAGAACAAGTTTTCGATAAAGTTAAGGGGGCTGGCGTTGGGGCATCTTACCGGTGGGGTGACCAATTTCGACAGTTGCATGAAGCCTTGAAGGTTTTCGGGAAGGGTAATGTCAGCACGCATGTGATTGTTGGATTAGGGGAAACTGAGAAAGACACGGTGCAAATAATGCAGCGGTGTTGTGATTTGGGTGTTTTGCCTGCCCTTTTCGCTTTTACGCCTATACACGGAACAGCTTTGGAGGCACGTGAGTCGCCCCGTTTGGAGTCTTATAGGCGGATTCAACTCGCAAGATATCTGATTGTAAACGGCTGGGCCAGGGCTGATGATATTGGGTTTAGTGTTGAGGGCAACATTGTGGGTTTTGGGCTTGCAGACGAAAAGCTCAGCGAAGCAGTTGAAAGTGGGTTGCCTTTTCAAACCTCCGGCTGCCAGGACTGCAACCGCCCTTTCTATAACGAGAAACCCAGCGGACCCTTCTACAATTATCCGAGAAAACCCAACAAAAAAGAAATTGAGAAAATAAAGCAGGAACTAAAGTAGCTGATCTGCCGTCTGCTTCTTTGTGGTTTTAGGCAGTTTAGGCTTCTGACGTGTTACCTGCTCAACTAGGTGCCAGAATTCTTCCATCGTGTAACCCTTCAACAGGTCCTTCATCAGTTTCTTGACCTGGTAGTAGGTCATTTGTGCTTCGCCTTTATCTAGGCTTTCCTGTGGACCTTTGATGCGGCGGAATAGCTCGTCCATCTGTCGAGGCGAGGCTCGGATGCCGGCTTTTTCGAGCAGTTTTTGGATAAGCGTTTGACCCGTATTTCTACCGATGAAAATCATGGTTTCTCTGCCCACGATTTCCGGTGGGAAAGGCTCAAAAACCAATGGGTTAGCCATCATTTCCTCTACGTCTTCTTCCACTTCGTGGGTGAAGATGTTTTCCCCGATGATGGGTTTATGGAATTGGATAGGTAAGGCGAACGCTTTCTCCGCTGCCTGTGCCATGCGGTAAATTTTGCCCATGTCAATTCCTGTGTCGATGTTGTAGAGCAGTTCGGCTGCGGTGACGACTTCCTCAAACGGCGCGATGCCTGCGCGTTCGCCAAAGCCTGCGATACAGGTGTGCAGGTAGCTTATGCCCTCCTCCATGGCTGCCAAAGTGTTGGCTGAGCCTAAACCGAAGTCGTTGTGGCAGTGAATGGCCAAAGCGGCTTTTTTGCGAATTGCGTCCGGTAAGCCATCGCGTACGTGTGAAATCAAGTAACGCATCGAAAGTGGTCGTATGAAGCCGACGGTGTCAGCGATTGCGAGGCGGACTGCGCCTGCGTTGGCTGCGGCTTCGAAAACCTGGATAATATCCTCCAGCGGCGTTCTTGTGCCGTCGGCGAGGGTAAAGTTGACTGCTGTGCCGTGTTTTTTTGCGTAGTCGATGCCTTCCACTATGCGCTGTATGGCTTGTTCTTTGGTTATTTTCTGTTTGTATTGGAGGTTTAAACCATTGATTGCTGTTTCTATGACTATATCTTTTATACCGCATTCTAAGCAGGCGTTAATGCTGTTTTTGGTGGGTTCAGCGGATGCGGTGAGTTTGGCGTGGGTAAAGCTTTCGTTTACTATGCGTTTAACCGTACGTTTCTCCTCATCTGAAAGCGAGGGGAATCCCACATTTATCACTGCAACGCCTGCTTCATCCATAAGTTTAGCTAATCTAACTTGCTCAACATAAGTTAGATAGACCGTTGGTGCCTTGATTCCTTCCCGAAAGGTCTCATCCCAAATGAAGACACGATCAGGGAGTTTGGGCGGCAGGTTTTTTCGTAGACGGTTATAGTTAGCGATGAGTCCCTGAGCTTCTAACTTTTTAAATATAGTCTTCCTCATTTAGACACAGTCCAACAATACGAGCTAAAGTTAGTAAGTGTAATTTGCTACTACCTATATAAAACGCTATGTTTTTAGACAAAAGCCGCGACAGTAGTAAAAATCAAGTGATTTATTGAGTGCTAAAAAAAGAGCGCGCCCTAAGAAATGAGTGGGTGAGATTTTTTGTTCTCTCAATATGTGTCCTGGATTTTGGCTGTTCTCTAAGTGTCCCTCACCACTAAAGCCCGCATCATATCGTGTTCTTCGTGTTCGAGGATGTGGCAATGCCAAACGTATTCGTGTCCTCCTGTGCGTGGGCTTGATGGAATAGTGAATGGTACGGTGGGAAGTTTGAAGGGGATAAGTACGTTTGTGACTTCGTTGGGGTTCATTTTAACTGTTTCTTTCCATCCTTGTTCATAAGCGTTGGGTAGTCGATCGCTGCCTGTAATGGTTGCTGCTCCACCTTTGTAATTGTTTGAATCGAATGGTTGGCGTGAGATGATTTGTACGTTAACCAGGTGGAAGTGGATTGGGTGTGTGTCGCCGGTCAAGTTTATGATTTGCCAAATTTCAGAGGTTCCTGCACTAACAGTTTCTGTTGTAGCATCGGTGTATCCTCTGCCAAAACCTTGGTCAACAGAGCCTGGTGCAGTATCTGTTCCAAGAAGCTGAATTAACCTTCCATTACCATCGGCAGTCTCGTTGAGTGTTAATCTTCTAATCGTTAAGTTAGCTGGGATTGTGGTGTCCTGTAATGAGTGTGGCAAAGGGTCATTGCCTACTGTTAGGTCGGTATCTGTCGAAATGTCTAGTGGTGCATCTGCAGATTTTGCTGGGACGATTTTGAATCTCATGATTTGTCTTGTGTTTGGTCCGAATCCTTTTGTTGTGATGGT
>JGI20214J51650_10002494_pt1 | contig 11603 bp, 10 predicted proteins | sample WetSurMetagenome_FD_51650 | JGI IMG/M metagenome (IMG submission 51650)
CCCCCCCCGCCCCGCGACGTTGCGAGGGCTGATAACCCTTTTTATGCAGGGGGTCCCGCCCCTGGATGGTCATCCCGCCGGAATCTCTTCTATATAATGAAGGATACCGACTTTCCGGCACCAGGCATTCCGCGTACGCTTCTTGCATGTCAAGTTCTGAACCTTATAGTCGCATGGTCCCAGAGNTCCGACGGTTGAAAGGATCCGACACCGATTAGGAGAGAATAAAAGTCCCCATGGTAAGGTATGTAGACCTGATCACGGACGCCGAACAGGACAGCAGGAAATCCGACAGCGCGCAGGTTCCTTCTTCGGCGATCCCCGAGTCTCTTTTTTCACGGGCTGCAATCAGGCCCGAGGAGACAGAGCCCCTTTCCGACAAGAATATCTATGTGTCCCTCTGGAAGNACATGCAGATCATCAAGCAATGCATCCTGGGAAAAAGAGGTTTTGACATTCTGCCCCTGCAGGAACAGCTCCGGGGCATCGCCGGCCAACCGGACATCATCGATCGCTTGTACCACTACACGACCCACTACGGAAACGAGCAGGACTACACGGCATCCCATTCGATCAACACCATGATCTATGCCCTGAAGATCGGGTTGCGCCTGGACTATGCGCAGGACCATCTCGAGGAGCTGGGACTCGCGGCCCTCCTGCACGACGTCGGCATGTTCACGATCCCGGATTCGATCCTGCACAAGCCGGAATCCCTCACCGATGAGGAAACCTGCGAGGTCCGCAAACATCCCGAGATCAGCCGCGACATCCTTGCCCCTTGGGGCGCCGAGATGCCTTGCCTGGCCCGGGTAGCCTATGAGCACCACGAGCGCGAGGACGGCAGCGGCTATCCCTGCGGGCTCCGGGGCGAACAGATCTCCGAGTATGCGAAGATCACCGGGCTTGCCAGCACCTACGAGGCCATGACGCACGACCGGCCCCACCGGCGCTGCGTTTCGGTCCGGGAACTGATCGATACGAAAAACCGCTCGTTCTCCCCCCGCGTGATGAGGGCGTTCCTCGAGCAGATCTCCCTCTACCCGATCGGCAGCTTCGTCAAGTTGAACAACCGGACCGTCGGGAAGGTCATCAGGACCCATGACGGGCAGCCGCTTCGGCCCGTCGTCAACATCCTTGTGGATGCCGACGGGATGCGGGTGACGGAAGAAAAAACCGTCAATCTTCTGGGGAATCCGATCCTGTGGGTGATGGGAACCGTTTCGGACGTGGAGATGTCGCGCCTCCAGGGCTGAGCGTCTGCAGGCCGCAGACGACGAACCCGTGAAAGACGGAAGCGAAATTTGACGGGAAAGCCGGGCTGTCCCGTTCTATGTCGAAGGCGCCGCCTGGGACGATGCCGTCCCCCCCTCCCTGGCCGCCTCCGGTCCTGACTCCGGCATGGCCGTGTCGTCGATGGCCTCCCGGATGACGGCAGCGTCGATCTTCTCAGCCTTCATGCCGTACGCGATCAGCAGACTCATGTCACAGAGGTTGTTGACTCTCCTCGGCACGCCCCTTGTCTGCCGATGGATCTCCTCGAAAGCATCCGTGGTAAAAATCTCCCGTTTGGCGCCGGCCCGGGTGAGGCGGAAATTGACGTAATTCACCATGTCCTCGAAGCCGAGCGGGCCCAGATGATAGCGGATGGCGATCCGCGAGTCGAGCTGCTCAATCCGCTTGATGATCCCCCGCAGCTCCGGCTGCCCGATGAGCAGCAGGTTGAGCAGGAACCGGTCGTTGAACTGATAGTTGAGCAGCAGGCGCACCTCCTCGAAGTTCGTGGAGGAGAGCAGCTGGGCCTCATCGATGACGAGGATCGTCGCCTTGTTCTCCTTGAAATCCTTCATCATCATCTCGCCCAGCACGTTGAGCAGGTCGTGTTTGGAATGCGATGCCGGGTCGAGACCGAACTGGTAGAGGATCTCCCGGATGAATTCGATGGGCTCGAGCATGGGGTTGGTGATGAGGCCCACGTGGTATTCCTTCTCGGAGAGGTGCTGGATGAGGGCACGGCTCAGCGTCGTCTTCCCGCAGCCCACATCGCCCGTGAGCAGCGCAGCCCCTTTCCGGCGCATGATGGCGTACATGAGGCGGGTCATCGCCTCGCGGTAGTGTCCCGAGTTGTAAATGAACTTCAGGTCCGGGACGATCTCATACGGGTAGACGTCAAGCCCCCAGTGTTCTAGATACATCGAAACAATCCTTCCAGAGAGAAGTAGATCTCCGCAAAACAGCTCCGGTAGTGATACGGTTCACGCCCGTGAGGGTCCTCGATGTCGAGGCTTCCCTCGTCACCATGGAGAGAAAAGGATTTCAGGAGCCTCACCTTCCCCTCGGCCTCGGGATGACGCCGCAACAATTCCTCCCGCTGGGCCGTTTCCATGACGAGGACCATGTCGGCCCGGGAAACCATGTCCGCAGAAAGGGGCCGGGATCGATGCCGTGACCCGTCGATGCCTTTCTCCCGCAGGATGGAAAGGGCCTGCGGATCGGCAGCGGCGCCCTCAAGATCGAGAAGGCCCGCGGATTCGGTCTGCACATGAGGCAGATCCCGCTTTTTCAACTGCTTCCTGAAAATTCTCTCTGCCATAAAACTCCGGCACAGGTTTCCCGCGCATACGAACAGGATTATTTTTTCGGGTTGTCTGGCCTCCATGGAGTCTCGCGCTTCGGTCGCTGCGGGTATCGCGTCGTGAAGAATTGTTGCAAAACCCATGCCTTAACCCGAACCCATTCGAGATGGGTGGTTTGCCGCGACCTACCCCGCGTCCGCCACGGAATGATTGGCACATTTCCTGTATAAAGTAGGCAGCAAAACATCCGGTAGTAGAACTGAAAAAAACTGCAAGGAACGGACCCGACGATGGACACGGCAAAAATGATGGAGAGGCTGGATATATCTTCAATCACGGCTCTTTCGGAGAAGCTCAACCAGCGGAAGAAACTGCTGGACATCACGAACCAGATCCATGCCGCACAGAACATCAAGGACATCCTCGTCGAGCACAAGGACGGCCTGCTGTCGCTCTTCAATTCCCTGCTCATCACGATCTACGTGGCGGACAAGCCCCGCAACGAGCTCTACTCCCTGTACCTTGCGGGCTCACAGCTCAAGGAGCTGCGCATGCCCATCAACAACAGGAGCATCGCGGGTTTTGTGGCCGTCGCGGGACGCGCCGTCAGCATCGCCGACGCCTACGATAAGGAAGAGCTCAAGAAGATCGACAAGAACCTTTTCTTCGACGAGAGCTGGGACAAGCAGTCCGGGTACAGGACAACGCAGGTGCTCGGCGTCCCCATCTTCCACGAGAACACGCTCATGGGGGTCATCCTGATCGTCAACCGCAAGGGAGGCGGCAAGTTCACCGCCGACGAGCAGACCCTCCTCGAGGAAATTGCAGAGGTCCTGGGCATCGCCTTCTACAACCAGCACCGCGTCTCCTCGCGGCGCAAGACACGCTTTGATTACCTCGTCAACCACAACCTCATGAAGGATGGCGACCTGGAGGCGGCCTTCACCGAATCCCGACGGAGCGGCGAGCCCATCGACGAGCTCCTCATGAAGAAATTCCGGATCTCCCGGGAGGATATCGGCCGCTCCCTGGAGGATTACTACCGCTGCCGGTTTGTCCACTACAACCAGAAGCACCCCATCCCGGACGAGCTGCTGAAAAATTTCAAGCGCGAGTACCTCCGGAGGGAGCTCTGGGTTCCCTTTGAGAAGGGCGCCGACGGCAAGATCCGCGTCATCGTCGACGACCCCAACAACCTGCTGAAGAAGGACATGATCGAGAACCTTCTGAAAACCAAGTCTGTCGAGTATTGCATCTCCCTCAAAGACGACATCATCAAGTTCATCAACCACTTCTATCAGACGCAGGAAAGCGAGAAATCCTTCAACGAGATCCTGAGCAGCGAGGGACAACTGGTCGAAGATCATGACGAGATCGATGACGGCGTGTCCGAATCGGACAGCATCATCATGCAGCTCGTCAACCGGATCATCAACGACGGAATCGTCCAGCGGGCTTCCGACATCCACATCGAGCCCAACCTGGGCAAGAAAAACGTGGAGATCCGCTACCGTGTGGACGGCGCCTGCACGGTCTACCAGACGGTGCCCTACAGCTATCGCGCAGCGATCGTCTCCCGTATCAAGATCATGTCGAACCTCGACATCACAGAGCGCAGGCTTCCCCAGGACGGCAAGATCAAGTTCAAGCGCGGCAACAACGACGAAATCGAGCTTCGCGTGGCCACCCTGCCCACGGCGGGAAACCTGGAGGACGTGGTGCTTCGAATCCTCCAGAAAGGCGAGATGATGCACCTCGAGGAGATGCACCTGTCGCCCTGGAATTACCAGAATCTCCTCAAGCTCCTGCAGAAACCCTACGGGATTATCCTGTGCGTCGGCCCCACGGGTTCCGGCAAGACGACGACGCTCCACGCGGCCATCCACCACATCAATACGCCCGACAGGAAGATCTGGACCATCGAGGACCCCATTGAAATCAGCCAGTACGGCATCCGGCAGGTCCAGGTGAACCCTAAGATCGGCCTGGACTTCGCCCGGGCGCTCCGGGCCTTCCTGCGCGCCGACCCCGATGTGATCATGGTCGGCGAAATGCGCGACTTCGAGACGGCCAAGATCGGCGTCGAGGCCTCTCTCACGGGACACTTGGTCTTCACGACGCTTCACACCAACAGCGCGCCGGAGACCATTGTCCGTCTGCTCGACATGGGAATCGACCCCCTGAACTTCGCCGACTCGCTGCTGGGGATCCTGGCACAACGCCTCTCCCGCACGCTGTGCCGCCACTGCAAGCAGGCCTACACGCCGGAGAAGGACGAATACGACTACCTCGCCTTCACGTACGGAGAGGAAGAGTTTGCAAAGCTCAACGTCCCCTACTCGAAGGACCTCAAGTTCTACCAGCCCGGCGGTTGCAACGACTGCAATCAGACGGGATACCGGGGGCGGGTTGGCGTCCACGAGCTTCTCGTCGCCAGCGACACCATAAAGCGTCTCATTGCTCGGAGGGCAAGCGTCGAGGAGATGAGGATTGCGGCGGGCAACGAGGGGATGTCAACGCTGCTGCAGGACGGCGTCAAGAAAGTCATCGAAGGCGTTACGGACTTCGAGCAGGTCCGACGGGTCTGCATCAAATAAGTCTCGGACCGCAGGGCCTGAAAGCAAGGCAAACGAGGTGCCTTCGGGGCCGGCCGCAGCAAGATTCTTTCGCGCTCCGCTGTCATCACGTATTGGACACCGTCCCGATTGGCTTGGCGGCGTCGGCTGGCCCATCGATACCTGTTTTGATCATTCCGGTTATCATGCCCGGCAGACAAAATGCGCCGCTGTGATACGGTCAGCTTATTGGTTTCTGTGCGGTGATTTATGAGACAGACAAGTTTGCAGGACGTGACCATCGAATCGCGGGGCCCTGTGCCGGCTGTATATTTCCGAGAACTTTGGCAATACCGGGAGCTCCTGCGATTCTTGGCAGTCCGCGACATCAAGGTGAAATATAAGCAGACGGTCCTGGGGGGGCTGTGGGCTGTTCTTCAGCCCTTCCTGAGCATGGTCGTGTTTACCATCTTTTTTGGGCACCTGACTCAAATTCCTTCCGACGAGATGCCGTATCCGATCTTTGTTTATACCGCCTTGCTCCCCTGGCAGTTCTTCAGCAACGGAATCAGCAATGCCGGCAACAGTCTTGTGGCCAGCAGTAATCTGATTTCCAAAGTCTATTTTCCGCGATTGATCATCCCGACGGCATCCCTCGGCGCAGGGTTAATCGATTTCTTTGTCGCATTCATACTGCTGATCGGGATGATGGTCTACTATGGCATCCATCCGGGGATACAAATCATCCTTTTCCCGTTTCTCCTTCTCTTCGCCATCATCGCGACTCTCGGTGTCGGCCTGATTCTTTCGGCCCTCAACGTCGCGTATCGTGATTTTCGCCATGCGATTCCTTTTCTGGTTCAGTTTTGGCTGTTCGCCACACCGGTGATTTATCCTGCCAGCATTGTGCCCGAAGCGTGGCGCTGGTTACTGAATCTGAATCCGATGGCGGGCCTGATTTCCGCGTTTCGTTCCTCGCTTCTGGATCAGACGGTCCTGTGGCAGGACCTCGCGATATCGGCCGCCGTGAGCCTGGCTCTTCTTCTTCTGGGAATCTGGTATTTTGCGAAAACGGAGAGGCGCTTTGCAGACATCATCTAGCCCGGGGTCTGCGTTACTTGCGCATGCCGTCCTTTGACCGGCTGCAGAAGGGGTTCCACCATGAGCGACATTGCAATTGAAGCGGAGCATCTCGGCAAATTCTATCGGATCGGATGCGCAGAAAGCCGCCATCAAACCTTTCGCGAGGCCCTCATCGAGATGGCTTCTGCTCCATGCCGCAAGATCAGCCGGCGCCGGCGGCCCGTCGACGAAACGGGAACCGGTGATCCACATTCTATCTGGGCTCTCCGGGATGTGTCTTTCCGCATATGCCAGGGCGAGGTGGTCGGCATCATCGGCAGGAACGGATCGGGGAAAAGCACCCTTCTCAAAATCCTGTCGCGAATTACGGAACCGACCAAAGGGCGGGCGAGAATCAGGGGAAGAGTGGGGTCCCTTCTGGAGGTCGGCACGGGGTTTCATTCGGAGCTGACCGGCGAGGAAAACATTTATTTAAGCGGTTCCATCCTGGGAATGAGCAGCATGGAAATCAGCCGGAAATTTGACGACATGGTTGCATTTGCCGAGGTGGAGCCATTCATACACACGCCGGTCAAACACTATTCAAGCGGCATGTACATGCGCCTGGCTTTCGCCGTCGCGGCCCATCTGGACCCGGAAATCCTGTTGATTGATGAAGTGCTGGCTGTAGGCGACGCGGCATTTCAAAAAAAATGTTTCGGCAAGATGCATGAAGTTGCTCATCGGGGGAGGACAGTATTATTTGTAAGCCACAACATGACAGCTGTCCAAATGCTCTGCAATACGGCTCTGCAGCTCGACAGGGGTCAATTGGTGGCTTCCGGCGATTCGAAATCCGTCATTTCCGCTTATCTTGCCGAAAGTGGCAATATCCCGGCAGAAAAGGACTGGCCTCCGGAGTCCGCCCCGGGGAATGAAGAAATTCGTCTTCTGTCGCTGCGTGTTTCAGCCGAAGACGGAAATCGCAGCGGCGTGTATCAGAGCCAGTGCAATCTTTTTGTCGAGATGAATTTTGTCTCGAACACGACCCACTCCGCACTCTGCGTCGGATTTGATCTGGTCACGTCCCAGGGGGAAACCGTCTTGAGAAGTTATCAGACCGATTTACCGCAGGACGAATGGCTCAAAGCAGGGAAAGGCGATCATCACTGGCGCTGTATCATCCCCGGTGGCCTTCTGAACGCCGGTGTTTTTTATGTTTGTCCCAGAATCTCGATGCACAACATGTATTGGATCGTGAGAATGGAGGGTGCCGTACAATTCGAAGTCATCTTAAACCACGGGGCATCGCCCTTCTGGGCTTCTTTGGACAGTCGCAGCAGGCCCGGTGTCATCTCCCCTGTGCTGAAGTGGAAATCCGTTGCGGTTCCGTAATATCCCGTGTGCCGATTGATTTTCGGCGGGCTGTCGATGGATGGCGATCAACAGTAACGATACAGGCAATTCAACATCATGATTCCTGTGACCGACTTCATGAAAAAGATGATTCGGGCTGCCGGCTTCGACGTCCGTCGTTATCGCCCGGCGGACGTTTCGTCACGCACTACCTTGCAGGGGTCTCTCCGCACGGCTTGTTCACTCGGATTTCATCCCCGTACCATCATCGATGTCGGCGCGGCACGAGGTTCCTGGTCTGCGGAAGCTGCGGGAGTCTGGCCGGACGCCCGCTATATCCTGATCGATCCCCTCGAGGAGAACGTCCCGGAAATCGCGCGCACCTGTCGAAGGCTCCGCAATGCCGATTACAGGATAGCGGCCGTGACGGATCATTCCGGTCTTGTGACGTTGAATGTGCACCCGGATCTGGATGGCTCCTCGCTCTTCCTGGAACGAGAAGAGAATATCAACGGGGCACAACGACCCGTCGCTGCGATCACCCTGGACGAGTTGTTTCTCGAAATGAACATCGGGCGTCCCGTCTTGTTGAAAGCGGATGTGCAGGGCGCGGAGATGCAGGTCCTCCTGGGAGCGGATCAATCGCTGCCGGCCATCGACATGATCCTGCTGGAAGTTCTTCTGTTCGATATCTATCAGGGCAAGAATTCCCAGATTGACGGCATGATTCACTTCCTGAAGTCGAAGGGGTTTGCGGTGTGGGATATCTTCGGGATGGGCTATCGGATGCTGGATCATGCCCTTTGCCAGGTCGATATTTCGTTTGTGAGGGACGAGGGCCCATTCCGCCGGTTGCACCAGTACGCGACCCGGGAACAGCGGCGGGAGCAATTGTCCGCCATTCAGAAAAACAATCCCCTGCGATACAGGCAAAGCGATTGATTCCGGCACGATCATGAAGCGACAACCGAAAATATGCATCGTCACTCCCTCTTACAACCAGGCCGACTACCTGGAGCAAACGATTCAGTCCGTACTCGATCAGGATTGCGACGCGCTCGAATATGTCGTCATCGACGGCGGATCGTCAGACGGAAGTGTCGACATCATCAGGAAGTACGATCGGCAGCTCTCCTGCTGGGTCAGCGAGCCGGATCATGGACATGCCGACGGCCTGAATAAGGGTTTCTCGCGGACGAGCGCCGGGATCATGGGGTGGATCAACAGCTCGGACGTTTACTACCCGTGGACCCTGAAAACCGTGGTGCAGATATTTGACGCCCTGCCGCACGTCCAATGGATTTCCGGCATGCCGACCCACATATCCGATTTCGCCATACCCAGGAAAGTCGGCGTGGACGTCAGAAACCGATATGATTTTCTTGCCGGTCATTACAACTGGCTGCAGCAGGAATCCATTTTCTGGAGAAGGGATTTGTGGAATGAAACGGGGGGGCGATTGAATGGCCGCTTGAACTATGCCTGCGACTTCGACTTGTGGCTCAGGTTTTTCAGGGTGACGTCACTCTCCTATGTGAATACGATTCTCGCCGGCTTTCGAACGCATAAGAATCAGCGCGGTTCCATCGCGATCGATTCCTATCGCGCCGAGGCTCGTGACGCCTTTGCGGCATTCAGGGAATCCACCGGATACCGGGATCGCCTGCGGGCCGCCCTGATCCGAGTGACGAATCGTCCAGCCGGTCGCATCCTGCGGGCGTATTTGAAGCANCTCGGCCTGATCCCGTGGTACAGGCACCCTCAAATCACTTACAATTTCGAAACCAGCCTGTGGGAATGGGCGCCCGATTGGGGGCAAATGCCCCGAAGCCCGCACGGAGATCGTGACATCCACTCGTCGCGGTGCTGAACATGGACAATGTCTATCTGGTCAAAATTCCGCAGAGGTATCCGCAAGGGAAACACGTCGACGTGTACCTGGATTTTGAAAACGAAATATTGAAACAAACCGGATGGAAATCCGTGGCGGGCTCCACACCGCTGATTCGCCGCATCTTCGAAAAGTTCTTCCTGCCGGGGCTGGCGCACAGGACGTATCCCTTTCATCTGCCCTGGTTTCATCATGACAGGATCCTGTTCGCGACCCTCTCCGGAACCGAGCATGTGAAAATTTTCCAGCGCTACGCGGTTCAATCGCGTCTCAAAGCCATCTATCAGTTTGACTCGTGGACCCACGACAACATCGTCAATGAAAACGCATTCCGGTCCTTTCGAATCAATCTCGCCTTCCTGTCCATCAGAAAGGCGGCGGACTATTTCAACTCGCTGAACATCCCCGATTTCAAGGCCTACTGGATACCCGAAGCCATCAACAGCCCGAGTTATCATTATTTCGACTACGCATCGAAGACCATCGATATCCTCCAATACGGCAGACGCTGGGAATGGCTGCATGAAAAGATATCGCCGCAATGCGGAGCGAATCGCATCCATTATCTCTTCCCGCCGGGGAACGGCGGCTCGCAAAACCGGTTCGAGGATCATCGGGAACTGAAAAACAGCCTGGCGAAAACCAAAATTGCGATCTGTGTCCCCAGGACGATGACCCACCCGGATACGTGTGATCTGCTCACGGTAACGACGCGATATTTTGAATGCATGGCTTCGAAATGTCTCATCCTGGGGCATGCTCCGCAGGATCTTGTGACGTTGTACGGATACAATCCGGTTGTAGAAGTCGATGGGTCAAATCCGCTGGGTCAGATCCGGTCCCTGCTGGATCATTTTACCGACTACATCCCCTTGATTGAAAAGAATTACGAAGTGACGAGAGAAAAACATCAATGGAAAAACAGGATGATGGAAATCAAGGATATCATGACCGAATGGTGCAGAAACTCGTCGGCGGATCGGAGTTCGGATTCGGGGTAATGGGGGCACACGCTCTCAACCCGTCGCATGGCAGCGATGCCTGCTTTCCGGGCCGGCACGTCGAGGTGCCCCGGCCATGAAAAGGACGTCGGGCAACATCGCGTTGCTTCTGTTTTCGATTTTCGCCTCGCTCGCCCTGGCAGAGTGCGCTGCCCGGTTTTTCCCCCAGACATTCTACTATTGGGAGCATCGATTCCTGTTCTACTCGAGCCACGCGGTCAGAAATGTCGGGACATATTGGGAATACGTCCCCCATACCTGGGTCCGGAGTGCCGCCGTTTACGGCTTCCCCTGCTCGGATTATCACGTTGAATATGACGTCTGGTTTCGAACCAATGATATCGGTTTGGTGCAGACCGGAGATTTTGACCGGTCGAGAAACAGCATCGCCGTTTTTGGCGATTCGTTTACGGAAGGGCAAGGGGCCACCCCCTGGTTTTATCGTTTCGAGGCAGAGGCCCGGGAGAAGATGGAACGGCGCAGCCTCCAACTCCTTAACTTCGGGCACCAAAGCGTCGGCGTTCCTTACTGGCATGACTTGTTTTTCGACAAGCGCGATGACCTGAACGTGACCCAGGCGATCTTCATCTTGATCGGGAGCGACTGGTTCAGGAAACGGCAGGTATGGTCGGAATCCGATATCCGGTGCATCAACGACTCATCGACGTGCGGCCCGTCGAACACATGGCACGGGATGAACGAAAAGGACCTTTCAGGGGACGGCCTGATCGCAGCAGCAAAACTCAGAGCCGCTGCCCGCCATGGCGAAGGGTTGAAACCCTGTGTCAAAGGGTTCCTGGCAGGGCACTCAAGGATTTACAAATACATCCAACTTTACAGCGACGCGTACCTGGGATCAGAAGCAAGTCGAGCCTCGGACGACCAGCCGTTCCTGCAAAACACTGCGATGATGGAATCCATGTTGCGTGCCATCGGCATGGACAACGCGGCATTCGTGATCGTTCCGGTGAAAGACGAGGCCGAGAGAGGCCGATTCAACGCCGAGACCGAGAAAATGATCAACGCCGTCCGAGGCCTGGGGGTCACCAACATAACGTTTTGTGAATTGGGGAAGCAGGACTATTACCGTTGGGATGGCCATCCGAACCAGGCAGGTTACGACAAGGTTGCGACCTGTGCCTATCGAGCTCTGCAATCGCTG
>JGI20214J51650_10002495_pt1 | contig 11599 bp, 8 predicted proteins | sample WetSurMetagenome_FD_51650 | JGI IMG/M metagenome (IMG submission 51650)
TCCCGGCCTCAGCCTTCGCGGCCGTATCGGCTATGCCGGCAGAGGCCGCACCTGTCACTTGTTTTTCGTGGGCGCCCGCCACTTTTTCGATCTGTTCGTGGATCATTTTGGCAATCTGTCGGTAGGGACTCCAAAAGGCCTCTCGAACGCTTATCGGGTGTTCAATCAGCTTAACAATGGTGGCATCCCAGTCGTTGCCCTTCCGGTCGTAAAACACGCCGTTGCGCCCGACCATGAGGTTGCCGGAGTCTCCATCGGTCAACGCGGCGGCAATGTTCATTCTCTCCGCATCTCCGTTGCGCCGGCACTCACAGTAGGCCATATACGTTTTACTCAGGTTGGCCATCCCGCTGTGTTTGGCGACGTCATCCACTTTGATGCAAAGATCGCTACTGCGGCCGTCTATATAGAGACTACCGGTCTGGAAGATGGCTTGGGTCCCGGGAGAATAAAAATCCTGAAAAGACACGAAGTTGTTCAGGAGCGTGAAAAGATCGTGATGATACCTGACTAGCTTGTCAACGGATGCAATGGCATTCGCTTCCTGCTCCAAAGCCTTGTCCTCTGCAATGAGGGCAGTCAGGGATGGCTTCATGTTACCGGCTAGAATCTCTCGAACTCGATTCAATCCCAGTTTCTCGACGGCCGCTCCTTTTTTGCCATCAAACCATTCTTCGAAAGCGGCAAACTTCGCGCTGATGAGGGCCCATTCGTTGGCATCCAGGACTGCTTTATCGCCAAACATCGGCTTCACGATAGCCGTGCGAAGCTTCGAAATCCCATGAATCCACGCCGGATTGATGCCTCCTTCCAGAGGCAAAGGCTTGCCAGCTCCGACGGTCGCCAACGGCAGCGCAGCGATCTCTTCGGCAACCGCCGAGAGGTCTTTGCGGGCTAGAGCCTGGTACTCTTCCGGCGATGGATTCAACGGCTCGACTGCTCCTGTATCGAACTCCGCCAGGCGGCAGCGGGTGAAGTAGTCTTCCACCTTGGCCCTGACGGCCTTGAAGACTTCCGCAGCATCGCTGGTGGCATCGCCGAACGCAAGAATATTGGCCGCATCGTCTTCCGCTTTACGCCACCAATCGGAATAGTCCTGCAATTCGGCATAGAATTGGTCCGCCTTTTCCTGGGTGATGCCGGGTTCACCGCTGCGGTCGAGCTCCGATCCGACACACTCCATGGCGTCTTTGATGACACTCTTGAGTTGCTCACCATCCGCAGCATCAACAGGGACAATCCCGTCTCCATTGAACTTCGTCTGAGCGAAGATTTTGACCGTATCCGCGGTGTCCTCAGCCGTCACGACGGCGGCATCGGGTTTGCCAAGATTGACAAGAATCTGCTTTGCCGAAGCCAGGAGCCGCCCGCCCTCCGAGGTGCTCTCATCAATGGCTGAGAGCGGCAGATCACTGGCGCGCTTGGTCAAGTCATCGGGATTCTTCAAGACAGACTCAATCCATTTGACGGCTGCAAGGATCTCGGGCACCCTGATCCGTCCATCCCCATCGCTGTCAATGAGCTCGAGAGTCTTGGAGTCCAACTCAAGCCCGTGGGTGGGACAGGCGAGACTGGCCCACAGCTTCTGGTCAAGTTGGTCGAGGGCCAGCAAGTCCGCACCTGTTTTCAACTGAACCTGATCGAAGCCTCCCACTCGCGCAAATCGCCATTGGTGCGGAGTGGATGATTTTTCGTTCTTGTCGACATCCATGCCAGATTCTCCTTTCTCTGCATTGATTGGCCATCTCCGGAACACGACAGGGACTATCCCACAACTATCCCTCTGTAATTTTGATGTCAACTCAAATTGAGCATTTGTCCAGCTGATTCGCGGGACTGAGTATCCTGCCACAGGTCATTTCGTCTCCACATCCGTAAGCTCGAGATTATTTTCTTTGTTTGAGATTTGAAGTAGGCTGCAGAGGACTCCATTGTTCGATCACTCCAATTTAGAGAGAAAGGAGACCCATGGAAGCCGAAAAGAATAAGCCCGAGGCAGCTGGAACCGAAGTTGGTCCCATGGAAGGCACGAAAGAAATGGGATATTGGGAATTCAAAAAAGAAATCTGCGATAAGGCAGGGTGGCAGTTACGGAGAACTGACGCACAGACTTATGTGGTTATAAACAGCAAACATGAACAAATGGGGATCTTCAAGAGTGGAGAAGGGTATTTCTCGGACCCGGAAGCTGTCACTGAGGCTGAGATGCCACCCGAGAGCGCTTAGCATTGTTTTCCCTGATCCCTGCACTCATCAAAAGACCGCTGTAACAGTCTCAAAAGCAAGCCCCTTGCTCCGTGGTCAGTGCGGCCGCGCCTCGAAGGTATTGCATTGGTTGACGTCCCCGCTCTCGATGCCCCGCCTGAACCAGTGCACGCGCTGCGCCGAGGTGCCGTGGGTGAACGTGTCGCGAACGACATAACCTCGTGCCTGCTGCTGCACGCGGTCGTCGCCGATGGCGCTGGCAGCGTTCAGCGCTTCCTCGATGTCTCCGGCTTCAAGGATGTTGCGTGTGCGATCGGCATGGTAGGCCCACACTCCGGCGAAGCAATCGGCCTGGAGTTCGAGGCGCACCGACAAGGCGTTGCCTTGGCCTTCGCCGACACGGCTTCGCGCCGCCTGCACCTTATCCAAGATGCCAAGCAGGTGCTGCACGTGGTGGCCGACCTCGTGGGCAATGACATACGCCTGGGCGAAGTCACCGGGCGCCTTGAAGCGGGACTTCAGATCCCGGTAGAAAGCGAGATCGATGTAGACCTTCTGGTCCAGCGGGCAATAGAATGGCCCCGTCGCCGTCTGGCCGGTGCCGCAGGCGGTGGGTGTCGCGCCCGTGAAGAGGACGAGCTTCGGATCCTCGTATTGCCGGTTGGTTTGCTGGAAGATCACGCGCCACGTGTCCTCGGTGTCCGCGAGCACCTTCGATACGAATACTGACATCTCGTCGCCGGCCGGAGGCTTGTGCGCGGGGACCGACTGGGGCGCCGGGGCGCCGCCGCCCGTGAAGAGGCTGAGCATCACCGACGGGTCGATGCCGAGGAAGTAGCTTGCCACCAGAGCGATGATGACCGTGCCGATGCCGACGCCCCGGCCCATACCAAAACCGCTCCGACCGCCTTCGCCGCGGCGGTCCTCAACATTGTCACTCTCTCGTTCGTCGTCAAGCCTCATGCGTCCTTCCTCCACTTTCCGTTTGTTTCCTGCCATGAGCAAGCTGACCTGGCCTATCCTCAAACCGCATTCGGCCTGGATGATCAACAGTCTAGAGGGAGATGCTACCTCGCACGTCGCGCCAGGGCAACCCAAAAATCCGCGCACCCCAAGCGTCATTGCCGCGAGAACTTGAGCGTCCGTGGGAGAAACTCGACGCTCGCGTCAGGCGGGAGCAGGGAAGGCCTGCAGCGGGTGTGTCCCAGACCCTTGAGGTTGGCAGACGTCGCGCTGCGGGCGTGGAGCATACAGCGCCTTACCCACCAGATGCCATCCGGGCAGCGGTTCAGCCGGAAACCCACCGAGGACCTCCTTGACAAACTTCTTGCGCTGTGCAATCAATTTGTCACCGCCAGTTGGCTGGGTCCCTTCTCACTTCCCGTGCGCGTTCGTTCGGCGCTCAACAATGCGGTCTGATCCTGATCTCAGGATGGATACACCTCAAGTGCAAATCTTAACGAGCCTGGCGGCAGGTTCGATCATCATTGAAACAACGGATGCCGCGAAAAGAAAAGGAGTATTCAGATGGCAATAGACAAGGAGATCCTGACCACCGCCTTTGGCATTCCGGTCGCTGACGATCAGAACAGTTTAACGGCCGGCGAGCGCGGGCCTGTTTTGATGCAGGATGTGCACCTTTTGGAGAAGTTGGGTCATTTCGATCGCGAGCGCATTCCCGAACGCGTTGTCCATGCGAAGGGAGCGGGCGCCGGTGGCTACTTCGAGGTGACGGCGGATGTGACCCAATACACCAAGGCCAAGTTCCTTTCGCAAATCGGCAAGCGCACGGAGGTCTTCGTGCGGTTTTCCACTGTCGGGGGTGAGAAGGGGTCCCCCGACGCAGCCCGCGACCCCCGCGGGTTCGCAGTGAAGTTCTACACCGAGGAGGGCAATTACGATCTCGTGGGCAACAATACCCCGGTCTTCTTTATTCGGGACCCGCTCAAATTTCCCGACTTCATTCACACCCAGAAGCGCCATCCGGCCAACAACTGCAAGGACCCGGACATGTTCTGGGACTTTCTGTCGCTGACCCCGGAATCGATCCATCAAGTTACCATTTTGTTTTCCGACCGGGGAACTCCGGCCACCTACCGCAACATGAACGGATACAGCAGCCACACCTTCAAGTGGTATAATGCCAAGGGCGATTACTTCTGGGTCCAGTATCATTTCAAGACCGACCAGGGCATCAGGAACCTCACCCGTCAGGAAGCGACGCGGATCTCGGGGGAAGACCCCGATCACGCCACGCGCGATCTGTATGATGCCATTGCAAGAGGAGACACCCCTTCCTGGACGCTTGAGATGCAGATCATGACGCCCGAGCAGGCCAAGAATTACCGTTTTGATATTCTCGACATCACCAAGGTTTGGCCCCATGCCGATTTTCCACCGATCAAAATCGGCCGCCTGGTGCTGGACCGGAACCCGGTCAACTATTTTGCCGAAGTGGAACAGGCCGCCTTCTGTCCGGGCAACCTGGTGCCCGGCATCGCCGCTTCACCCGACAAGATGCTCCAGGCCAGGCTCTTTTCCTACCACGACACCCACCTGCACCGTCTGGGTCCGAACTATCACCTGCTCCCCGTCAACGCTCCCAGGAAGGCCCTCGAAAACAGCTACCAGCGGGACGGCTTCATGCGCTTCGACGCCAACGGCGGCGGCGGGCCCAATTACTGGCCAAACAGCTTTGGCGGTCCGGAGCCCAAAGCAGACGCTGCCGAACCGGCCTTCTGGGTTTCCGGTAAGGCCGGACGGTTTGAGTTCGCGCATCCACGCGACGATTTCGTTCAGGCCGGAAACCTCTACCGCCACGTCATGAGTGCTCAAGATCGCGACAACCTGGTGGGAAATATCGTGGACCACTTGGCAGGAGCGCAAAAACGCATCCAGTTACGCCAAACGGCCCTGTTCTGCAAGGCCGAGCCGGAATATGGGCAGCGGGTGGCAGAAGGGTTGGGTCTGGATGGCGAGGAGGTCAATCGCCTGGCGGCCATGTCCGATGAAGAACGGGCCAAGGCAACGGCCATGTGAACCGAAAGAGGAGGAGAAAACAGGAATGCAGCCTGAATCTCTCGTGATTGCCAAGGCGAAATCCGAGATTTCCATCATTCCCAAAATGGCCAACCGCCATGGGCTTATTGCCGGGGCTACGGGTACGGGGAAAACCGTTACCCTGCGGACCCTTGCCGAACAGTTCAGCGCCATCGGGACGCCGGTTTTTCTGGCGGACGTTAAGGGAGACCTCTCCGGCCTTCCTTTTCCGGGCGGCGAAAATCCCAAGGTGAGGGAACGGATTCAGCAACTGGCCCTGGAGGACTTCGCCTTCCAGGGGTTCCCGGTGGCCTTGTGGGACGTCTTCGGGCAGCAGGGTCATCCGATCCGCACCACCGTTTCCGAAATGGGTCCTCTCCTCTTCAGCAGGATCTTGACGCTCAATGAAATCCAAAGCGGCGTCCTCTCTCTCGTCTTCAAAATCGCCGACGACAACGGCCTTCTATTACTCGATTTGAAAGACCTGCGTGCCATGCTCCAATTTGTCGGCGATCAGGGGAATCAGTTCAAAACCGAGTACGGAAACATTTCCCCCGCCTCCGTGGGAGCGATCCAGCGCGGCCTTCTGGCCATCGAAGAACAAGGGGGGGACAAATTCTTCGGCGAACCCGCTCTCAATCTGCAGGACCTCATGCAGACAGACTCCAATGGAAAAGGGGTAATCAATATCCTCGCCGCCGACAGGCTGATGCAATCTCCCAAGCTCTATGCAACCTTTCTGCTCTGGATGCTCGCCGAACTGTTCGAGACGCTCCCCGAAGCGGGGGACCCGGATAAGCCGACGTTGGTCTTTTTTTTCGACGAGGCGCATCTGCTTTTCGACGAAGCCCCCAAAATCCTGGTGGAGAAGATCGAGCAGGTCGTGCGCCTCATCCGCTCGAAGGGAGTGGGGGTTTATTTCATCACCCAGAATCCTCTGGATCTGCCCGAAACGGTACTGGGACAGTTGGGGAACAGGGTCCAGCATGCACTCCGGGCCTTCACCCCCAAGGATCAGAAAAACGTGAAGGCGGCCGCCGATACCTTCCGCGCCAGTCCCCAGTTGAATGCGGCCAAGGCCATCACCGAACTGGAAGTGGGGGAAGCCCTGGTTTCGGTGCTCGATGAAAAAGGTGCCCCGACAAAAGTGGAACGGGCCTATATCTTGCCCCCTCACAGCCGCCTGACCCCCCTTTCGCCCGAAGAGCGGAGCAAAATCATCAAAGAATCCACGATTTATGGCTATTATGAAAAAACCGTGGACCGGGAATCGGCCTATGAAAAATTGAAGGAGAGGACCGAACAAAAGGAGGCGGAAGAGATATCCACCCAAAGGGAGAGGGCTTCCGCCGGTCGCTCCGAGGTGGGAGACCTGATGGCGGCCGCAGCCAAAAGCGCGGCGCACGCCATCGGGAGCCAAATTGGTCGGCAGATCATCCGGGGAGTCCTCGGCTCGATTTTTGGTGGGCGGAGGGGCCGCTGAAAAAAGGGGGGGATTCTTTATGCCCACTTTTTGATGCGGAAGACATGTCATCTTGTTATTTCAATAAGAAGGAGGAATCCATGAAACGAATTGCTTGTTTGGTTGGAATCTTTGTTCTGGGGGTTTCCCTGGTTTGGGCGGCCGGTCCTAAATCCTACCAGGTTACCGGACCGATCCTTGAAGTGAGGGACGACGTGATCGTGGTTGAGAAGGGGAAGGAGAAATGGGAGATCGCCAAAGATAAGGGAACCAAGGTTTCAGGGGAGCTAACAGTGGGAAAGAAAGTGACGGTGTACTATACGATGAAAGCCACGGAAATCGAGGCAAAGGAGGCGCCCGCGAAACCCGCCGCCAAAGAAGCTCCCCAAAAACAATAGGGGGATTCAGCCCGCATAGGATTGGGTGGTTCCGGAGTTGCTCCGGAGCCTATCTCAATCATATAGGAATTTGCATTCTTTCTCCACGAAGAGACACGAAGTACTGGTGAGTATTTCGTCCTGGTGTTATTTCGTGTTCATTCGTGGATGAAAAGGGACTTCGTGTGACTTCGTGGATTAACTCGAAACTTCCCCCATACGGATGCGCACGGAGGCGGCATGGGCTTCCAGTCCTTCCAGTTCTGCCAGGCGCAGGATGGCTTCGGCGTCCCTTTCCAGGGCTGATCGAGAATAAGCAATGACACTGGTGCGCTTGAGGAAGGTTTCCACCCCCAGGGCGGAGGCGAAGCGCGCCGTGCCGGCGGTGGGCAGAACGTGATTGGGTCCGGCGAAATAGTCCCCCACGGCTTCCGGGGTGTGCTCGCCGAGGAAGATTGCCCCGGCATGGGAAATTTTGCCGAGACACGTCCACGGTTCCTGGATTTGGAGTTCCAGATGCTCCGGAGCCATACGATTGGCCAGTTCGATAGCCGTGCCAAGGTCCGCTGCCAGGAAAAACGCCCCGTAGTCTTCGAGCGACTTCCGGGCGATTTCTTGTCGAGGGAGCCGCGCAAGCTGCCGGTCGAGGCTCCGGAGGGTTTCTTCCGCCACCCCGGAGTCGGTCGCAATCAAGGCCGCTGACGCCATGGGGTCATGCTCCGCCTGGCTGAGCAGGTCCGCCGCCAGGTAATCGGGATTGGCATGATGGTCGGCGATGATCAAAATCTCACTGGGACCGGCCAGCATGTCGATACCGACCTCTCCGGCAACCAGCTTTTTGGCAAGGGCCACGTAGACATTGCCGGGACCGACGATAACGTCCGTGCGCGGCACCGAAGCGGTCCCGTAGGCCAGCGCGGCAATCGCCCAGGCGCTGCCGATTTTGTGAATACGAGTCACCCCCATTTCCGTTGCTGCGGCAAGCAGATAAGGGTTGATGGTGCCGTCGCGCCGCGGGGGAGTGACCAGGGCGATGTCTTTCACGCCGGCGATGCGTGCGGGAATGCCATTCATGAGCACCGAGGAAATGAGAGGAGTCTCTCCGGCCCGGCCTCCCGGAATGTAGAGGCCGGCCGATGCCACCGGCGTCACCATCTGCCCCAGAAAGGTTCCGTCGGGCCGGGTGATGAAATAGGAAGACCGCAGCTGGTGGCGGTGAAAGGTTTCGATATTTGCGGCCGCGGTCCGTAGAATCCCCAGGAATTCGGCATCGACCGTTCTACAGGCCCGGTCGATTTCATCCCGACCGACCGTGAGTTGAGTGACATCAAAAGCGGGAGCATCGAATTGCCGCGTGTATTCGACCAGGGCGGAGTCTCCCCGATGCCGGACGTTTTCCAGAATTTCCAGGACCTGCTTTTCCAGGGACGGGTCTGCTCCCAATCTTCGAGTGGCAATGTGGGACAGTTTCAATTCAGCCTGCTTCGAAGGGTACTCGAGAATTTCCACCATGCTATTTGCCCTCCATCGCCACCACAAAGGCATCGGCGAATCCATTGCTGCGCAAGCGCTTCATTTCCTCCTGAGCGAGCAGGAGATCCTGGTACGATCCGACCTGGACGCGATAGCGGGTGCCGTCCACGTCCGAGAAGGGAACGATTTGCGTGGTCTGATAGCCGGTCTGCATCCGGTCCTTCAGCCGCGACGCGTTGTTCGGGTCGCGAAAGGACCCGATTTGGATGGTGAAGAGCCCGTAGCGGAAAGAGGGGACCGGGTCGACTTTCCAGTAGGTGCTGCCGGCAATCTGTTGGGCGGTGGCCACCTGCACCGCTTCCACCCGCACCGGGGCCAGTCCGGGGGTTGCCGATCCCAGTTCCCGGGCGGCCCGGCAGGAAAGGTCGATGATGCGCCCGGACACAAACGGCCCGCGATCGTTGACGCGAAGAATCACCGAGCGGCTGTTGCGCAAATTGGTCACCTTGACATTGGTTCCCATGGGGAGGGTCTTGTGAGCGGCAGTCATGGCATGCATGTCATAAGGTTCCCCGCAGGAAGTCGGTTTGCCGTGAAACTCGGGCCCGTACCAGCTGGCGAGGCCTTCTTCCACGTAGCCGTCAGCCGAAGGCAGGGGATAGTACCACACCCCTTTGATCTGGTAAGGCCTTTGCGTGCGAAGTCCGGAGGGAGGATAGGTCGAAGGAGGCGGCTTCCTGGCGCAACCGACCACGAGGATGACAAGAACGAGGCCGATCCCGATATGCCGTTTCTCACGTATCCCCATTTTTTTCCATCTTGGCCAAATCTTCGAAGCGAATATCGATCCCGAGAATTCCCGCGATTTCTTCAACCTCGTTGGTAATGGGGGCGGAAACCGTGATGCAGAGCGCGCCGGTGTAGCGGGAGGTGTAGAAGTCGGTGACATGGACCTTGCCGTTTTTCATCGGTTCGATGAACCAGGGGCGGTCGGAAAGGTCTTCTCCCACCCTGGCGCTCTCATATTTGGCCTTGTCGGTGATGTGCGTAATATTCCGGGTGATTTTGCGGCCTTCGCGGTCGGTGATGTAAATGTACTGGATGAAAGGGTTGAAATCGAGCAGGGCCTGCAGAACGGTTTCCTGCCGAACCGGATCCATGCTTCTTATGACTTCGCTTTCCACCACCTCTTCGACCAGATGCGCAGCCAAGGCATACGCTTTGCGTTTGAGCAGGTCGAACTCGCTCACAAAGTACTCGGGTAGACAGCGCCGTGCCCACCGTTCCAGTTCCTCGGTGGAAATGGAGGTGTTGCGGCCCTGTTCGTACTCCTGCATCACTCTCCGGTAAATTTTGGTGATTCCCGGATGACGCTTGTCCAGGCGCCGTTCTCCCTCGAGCCCCAGGCGCACATTGACCCAGTAGGCAATGCTGGCAACACCCGATTTGTCGGTGATGATGATGCTGATCGGTCGCTTCAGCAGTTTTTCGGTGTTGAAGATGTTGTAGATCTCTTCGTCCTTCACCAGACCATCGACATGGATTCCCGCGCGGGTCGCGTTGAATTCCTCGCCGACGTAAGGGTAATTGGGCGGGATGCGATAGGCGAGTTCCGTTTTGAAATATTCGGCCATATCGGTGATCGCGGTGGTGTCAATCCCGTGGGTGTCCCCTTTGATGCCGATGTATTCGATGAGGAGTCCTTCAATGGGAGCGTTGCCCGTGCGCTCTCCGAAGCCGAGCAGGGTGCCGTTCGCGCCGCTGCACCCGTAAAGCCAGGCGGTCGCAGCGTTGATGATCACCTTGTGGAAATCGTTGTGGCCGTGCCATTCGAGCAGATGCCCGGGAACGCCGGCATCGTCGATAAAGGCTCGGACCAGTTTCGGAACACTTCGGGGAAGGGCCGCCCCGGGGTAGGTTACACCGAACCCGAGGGTGTCGCAGAGGCGGACCTTGATGTCGATCCCGCTCTCTTCTCTCAGCTTCATCAGCTCCAAGGCGAAGGGAACGCAAAAACCATAGATATCGGCCCGGGTGATGTCTTCGAAATGGCAGCGCGGAATGATCCCTTTCTCCAAAGCGGTCCGGACAATGGTCAGGTACTTCTTCAGGACGGTTTTGCGGTCGCTCTTGAGCTTCAGAAAGACGTGGTAATCGGAAACCGACGTGAGGATGCCTGTTTCCTTTAGACCCATCTTCGCCACCAACAGGAGGTCCTGCTCAACGGCCCGGATCCAGCCGTTGATCTCGGGATAGCGGAAGCCTTTGGAAAGACACAACTCGATCGCCTTGCGGTCTTTGTCGGTGTAGAGAAAGAATTCCGCTTGGCGGATAACCCCGTTCGGCCCCGAAAGCCGGTGGAGGAAATCGAAGATCGCACCGATCTGTTTCACCGTGTAAGGCGGTCGGGCCTGCTGGCCGTCGCGGAAGGTGGTGTCGGTGATGAAGATGTCTTCCGCCGGATCGATGGGCAGCAGTTTGTGGTCGAAATCGATTCGCGGCACCTCTTCGTAAGGGAAGATTTCCCTCATCAGATTGGGTTCCGGAATATCGAGCAGACTGTGCTGCCAGTGCCTGGAATGTTCGTGGTCCAGAACCCGTTTCTTGATGTTCCAGCGGGCCATGGGATTATTTCCTCCAATCAACTCTTTCGCTCGGTTTCAACGCGCACACACAGTTCCAGAAGCTGGTTCATCTCCGGCTCCGACGGCGCTCCACTCATCAGGCACGTCGCCTTCTGAGTCTTCGGGAAAGCGATGACGTCGCGAATGGAGCTGCACCCACAAAGAAGCATGATCAGGCGGTCAAACCCGAAGGCAATCCCGCCGTGCGGCGGCGCACCGTGCTGGAGCGCTTCGAGGAGGAACCCGAATTTTTGCTGTGCCTCCTCCCGGGTGATCCCGAGAACACTGAATACCTGCTCCTGGATGTCCTGGCGATGAATGCGGATGCTTCCACCGCCGATTTCGGTCCCGTTCAGAACGAGGTCATAGGCCCGGCTGCGGACTTTTTCCGGTTCCTCACCCAGAATCCCCAGGTCTTC
>JGI20214J51650_10002496_pt1 | contig 11596 bp, 7 predicted proteins | sample WetSurMetagenome_FD_51650 | JGI IMG/M metagenome (IMG submission 51650)
TGGTATTCCGGCATACGCCGCAGCGCCAGCACAACCTGGTGGGTGAGCAGGCGGAAATCTGCGCCGCCGGGTAGGATGTAGGTATCCCCGATCCGGTTGACCATTTTATAAAAAAGGCCGGAGGTTGTGCGCTTGAACCAGGAGAGGTCCTCCTGTTCCAATCGGCGAGAAAGCACCACTTCAGCGCCAGCTTCTGCCATTTCGAGCATTTGCCCGATCAGTTCGGGGGGGTGTTGCCCGTCTCCATCCAGCGAGATGACGTAATCCGCTTCCGCGCGGTCCAGCCCAGCGGAGAGGGCGGCCTGGTGCCCGAAGTTCCGGCTGAACTCGATGATCTCCACCCGAGAGTCTTTCTTCGCGATCGCAAGCAGAGTCTCCTGGGTGCGGTCGGTGGATCCATCGTTGATATAAATTATATGAAAAGGATTGGGAAGACGGTCAATGGCTTTTACCAGCCGGGCGTGAAATGCCTCTATGACCGCCTCTTCGTTGTAGACGGGAACGACCAAGTCGACGGTTGGTTTGGGGATCTTAGTGTTACTTTTTGAATTTTTAAGAGGAATAGATTTTGGATCCATGTGCTCCCTCACCGTAATTGTATTATACCAATCCGGGAAAACCACGCTTCATAAAATCTTTCCAGATTCCCATCCCTGAGCATTATGGAGCAGAGCTCTTCATGAAGGGAGTCTCGAATCGTTCCGCCCGAAACCTGACGCAAGTGATCCATGGATTTGCGGCAGTTCAGGGCGGAATAAGAGAAAATTCAAGAATTATCTATTCGATTTAAATTCATAGAACTTTGCTCAAGTTTTAATTTCCACCACTTTTTGTAACGGTAAAACCATCTGGGTTTTTATTTGGCGCTTGAATCCCTGTTTGATCACAGGGATACGGAAAATAATGCCGGTCAGCAGGTTGATCAACTGCGTTCTCCAGTCCCTTTGCGGGAATGTTTTGTAGATCCCCAGGCGGGAATATGCCCGATGATCTGCTGCAAAAACAGGGCGAAGATGCCCGAAAACATCGTCGCGGAAAATATCCATTCCGCCAATTCCCAGGAAGGTCGCCGGGCGGGTAAACCCGATTCGACTGTAATGCATGGAAAGAGTCATTGCCTCGTCCAGCAACCGGTCGATTTCCGACGAGGAACCGCTTTCATCAGTGACAAAACCCACCAGGTTGGCCTGCTGCAATTCCATGAAAGCCTGGATGATCTCGACCAGGTTGTGTAGCTGCCCCAGAGGCCCGGAAATGATATAGACCACCTGTTTGCCTTTGAGCACCGGGGTGTGTGTGTTGAAAAAGCATCGGTCGAAGAACATTTTCCACCGGGAGGAAAGATAGCGATCGACCACTGCGCCTGCGTACACAACGATATCGGCGCTCATTACCTGTGAGCTGTAGAAATCAATAAATCCGTCCTTGCCCTCGTAGGCACACTGGTTATCGCTGCCGCACTGGAGGCAACCAAGGCAGGATGCCTTAATATCCAGTTCATGCAGGTTGATGGTGCTCACATCTCCCTCGAAAGCTGCCTGGAAGCGATTTACCATCTTTGCAAGGTTACTATCGGGATCGGCGGCATCATGCAGGATGACTACTTTTTTTCCTTCGGTCGATATGGAAGCCAGCGCTGCCCCTGAAAGGTACTGGAAATCGCTGGGAACAACAGGGGGAAACGCCCGCCAGGTGGCTGTCTTCCGGGTGATTGCATCCAGAAAGTTCCGCCCAAAAAGCTCCAGTTGGTGTTGACCTTCCACTTTTGTTAAATCATACATTTCAGCGGAAAAGGAATCCACAAATTTCATTCCCAGGTCATCACATATCCCGTGCAGATAGTTATGGGCAGTATGGTCAAAATAATGAATTGAAGTGGAGAGAGTCGCCGCGTATTTTCCCGCAAAGGCATCCTGAACCTTGCGTTCAGAGATCAATTCAATGAATCGCTTGTAATGGGCGTGCACGAGAAGGATGTAGAGGGGGAAAACCCACAATACACCATCCGCCTCCCGAATTTGCTGGATGATCTCGTCGAATACTTTCCGGTTGTTTTCGATGATCTTGATGCGTTGCGCGATATGAATGGTTTGGTACTCGGCTTCCGGGAATACTTTGGCCAGGTATCTTGCGTATTGCAGGCTAANGCTCAGGTCNCCCTTGGGACTGCCATTTAACATAACGATTTTCATTTTATTCTTTCCTTTCTTAATTTATATGTCAATAAAAACGTGTTAATATTGACATAGATAGGTAAAAAAAATTAAAGTTGCTCGACCATCTGAATAGTATCTTCCAGCCAGGCAAGATACATTTCTTCATACCGCATACCCAGGTCCAGGGTAATTCCCCAAAAAACACGGTCACGCTCCAGCCCGGGGTGGGAATGGGGATCGGGCATTTGGCTTATGATCGTCTGATATGCAGCCAGCTTCTCATCGTGCAGCCGCCGTTGCAATCGCAGCTCAGCCAGCACATCCTTAGGATCTCGTTTTGCCGAAAAGAAAACACGCACGAGCAGGTCTTCTTTGATCGCGGAAACCTCGGTCTTGGGTTGGTCCAGCCATTTTTCCAGCGATTGTTTCCCGGTGTTTGAGATCGTGTAAACCCGCCGGTCAGGCTGACCTTCCACCTTAAGGTACACCGAAGTCACCAAGCTTTCCTTTTCCATTTGCCTCAAGGTTGTGTAGATCTGGCTATGGTGAGCATGCCAAAAATGAGAAGTGGAAGATTCGATGGCCTGGTCGAGTTCATACCCAGTCATGGGCTGGTAGTTTAGAAACCCCAGAAGGATGTTTCGGATCATGCAAATATTATAGCATGTAATAAATTATATGTCAATAGTGACATATATAATTGAAGCAAATTATATCAATTCTCATTCTGTAATCAATGAGTCTTTTTCACAGGCGATTAATCCCTTTTGATGCCTCAAATATGGATCACTTGTAATTTCCAAGGGTCATTGTCACCCCGTCGGTAGTCAATTCCACCTGGCCGTATTCCCCGGTAGAGATCCAATCTTTCAGCGGAACCGGTGCGCGGCTTTCATTCCATAGGATCGCGAGCGAGGAAAAAGGTATCCAATCCTGAGGGCTGGCATCCACGAGGTTACTTTCATCCAGGATTAACAATGTGGGCGGCGAACGGCGCAGGGGTTCATGCAGCTCCTGTGGGGTTATCCCGCCCGGGACAAGCAAGGTGAAATTGCCATAATCAATTATCAGCGCGGTGCCACTCTTGCCGGAGGCGAGGACCCGTAGGACCAGTCCGGGTTCGAGCTGATAGGTCTGTCCTGCTTCCAGGACGCTGCTCTTTGCGCCATCCTGCCGCAGGGTTGATTCCAAGCTGCGGGTGGCAGAATTGGCCGGGACAGCCCTGCCCCACAGGACGTTGTTCACCTGCACCTGTTCGGCAAGGAACGGCAGCCCGGCAAGGGGGCTGGCCTGAGCGTCCGTCAAGATTAATCCGTCCAGCCTGCGCTCGAAGGGGGAGAGCCGCGCATCCACCCGGGCGGTCAGCTCGCGCCCGCTGGCAGCGCCATTGATCAGGTAGGATTGCCCACGCGGGGTGAGGATAAGGACCGCATGGCTGTTATCCAACCCAGGCAGCAGGATATGTAACCTGCCATCCGGCCGGGAGGCAGCTTCCATCCAGGCGGCCAGGGCAGCAATACCGCAGATAGTGAGTAGAATGGCTGGTTTTGCCTGTGCTGGAAACCGCTTTGCGAGGAAATAAAGCCCGGCAGCCAGTGCCAACATGATAACGATCCACACGAAACCAGACTCGGATACTTTGAGCGACCCTCCAAGATCGGAAAACGCTTCCACTATGCTGATCGTGTAGGTCAGCGGAACCAGGGCAAACCATCCCAGCAGGGAACCCAGTGGCAAATAGATCATTCCACCCACCATCGCCGCTGCTCCCAGCATCATCACCAACGGCTGGGCAGGAAGGATAAGTGGGTTGGCAAGGATGGCGCTAAACGAGATCTGATGGAAGTGCCAGGCCATAAGCGGCAGGGTGGCGATCTGGGCGGCAAGTGTCAGCAGAACGTATTCCCCCACCGGCTCTGCGATCCCACGCGCTCTGCCGGCGGACATCCGTTTTTCCACCCACGCAGCGAACCACCGCAGCAGAGGATTGCCCAGAACGATCAGCCCCAACGTGGCGGCGAAAGAAAGCTGGAAGCTGACATCCCAGAGTAGATAGGGATTGAAGAGGCACATTACCGCGGCGGTGAAGACCAGGGTGTTCAGCCCTGAGCCGCGCCGCCCAATCTGCATGCCCAGGATCGCCATGGCGCCCATAATGGCTGCCCTCATCACCGCTGGCTCCATGCCCACCAGCAGGGAGTAGAGAAAAACCGCAATGATCGAGAAGATTGCTGCTTTCCAACGAGAGGTGAAGAGCCGCAGCGCCCAGAAGACGAAAGCTGAGACGATGGCGATATTGAACCCGGAGATGGCGATGATGTGGGCGGTACCGGTCTGCTGGAAAGCGCTGGTGAGGTCCTCGGGGAGATCTTGATCCAAGCCGAGCAGGATGCCATTCAGCAGCGCTGCCTGTGGCTGGGGCAGGATCTGGTTGATGACCGTGTAGCCACGTAGACGGAGAGAATATAGTGCGGCGATGAGCGGATTGCCGTGCCCATGCGACATTACTTCGATTTTGGGAAAGGCGACCAGGGTTTGGATGCCCTGTCGGGCGAGATACTCGCGGTAGGAGAAAGTCTCCTCCGCAGGCGGGGTCTGGGGCTCTCCGGTGATCCTGAGCAAATCACCATATCGGATCTCCGTTCCGGGCCGGGTCTGCACCTGGATCCTGCCGGTAGAGGGGGCAATTCCGGTTCCTTCTGGCACGACATCGGCTTTGAAAGAGGTTGTTTTCCCATTCGATGTTGGAAGGCTGGTAACGACTGCCGAGAAAGTGATTCCGCCGCGGTCATTTTGAGAAGCGATGTGGTCAGGAGAAAAGAAAGTAGTTTGGACAGGATATCGCCAGGCGCCCAGGGCTAGTGCGGCCAATAATACCGCCAGAGGCAGGGGACTGACTTTGCGCCAGGATTGGAGCAGGTGTACACGAGCGGTGAAGCGCGTTTCCAGCACCGTGAGAACCGCGCAGAGGATAAAAATTACAAATAGAACAGGTTTGGGAATGGTGTTGACGCTGCCCAGCCAGATGCCTGCAAGGAACGCTGTAGAGAGCCAGAGCAGGGGCATGGGGATATTATTCTGCTTCTTTGATAATTGTCAACCTACCCAAGTAGTGTTATTTAATTCGTGAGCGCAATAAAGACCTGATAAGAATATCAACGAAAAGTTTTTCCATTAAATTCACCTGAGATCGATGACAGAAAAGCTCGAGTTCTCAAAAACAATTCTAGGTGACAGCCAATCCGGGATTGGATTCTTAATGATAAGGAAATCCGCAAGTCTTTTTGTAGAAAACTCTATATAGTTACCCAATTTCTGGTCAGCTGGTAAATTATCGATTGATGACCAGGTTCGGACGTCATTCTGCAAGGTGATAGCTTCAGAAATATTCCCTGGCGCGAGGCGGGTTAGGTCACCTGGATCGAAAGCGACTGGGCGATTTGCATAAAAACGCACAGCACCATTCATGTCTACCGGTGGGATGGAAATCACTGAAGTACCACTTTGACTATGGTTTCGCAGGAAGTCCAGGACTGAAATAGTATCAACCAATTCCGGGCTGGGACAAACGAATTCGCTGTTTTTCAGACAAGTCAATGTCCGAAAATGAAACCCCGGAATCTTGAAATGCGGGAATTGGACCAGGAAAGTGTTCGGATACGAGGTTATAAATAATAGCATGATCCCAATACCAATCCCGGCTAACCCGATCCGGCGGAGTATCCCGAAATCCGAGCCGCGTCTGGAATTATTCCATCCTAACGCCAGCGGCCAAATCACTAGGATCTGAAAAAGCGGGATCACATAGCGCAACCCACGGACCAGGTCAAGAAAAACAGGAAGGGTATGTGTTTTTGTTTCAATAAATCCTTCGAGAACGTTAAAACCGATTGTTATCAATAAGAGTCCCAAAATCCAGGTTAGCACCAATCCTAATTTCTGCCTCTCTGATGGGTGGCGAAAAATGAACACTGATCCGAAATATGCCAGGGGAAGCAAGAACGATATGATACCGGCGTTTATATAATTTATGAATGTTGCCTGAATTTGGAACGTGGCCGGAAAAAGCTGCTCAAGAAAACTTCTAGCTGTTGGATAATCAACTGCCTGTACGGCTGACAAATCGCGACTTCTCATATATTGAGAGATAAATGGAAAGGTAAAAATTAGAAAAATCAGCGCAAACAAGAATTGATTGAACAAATGACCCCGCCATGTTAAACCGGAGGGTTTGAAAACCAAGTAACCCAGCCAGATCGCAAAAGCAATTCCCGGGATGGAGACAGGATGAATATAAATCATCAAGCCAAGCAGACATATCACCATCCATCGTAGGCGGGGGCGGGGAATTGAAAAGAACACTAAAATCAGCAGCCAGGGCAGGATCGTTTGAAACATCATTCGTGGCTGAGGATCTAACCAAACCCCCCAATAGTCGCCCGCTTGAGCGTAGTAAAGTGGTATTGTGACCAAAGATAATAACAACGAAAAAAAACGCGAATTGAATAATGTCTTGCCTAGAAAATAAAATCCTGCAAGCTGAAAGAATACATACGGGATAAGAAGGATCACATAAGAAAAACCATAATCTCCCGTGAATTTTGTTAGGATTCTGATCAAGGGAACTTGTAGGCTTGAGTAATACCCAAAATTCGCTTGATTATTGAATAATGAGTCTTTCGCGAAAGCATCCGGATTGTCCAGTGAGGCTGCGTAAGCGGAAACATATGCGGCGTCACCGTGTAAATCAATAAACGGTGACAGGCCATTCCAACGACCGAGAAAAAATAAAACAGTTAATAAGAAAAAGAAAAGAACAACAATCCAATCCTGTTTGGACCATGGGTTTTGTTGGTGATTAAAAAGATATTTCGCGGTTGGGGAGATAAATTGTTCCACCTTTTTCAACCGATTTCTGAAATTCCCCGAAATCCGAATTGAAATGTGAACCAGAAAGAGGGTGATAACCAGGAACAAGTAGGAAGCCATAAACCAAAGCGCGATGATAGCTATTAATCGATTTAATAAATTGACCTGGTGATTTGTCTTCACCCCAACAGGCAAGCCGGGATTGTCTGAAAGATTAATCAAGCGGGGATTTCCATCAACAGTAACGGTTATTTGAGCAGGCCCATTCTTTGATGTGAACACCAGTTCGCTTGAATCCCCTGTCCGGCCTCTCCAAATCAGAGATGCTGAATTTTTGCCCGTATGGGTCAATCCCAACTCATTTTGTTGCCAATCCCCCTCTCTTTTTAGTTGATTAAAACCAATATCTCCAATACTTGTTGAAAACCAATATAAGGATGCAGACTGGTCAGGGTTTCCTGCGGGAATTTCCACAGAAACTTCGTGTTTGGGTAAGAGCATGATAAATAATGGCGTTTTAGGTATTGTGTAGACTGCCAAACAACCAATAAATGCAGAAAGGATAAACCACCCGATCCGCTCACGATTTGGATAATCGATTAACTTCGGATAAAGGAATCGCTTTATCAAAAAATAATTAAATATTAGTAGCCCAATAAAAATAATAAAGGTAAATAACACTTCTCTGCGGCTTTGAAGTGGGCTTTGAATATAAAAAAGATACACAAAGATCGTTTGAAGGGACGCTATGCACAGGGAACTTACAGCTACCAAACGAGGAGGAGAACTATGATGCTTGAGCATTTCTTCTTTTATTCAATAAAGTGTATGTGATCATCAAAACTCTAACCGAATTTATAGTTGGCCAATTTCCGCAACGAGGTAAGATCTCCTGCGGTTATTTTATTGTTCTATCCACTGATAAATTTATCCCATAATATTCATTCAAGCAACGGACGTACCAGTTGGATCGATCGCTTGAGATATCCATGCTGATTGTATTTGTAAAAGGAGTGAGTTTTACTTCTTTCAGGCCGGCAGTCTTTGCTTCGTAGATTTCGGCTTCGCGTCTATCAAACTCTGAGGCGAAGAGAATGATTTCCTTTGTTGTTTTCATAAATAAATTAAGTCCGATAAGACCCACCGCCAATACTGAAATTGATGTCAAAATGAGGAGCACTTGTGTAGATTTATGCCGTGCAGAATCTCGATGCCCGAAGAAGAACGAAATGATGAAGTATTGGACCACCAGGAAGTAAATTGGAATTATTAATGTTCTCATCGGTAGATAATTATTTACGATCGCCGATGGAAGCAGAGTGGCAATTGTAAGCAGGAAGGGCATTAGTAGAAGCAAGAATTGCCCAAACGCGGAGTGTGGGATTTCGTCTTCAAATCTAAAAGCAATTGGTAGTGCTCTACCAAACGAATATCCCACAAGCAATGCGATCAAAAACGCAAAGGCTCCATACCCCGAATTGTCCAGAAAGGCATTACGAAAACTGGTCTGGATCAATTCAAATAAATTGCCTATGATTCCCGAGACACTGCCAGTAAAACCAAGGGAGTTTACGCGATTTACGGAGGCTGGAGAGGAAGCAACCAAGAGGATTCCGGCGATAATTCCAATTCCACAACCGAAGGTTAACCCCCAGTATTGTTTTAACTTCCTTCTTGTCAAAAGGAATAAAGCGACCAGGGAATAAACAGAAAGCAGGAAAACCGCACTGGTTTCACTGAAACCCATCGCAAAAAAACCAAGCAGAGCAAAGAGAACAGCTTGCAGAATTTGACTGCTTTTATGATGAGAAGAATTCGAAAAATAAAGTGCCAACCCTGCGAATAAATTAACCAGGCATAGACTTCCTGTGACAATCAGGGCATGGAGAGCCCAATCTAGGGATTCGTATAGTGAGGGAGCCAAAATTGACATAGTAACTAAAATCACAACGGTAAATGTAAAACCAACCCAGCGATATATCGATTTTCCCTCTTTATCAATGGGGTTATTTTCTCTAAACAAATGATTGAATAAAAAGAATAAACTTATCCCTACTCCGAGAATAGCTATCAGGGGGCCAAAGGGTATGTTGGTTTTGCCGAATGAAAATGCAAGGAAGTTAAGGAGATGGCTGGTGAACCGACCATTCACATTAATATAACTACTCGCAATTGCACCCAAAAATCCGTGTTGGCGAAATATATTTAAATAACAAAAATCATCCATGAAAAGACGATTATAAAAACCAGTGGCAATGATCATCAGGGTAAGGATCAAGTATATTATTGTGGTCAAACCCCATACTGCCTTGAAAAGGGGCCATTTTAAAATCTTTATCACTGGGCTTTTGTAATCGATCTTATTTAAGGATGAAATCCAGAAGAAAATATAAAAAAGGAAAAGGAAATAAAAAACAACGATAAAGAAAAATGGAAGTACAAGAAGATTGATAAGCAGATAATACCCTTCACTTTTCACTGGAAGGATGAGCTCGTATTCCTGATTTATTGTTGGATTCAACTCGAAATTAAAATTTTCATTACCAGCTTTCGCGTTTACTTTAACAGGCTTGCTGACTTTCATCACCATGCTTACCTGTTTCCAAACTTTTCCCTTCCAGGAAAGTTCAGCTGATCCCTTTTCATTTAAGGTAACTTGGAAATACTCAGGTTGTATTTGGCTATCTTGGTTCACCCTAAGAGCCTTATAAGGAATATCCCCAAAGCCATTTTTAACCCATGTTATATCGACGAAACCATTCTTATTACCCTGAAAATTAAGAATTATTGAAGCATTAGGGGCGAGTAGGGAATTCTGTAAAAGGGGAAAGACTAACCATACAACCAAACAGAAAAAAAGGGCAAGAAACAGCAATCTATTAATCGATGATTTTACGGGAATTTGAAATAAATCTGGACATAATCGCATCAATAAAAATATCGGCAGAGTTAGGGTCAGCGCAATTGCGCCAGAAATAGCCGCAAATTTAATGCTTACGATTCCGCCAAGAGGTTGAAGGAATATCAGGAATAGAATTAGCCAAATACTCGAGAAAGCCAAAATGAATAATAATAAAGCTGTTGATTTCGGGGAAAATCTGGTTGTAGGAAATTTCATTAAATATCAGGGGAATAGCTAATAAACACTAGTATACGTGAGACCAATCAGCCCGACCAGAAAACCCGGTCCAATTTCCGTTGTAACAAAAAGTCCATTATTCATCCGTGCCGTCCTTATTACAGGTGGGGTAAGGTTCATTCCGGGTGATTCCATCAAAGTGTAGGGTGAACGAGAGAATCAATAATTCCAGGCTGATCAGTCCCACCAGGTAGACCCCGTATTGATAACGGAAATCACGCGAGACATTGATTAGAAGCATCACTGCTGATTGGATTGCGGCTGGCAAGAAATAAAGAAGGATACGAGGTTGTTTCGCGCGATACGCAAGCAATGCGGTGCAATAAAGACCCAAATACAAAAATAAAGAGGGAGTATAGAAGAAAACATCCCAGGGCTTTTGGCTGGCAAAATCCTTGAGTTTCGACAACGGAAGGATTCCAGCAGGCAGAAGGCTGTTTTCTTTCAACCCTAGGCCGTTCGGTTCGATCCAGGAAACAGTGTGCGAAGTCACCGCTTCCTGATTGAGCGTGCAGTGGTTGGGCACTTCCCACACGAGAGAGCTGACACATACAAGGTGCTGAAGCTCCACCCCAGGCTCTTTCAATGCCAGATCGACAAATAATTTCTGAATATCGGCGGTTTTTTCGGTAAAGCGCGGCTCGGAATAGGCTGGTTGCAGCCAGATGGGGATATTCGTGCAGCAATCATAGCCCCATTGATTCAGAGGCAATATTCCGGATACGAGTTCTGATTCGGTCGGCGTGAGCGGGCCGCCCGTGGCAATGTGCGCGGCGATGTGATGGATGAATACCTGCTGTTTGAAGCCTACATTGCGATCCACCTTCAGAAGGGTGTAGATGGGTCCCTGAACCAGCAGCCACATTCCTGCAATCATACCCACACTCAGAACCACTCTTTTCCATCGATATCTGTAAGCAATAGCCAGGACGATTAGGCTCAGTATTGGAACCGGAAGGCCATTCAGTCGAAAGAGGCTGATGCCCAGGCCAACGAGCGTCAGCCAGATCCAGGAAAAACGCTTCCCCAGCCAGGCGCCTCTGCTGAAAACCGTTTTCAAGATCATCAATGAAAGAAGAAGAAGGCAGATGGAATAAGGGATGTCCTTCCAAAGGGAAACGACCATGTTCCCGTTGACGGGCGATACCGCGAATATGAGCGCCAGGACCCAACCAGCCCAGCGCGGCAACCCCTGGTCTGAAAGGAGCTGGATGCCCCATGCGACTACCAGGGAGAGAGCGATTATCTGAAATACGATCACGGCTGCGGGAGAAAACCACAGTCGGGTGAGGAGTATCACAAGCAAAGTGTGAACCACCGGGAGCGCGTCGTTGAACTGCCCGCTGATAACCTGCCCCCACTGGCGGATCGAATCGTTGGTCAACACCGCTGGAAAGAAGGTGAGCAGATAGATGCCCCACACGATTATCAT
>JGI20214J51650_10002497_pt1 | contig 11594 bp, 8 predicted proteins | sample WetSurMetagenome_FD_51650 | JGI IMG/M metagenome (IMG submission 51650)
GCGACGGTGGATTGTTGGCGGTCGAACATGGCAGCTTTCTTTCGGGGGGGTCAGCGGGCTTTCGGGGGCCGCGCCGGCCGCGAAGGCCGCTGCGCGGTCGAGGGTTGCCCAGGCGAACGGCGGTCACCGGCGGCCAGGCTCAATACCGTTGCCGGCTGCGCTTCCCGGTGGTCGTCCACCTCGGAGGCGGTCAGGCTTGCAGCCGTCACCCCCTATCGCCAGTTGCGCAGGCCGGCAGTGTAGCGTGCGGCTTCAGCGCGCCATCGCGACCTGGGCCGGGGCCGACAGGTCAGGGGCGCTGGCCGCGGCCGGCGCCGGCGGCACCGATATCGGCACCGTGCTGGGCGCGTTCACCGCCACGCGCTTGCCGTCGGCGACCCGGCGCAGATAGCTTTGCTCGAGCAGCACCCGGTCGGCGTAGCCGCCGTCGCTGGGAATCAGCGCTGCGCCGACGTAGTAACGCAGCCCCTCCTGCAGGTTGCCGGCGCGAGTGATGCAGTCCTTCAGCACTTGGACCCCGACGCGCAGGTTGCTGATCGGGTCGAACGCCGCCGGCGTGCCGCCAAAGGCCAGGTACTTGTCGTCGTGCACGCGCGTCAGCACCTGCATCAGGCCCTGCGCGCCGACGGCGCTCTGGGCGAACGGGTTGAAGCTGGACTCGACGGCCATGACGGCCAGGATCAGCGTCGGGTCGAGCCCGGCGCGCTGGCCGATGGACCAGGCCTCGCGGACCAATGCGCTGATCGGCTCCGGCGCCACCTTGTAGCGGCGCGCGATCCACTCGGCGACGGCCGCCTGGGCATGGGTCAGCTGCTTCGGATCGGCCACCGTGACACGGTTCACCGCGTCAGGCTCTGCCACCGTCGCCAGCACGTTGCCGGCGGCCAGCTCACGGGCCTCCTGGCGCGTCTGCAGCCACTCGAAGGCCATGTTCTCTGCCTGATGACGCAAGTCGGCGCGACCGGCGGCGAACACCAGTGCGGCCACCACCACCAAGCCCAGCAGGGCGAGCGTGTTGTGGCTGATCTCCAGCAGACCGTGACCCACGTCACGGACGAAAACCGCGAGCGATCGACCGGTGGCTTGCGGCGCATCGCGCAGCACGGCTAGGGCATTCATCGCATTCCTCAAACCCACCGCAACGCCTGGATGGCGACGGTGATAATCGTCCGCCGGCTGCATCGGCCCGCAACTCGGGCCGCCAGCGCAGCGGGACTTCTGAACTCCGGCGTGCCGTGAACGAGTTCTCCGGCGTCACGGGTAAACCCTGTAAGGCTTGAGCGGATTCTAGAAACCGCTTCATACGTGGTCAAGAATATAAAGTCTCCGCCTAATTTCGAATTGGAATGAAATACCGAGACCTGCGCGACTTCACCGGGCAGCTGGAACGGCAGGGTGAGCTGCGAAAGCTGAGCGATCCGGTGTCACCGAAGCTCGAAATGACGGCAATCGGCGACAAACTCCTGCGCCAAGGCGGGCCGGCGGTGCTCTTCTCCAACCCCGTCGGTTACAAGATTCCCTGCCTGATCAACTTGTTCGGCACCCCGAAACGAGTGGCCCTAGGTATGGGGGCCGAGAGCGTTGCCGAGCTGCGCGACATCGGGCGGCTGCTCGCCGCACTCAAGGAACCCGACCCGCCCAAGGGGCTGAAGGACACCGGCCGGCTGCTGCAAATGGCCAAGGCCGTCTGGGACATGAAACCGGCCACGCGCCGCAGTGCGCCCTGCCAGGAGGTGGTGCACGAGGGCGACGCGGTCGACCTGGGCATGCTGCCGATCCAGACCTGCTGGCCGGGCGACGCCGGGCCGCTGATCACCTGGGGNCTTGTCGTCACGCGCGGGCCACAGGGCGTGGCGCGGCCGCGCCTGCGGCAGAACCTGGGAATCTACCGGCAGCAGCTCATCGGCCGGCGCGAGCTGATCATGCGCTGGCTCGCCCACCGAGGCGGCGCGCTCGACTTCCGCGAGTTCGCCAGCGCCAACCCGGGCCAGCCGTTCCCGATCGCGGTAGCGCTCGGCGCCGACCCGGCAACGATTCTCGGTGCGGTGACGCCGGTGCCCGACAGCCTGTCCGAGTACCAGTTCGCCGGGCTACTGCGCGGCAGCCGCACCGAGGTGGTCGACACCGGCGTCGGCGAAGGCCCGCGCCTGCAGGTGCCGGCCAGCGCGGAGATCGTGCTCGAGGGCCACTTGCCGACCGCCGCGCCCGGCTTCGTCGGCGAGTCAGAACGTGGCGTGAAGCTNAAGGAGTCGNACGGCTACCTGCACGCGCTCGAAGGCCCGTTCGGCGACCACACCGGCTACTACAACGAGCAGGACTGGTTCCCGGTCTTTCGCGTCGACCGGCTAACGCACCGGCGCGATCCCGTGTATCACACCACCTACACCGGCAAGCCGCCCGACGAGCCGGCGGTGCTGGGCGTGGCGCTGAACGAGGTCTTCGTGCCGATCCTGCAGAAGCAGTTTCCGGAGATCACCGACTTTTACCTGCCGCCCGAAGGCTGCAGCTACCGGCTCGCCGTGATCTCGATCCGCAAGGCCTACCCNGGCCACGCGAAGCGCGTGATGTTCGGCTTGTGGAGCTTCCTGCGCCAGTTCATGTACACCAAGTTCATCATCGTCACCGACGACGACGTCGACATCCGCGACTGGCGCGAAGTCATCTGGGCGGTGACGACCCGGATGGACCCGCTTCGCGACACGACGCTGGTCGGCGAGACGCCGATCGACTACCTCGACTTTGCGTCGCCGGTGAGCGGCCTGGGCGGCAAGATGGGGTTGGATGCGACGAACAAGTGGCCCGGCGAGACCACGCGCGAATGGGGTCGCACGATTCGAATGGACGCGGCGGTCGAGACTCGCGTGCAGGCTCTCGTGGATCGACTGCAGCAGCCGAGCTGAATGCGCGGTTATCGCTTGCGGCAGGCGCCGACTTCGCCTATGGTTCGCTTGCCTGCTCGCAGGCAACCCACGATGGCGCAGTCACTGCGCATCAGGGGCCCCGGACCTCATTCCTCCGGAGCCTCACCGGCGGCTTCAGCCGCCCGCCCCTCCGGCCTTCGTGGCTTGGAGGGGTTTCGCATTCAGGCCAGGGCAAATTCGCGCGCGAGCAGCATGTAGGACCGCCGGCGCACCGCCGGGTCGTGGGCCCAGGTGTTGATGACCAGCTCATCCAGTCCCAGCGAGGCCGCCAGCACGCGCAGCTTCGCGCCGACCGCTGACGGCTCGCCAACGAAGGCGCGCGCCCGCAGTGCCTTCACTGCGGACGATTCGTCAGGNGTGAAGCCGCGCTCGGCGATCTGTGCTGGCGGCAGCAACGGGCCGAGCATGCCTCGCTGGCGATCGAGCCGCCAGCGATCGCGGCTGAGTGCGTGGTGCAACGCGTCTTCATCGCGCTCGGCGGCCAGCGCCCAGACGCAGATCGTCGGCTGCGGCAGCGGGTGGCGCGCGCTCGGCCGGTAATGGCGCCGGTACAGGTCGAGCGCCTGCTCGACGCCCTGGCCGTCCATGAAAAAATAGGCAAACGCATACGGCAGGCCCAGATGGGCGGCGAGCTGCGCGCCGTAGTCCGAGCTGCCGAGGATCCAGATCTCCGGCGTCGCGGCACCCGCCGGCGGCCGCGGATGGGCCCAGATGCCCTGGTGGCGCTGTCCCTGGGTCCAGGCCTGCAGGTCGACCACCTGCTGCGGGAACTGCTCGGCCGCCTGCGCCGCGTTCGGGTTCAGTGCCATCGCGGTGCGCATGTCGCCGCCCGGCGCGCGGCCGACACCGAGGTCGATGCGGCCTGGCGCGAGCGCGCCAAGCACGTTGAACTGCTCGGCCACCTTCAGCGCCGAGTAGTGCGGCAGCATCACGCCGGCGCTGCCGATGCGGATGCGCCGCGTGCGCGCCGCGATCGCCGCCATCAGCACCTCGGGCGCGCTGCCGACGATCGTCGGCAGGCTGTGGTGCTCGCTGACCCAGAAGCGCTCGTAGCCCAGCGCCTCGCAATCCTCGGCGAGTGCGAGCGTGTCGCGCAGCGCGTCGCCTTCGTCGCGGCCGGCGCAGGCGACCGACTGGTCAAGTACCGAGAGCTTCATCGCGTGGCCGCGCGGATCACCTGCGCGGCCTTCTCGGCGATCATGATCACCGGTGCGTTGGTGTTGCCCGAGGTGATGTTGGGCATGATCGACGCGTCGACGACGCGCAGCCCGTCGATGCCGTGCACGCGCAACTGCGCATCGACCACGGCGTCGGCGCCCGGCCCCATGCGACAGCTGCCTACCGGGTGGTAGATCGTGTCGGCGTGGTCGCGGACGAAGGCCTCGATCTGCGCGTCACTTTTTGCGCCCGCCGACGCCGCCAGCTCGCGCCCGCCCAGGCCGGCCAGCGCCGGCTGCTGCAGGATGCGGCGCATCGCCTTGAAGCCGCGCACCAGCCGGTCGACGTCGTCGCGCTCGGCCAAGAAGGCGGGGTCGACGAGCGGCGCCGCGGCCGGGTCGGCGCTCGCCAGGCGCACGCTGCCGCGGCTCTTCGGCTGCAGCACGCAGACATGGCAGGAATAGCCATGGCCGAACACCGTCTTGCGGCCGTGGTCGACGAGCTTGCCNATCACGAAGTGGAGTTGCAGGTCGGGCCGCGGCTCCTCGGCGCGGCTGCGGATGAAGGCGCCGGCCTCGGCGAAGTTGGTCGTCAGCATGCCTCTGCGGTGGCTCCGCCACTCGAGCACGCCCTGCAGCGCGTGCCAGGCGCCGGTGAGCGACAGTCCGAACAAGTCCTTCAGCTGCGGCGCGTCGACGATCTGGACGACGTCGACATGGTCGTGCAGGTGGCGGCCGACGCCAGGCAGCTCGTGCACGACCTTGATCCCGTGGCGCTGCAGCTCGGCGCCGGGGCCGATGCCCGACAGCATCAGCAGCTGCGGCGACTGCAGCGCACCGGCGCACAGCAGCACCTCCCGGCGTGCACGCAGCTGGCGCACCGCGCCGCCTTCGCGCAACTCGACCCCGACCGCGCGTCGGCCCTCGAACAGCAAGCGCGTGACCTGTGCGCCGGTCAGCACCTGCAGGTTTGCGCGGCCCCGGTTCGGCGCCAGGTAGGCCTTGGCGGCGCTGAAGCGCTCGCCGTTGCGGTGCGTCACCTGGTAGGCGCCGGCGCCTTCCTGGTGCTCGCCATTGAAGTCGGGGTTGGCCGCGATGCCGGCCTGGCGCGCGGCCTCGACGAAGACCGCGCCGTACCGGTTCGGGCTGCGCAGGTCCATCACGTTGAGCGGGCCGCCGGTCGCGTGGTGCGCGTCCGCGCCGCGCTCGTTGTGCTCGGCCTTCAGGAACCAGGGCCGCACGTCGTCCCAGCTCCAGCCCGGGTTGCCGGCGGCGGCCCAGGCGTCGTAGTCCTCGCGCTGGCCGCGGATGTAGATCATCGCGTTGACCGAGCTCGAGCCGCCGAGCACCTTTCCGCGCGGCTGGTAGCCGCGGCGCCCGTTCAGGCCCGGCTGCGGCACGGTCTCGAAAGCCCAGTTGGCCTGGCCGGTCTGCGCCAGCAGCGCCAGCCCGGCGGGGCACTGGATCAGCACGCTCTTGTCGACCGGTCCGGCCTCGAGCAGGCCCACGCTGACGGCGGGGTCCTCGCTCAGCCGGGCAGCGAGAACGCAGCCGGCGGAGCCGCCGCCGATGATGAGGTAATCGAACATGCCTGGGCCAGGGTTGCTCGGCCGATCATAGCGACCGGCCCGGACCGCGCCCAGCGCGCCTACTTGCGCACGTTGTCCAGCGCCACCGCAGGCTGGTAGCCCAGCGCCAGCGCGAGCGCCTCGTATTGCGCGGCGAGCACCGGCTGGCCGGTGCGGCGGAAATGCAGCGCAAGCGTGTAGCTGGCGCGCTCGTCGCCGAGCAGCGCGGCGAACTGCAACCATCCGACGTAGCGCTGCGTGCCATGCGCTTCATCGTAGGCACGGCTGGCCTGGGCCAGGCGCACCGCTGCGGCGCGGTCGCCCAGCGCCGCTTCGTGCAGGTCACGTTCGAGCGCCGTGTCCTGCACCGCGAAAGCGCTGCGGTACAGGCGCACCTCGCTACTGCGCAAAAGCCGCCAGGAGCCGGCGGCACGGTCGCGCAGCGACTGGACGGTGGCGGCGGCCGCGCCGTCGGGGTAGGCGCTCAAGTAGCGGTCGGCGGCCTGCACGATGTCGCCCGGCCAGACGGCCTGCTCGATCGCGTCGCGCAGCGCCGGCTCGGGCTGGATCGCCGCCGCCGAGGCGACGACGGCCCAGCACAAGCCGACGGCGCAGATCGTCCTCTTCATGGCGTCACTCCCAAAGACACCCCGGGTTCATCGGCAGTCTGCCGCGCCGGTTGCGTAAGCGGGTGTTGCATTTCGCGCCTGGATTGCAGCGCGCCGTGACAACTTCACGCGCGGTGGATGGCGTCGACCCAGCGCACGGCCTGCGGTACCTCGACTGGCTCGATGTCCAGGTTCACCGCGACGGCCTCGCCATCGCTGCGCACGAGCACGCATTCGAGCGTCTCGGTCGCGCTGGCGTTGATCTCCTGGTGCGGCACGAAGGGCGGTACGTAGATGAAGTCGCCCGGCCCGGCCTCGGCCGTGAATTCCAGCTTCTCGCCCCAGCGCATGCGCGCGCGGCCGCGGACGACGTAGATCACGCTCTCGAGCGCCCCGTGGTGGTGGGCGCCGGTCAACGCGCCCGGGTGGATGTGGACCGTGCCGGCCCAGAGCTTTTGCGCGCCGACGCGCGCGAAGTCGATCGCCGCCTTGCGGTCCATCCCCGGCGTCTGCGCGGTGTTCGGATCGAGCGCATCGGCGACGACGACGCGCACGCCGTCGAGATGCCAACGCGCGGCGGATTCGGAGGGGGCGGGCTTGTCGGACATGGGGTCTCCTTCCGGCACGAGGCCCCATTGTGAACCGCATAATCCGCTCCCTTCGCCGGAAGCCGCTGCCACCGTGGCGGCTTTCCCACCGCGCTCACCCGGCGCCATTGCGGGAGCAGAACTTGTTCCGCCGATTCGAAGCGCTCGTGCATCCTTACCCGGACGCCTTGCCGCCACCGCCGCCGAAGACGTTCTTCGCATTCCTCTGGGCCTGCGCGCGCGGCGCGCGACCCTACCTCGCACTGCTGACGCTGCTGACGGCCGCGATCGGCGCGTTCGAGGCATTGTTGTTCGCGATGCTCGCCCATGTCGTGGACCTGCTCGCCAAGGTCGCGCCGGCCGAGCTGTGGGTGCGCCACGGCCACCTGCTGCTGCTGCTCGGCGCGCTGNTGCTCGGCAGCATCGGCTTCGCCGGGCTGCAGGCACTGGTCAAGTACCAGGGCGTGTTCGGCAACTTCCCGATGCGGCTGCGCTGGAACTTCCACCGGCTCATGCTCGAGCAGAGTCTGAGCTTCTACCAGGACGAATTCGCCGGCCGCATCGCGACCAAGGTGATGCAGACCGCGCTCGCGGTGCGCGACACCTGGCTCGTCTTCGCCGACATCCTGGTCTACGTGGTGATCTACTTCGTCACGATGGTCGCGGTCGTCGGCGACATGGACCCCTGGCTCGTGCTGCCGTTCGCCGGCTGGCTCGTCGGCTACGGCTTCACGCTGCGCTACTTCGTGCCGCGCCTGGGACGCGTCGCGCGCGCGCAGGCCGACGCGCGTTCGCTTATGACAGGCCGCGTCACCGACGCGTACACCAACATCGCCACCGTCAAGCTGTTCTCGCACGCGCACCGCGAGGCTCAGTTCGCGCGCGCGGCGATGCAGGAGTTCATGGTCACCGCCTACGGCCAGATGCGGCTCGTCACCGGATTCGAGATCGTCAACCAGGCCCTCAGCGTCGCGCTCGTCGCGTCGACCGTCGGCGCAACGCTGGCGCTGTGGATGCAGGGCCAAGTCGGCGTCGGCGCCGTCGCCGCGGCGAGCGCGATGGCGCTGCGGCTGAACGGCATCTCGCACTGGGTGATGTGGGAGATGTCNTCGCTGTTCGAACACATCGGCACCGTGCAAGACGGCCTCAACACGTTGTCGAAGGCGCGCGCGGTCGTCGATCGGCCGCACGCCAAGCCGCTCGAGGTCAGCCGCGGCGAAGTGCGCTTCGAGAGCGTGCGCTTCGCCTACGGCGGGCCGAAGGCGGTGATCGACGACCTGTCATTCACGATCGGGCCGGGCGAGAAGATCGGCCTTGTCGGCCGCTCCGGCGCCGGCAAGAGCACCGTTGTCAATCTGCTGCTGCGCCTGTACGACGTCGCCGACGGCCGGATCCTCATCGACGGGCAGGACATCGCCGGCGTGACGCAGGAGAGCCTGCGCCGTGCGGTCGGCATGGTCACGCAAGACACCTCGCTGCTGCACCGCTCGGTGCGCGACAACATCCTTTACGGCCGCCCCGACGCGGGCGACGCGGAGATGCTGCGCGCGGCCGAGCGCGCCGAGGCGCACGACTTCATCGTCGGCCTGACCGACGCGAAGGGGCGCAAGGGCTACGACGCCCATGTCGGCGAGCGCGGCGTCAAGCTAAGCGGCGGCCAGCGCCAGCGCATCGCGATCGCGCGCGTGATGCTGAAGGACGCGCCGATCCTGCTGCTGGACGAAGCAACGAGCGCCCTCGACAGCGAGGTCGAGGCCGCGATCCAGGCCAGCCTGTACCGCCTGATGGAAGGCAAGACCGTGGTCGCGATTGCGCATAGGCTGTCGACCATCGCCGCGATGGACCGGCTGATCGTGTTGGATCACGGCCGCATCGTCGAGACCGGCGACCACATGAGCCTGCTCGCAGCGGGCGGCATATATGCCCGGCTCTGGGCGCACCAGAGCGGCGGCTTCCTCGGCGAGGAGGCCGACGACGAAGCCGCGACGCTGCCAGCCTGAGCGCGGCGCGTCAGCGCGGCGCGGCGCGCGCCTCGTCCGCCAGCTCGGCCGGCTCGGTGGGCGCGAAGAAGGCGCGTTCGGGCGCGATCGTCATCGGCTGCGTGTCTGGCCAGGGCAGGTGGGGGACGCTGTCGCGCTCGCGATCGAGCACGCGTTCGAGCGCGGCGCGGCGCTCGGCGAGGTCCCGCGACGCGTCCAGCGCCTGCTGCTGCGCGGCGAGCGCGCCCTGCACGAGGGCCAGGCGCTCGCCAAGCTCGGCGGTGCGTTCGGTCATCTCGAAGCGCGAATGCTCGGCGTCCTCGAGCCGGCTGCGCAAGTTCTCCAGGTGGCGCCGGTGCTGCCACCACGCAGCGGCGCCGGCAGCCAGGACGATCCCTAGCACGGCGGCGAGCAACAGGGGCCAGTAAGCGTTCATGGCCGGACTATCGGCGGCCGCCGCGGCGACTTGAGCGCGCGCCTCGGGGCGAACGGCGACAATCCACGCTGTGTCGACCCCCACTCTGGCCCCGCCGCGCGCCGCAAAGGCGCTGACCGCCTACCGCCCCTACTGGGCGCGTCGCTTCGGCCCCGCGCCCTTCCTGCCGATGAGCCGGCGGGAGATGGACGCGCTCGGCTGGGATTCGTGCGACGTGATCGTCGTCACGGGCGACGCCTACGTCGACCACCCGAGCTTCGGCATGGCGGTGATCGGCCGCGTGCTCGAGGCGCAGGGTTTCCGCGTCGGCATCGTCGCGCAGCCCGACTGGCAATCGGTCGACCCGTTCAAGGCGTTGGGCCGGCCGAACTTGTTCTTCGGCGTCACCGCCGGGAACATGGATTCGATGATCAACCGCTACACCGCGGACCGAAAGATTCGCAGTGACGACGCCTACACGCCGGGAGACGTTGGAGGCAGGCGGCCGGACCGCGCGAGCCTGGTCTACGCACAGCGCTGCCGTGAAGCCTTCGCCGACGTGCCGATCGTGCTCGGTGGCATCGAGGCCAGCCTGCGCCGCATCGCGCACTACGACTACTGGCAGGACAAGGTTCGGCGCAGCATCCTCGTCGACAGCAAGGCCGACCTGCTGCTCTACGGCAACGCCGAGCGCGCGATCGTCGAGATCGCCCACAGGCTCGCTGCGCGCGAGCCTGTGGGCGCGATCACCGACGTGCGCGGCACCGCGTTCATCGCGCGCCGGGCGCCGCAAGGCTGGTCCGAGATCGACTCGACCGAGGTCGACCGTCCCGGTCGCGTCGACACGCACATCAACCCCTACCAGACGACGAGCGAGCAGGCTGCGGCGCAGGGCGCCGCCTGCGCGAAGGACGACACCGCGGCCGTGCCGGCGACGGTCGCGCTGCCGGTAAGCCGGCGCGTCGTGATGCCGGCGCGCGAGAAGACCGTCGTGCGCCTGCCGGCCTACGAGCAGGTGAAGAGCGACGCCGTGCTCTATGCCCACGCCAACCGCGTGTTGCACNTGGAGACCAACCCCGGCAACGCGCGCGCGCTGGTGCAGGCTCACGGCACCGGGACGACGGCGCGCGACGTCTGGATCAACCCGCCCCCGATCCCGCTGACGACGGCGGAAATGGATCACGTCTTCGACCTCCCCTACGCGCGCAGCCCGCACCCGGCGTATGCGGACGCGAGCGGCGCACATGACGGCACGACCAAGATCCCGGCCTGGGAGATGATCCGCTTCAGCGTCAACATCATGCGCGGCTGCTTCGGCGGCTGCAGCTTCTGCTCGATCACCGAGCACGAGGGCCGCGTCATCCAGAGCCGCTCCGAGGACAGCGTGATCCGCGAGATCGAGGAGATCCGCGACAAGGTCGAGGGCTTCACCGGCGTCATCAGCGACCTCGGCGGGCCGACGGCCAACATGTACCGCATCGGCTGCAAGAGCGCCGANATCGAGGCCGCGTGCCGCAAGCCGAGTTGCGTCTACCCGGGCATCTGCCCGAACCTGAACACCGACCACGGTCCGCTGATCCACATGTACCGGCGCGCGCGCGCGCTGCGCGGGGTGAAGAAGATCCTGATCGGCTCCGGGCTGCGCTACGACCTCGCGGTCAAGAGCCCTGAGTACGTCAAGGAGCTGGTCACGCACCATGTCGGCGGCTACTTGAAGATCGCGCCCGAGCACACCGAGGCCGGCCCGCTCGCGAAGATGATGAAGCCCGGCATCGGCAGCTACGACCGCTTCAAGCAGCTGTTCGACAAGTTCAGCGCCGAGGCAGGCAAGAAGCAGTATCTGATCCCGTACTTCATCGCCGCGCACCCGGGCACGCGCGACGAGGACATGATGAACCTCGCGCTGTGGCTGAAGAAGAACGGCTTCAAGGCCGACCAGGTGCAGACCTTCTACCCGAGCCCGATGGCGACCGCGACGGCGATGTACCACAGCGGCCTGAACCCCTTGAAGGGCATCAGCCGCGACCCGGCGCGCGCCGAGCGCGTCGACGTCGCGCGCGGCGAGAAGCGGCGCCGCCTGCACAAGGCCTTCCTGCGCTGGCACGACCCGAACAACTGGCCACTGCTGCGCGAAGCGCTCAAGGCGATGGGTCGTGCCGACCTGATCGGCAACGGCCGCCACCACCTGATCCCCAGCTTCCAGCCGGCGACGGGCGGCGCCTACCAGAGCGCGCGGCGCAAGAACAGCACACCGGCGCTGCCCTCGTCGGCGGCGCCGAAAGCACGCCCCGGGCGCTTGCTGACCCAGCACACCGGGCTGCCGCCGCGCGTGGGCGGCGCCGCGCCGGCGCCACGCCGC
>JGI20214J51650_10002499_pt1 | contig 11593 bp, 9 predicted proteins | sample WetSurMetagenome_FD_51650 | JGI IMG/M metagenome (IMG submission 51650)
GCATTTTCCAGATACTCATCATCGACATGAACATAAAAAACAAAAGAAGGCGAGATAAGTTAGTCCGGAGGGATTTGAATCCCTGGTAATAGTGCCCCACAGAGGCACTTATACTAGGAGTTCAAAGCCTCACTAATTCTTACGTCGGGAAGGAAACACAAATTTACTGACAGTTAAAAAAGTTCAATATATTTCAAATCAGCAATGCTTTTATTGTCCATTGAGTCTTTGATAGGAATTTGGAATGCCGAAATAGTCTCAGGATGCGAGGTTTTATATCTTTGTCTTCGAAGTATGACCATTCTTCCACAACTTTTATGTTTTTTCCATATGCTTCGATATCTGTTGCCTTTTTTAATCCACAATTATATGAAGAACCAGCCGTTGTTCCTAAATTTCGTTTGATTTTCATTTCAACGGTCTTCTTCCAAATTCCTTTTGTAAATCTTTCGTTCACTATTTCAAACACAATCTGTGATTTTGAAAATGTTTCTGACAGTCTTTCAAAAACCTTGATTACTTCAGATTTAGGAAGATACATAAACAACCCTTCAGCGAGAAATAACAGATGTTCTTTTTGCATTGATGCTATTTGTTTAATCCATGAATCTTCTAATACAGAACTTCCAATCATTTTATAATCAATTATATCATTCAAAATTTTCTTTTTTACTGTTATTACTTCAGGGAGATCAATCTCAACATATTTCCATGATTTTTCTGAAACTCTCCAATATCTTGTATCAAAGCCACATCCAAGACTGATGACCATTCCATTTGGATTTTCCTTGATAAATGCTCTTGCATACTCATCATATTTTCTTGACCTAAGTGCTATGTGTCGTGTTAAGGTATTCGATAATTTTCTATTCATAACCCTATTGAGTGTATCCGAAGAAAGCAACGGCTTGATTCTATTAAGACATTCTCGACCTACGGGGTCCTCGATCACTGGATTTTTTCTTTCGGTTTCAATCACACGTGACCTTAGTGTTATTAATGCAGTTTCTGAAACATCGCTGAGAATGTTCATCATATTACTCCTCATATATTCAATAGGTTGCCACATTTTTTAATGTATCCATAAGTTTGAAAGTAACTGTAAAATGGTATAGTGGTATGAAAGGATTTGGTTTCATAATCGGCGAAAATTGTAAAGAGGTCTTTGTTCATGCACAGGGGGGAGATTCGAAATCGTATTTGTTAATACATTTGATGATTTTTCAGGATGCGTCGGGGATGAGATTCGAATTCACTTTCACCATTTAATAGAAGTTCTTATTATTTTTATAATATATATAAAATAAAATTATGCTCCCGTCGGGATTTGAACCCGAGTCGAAGCCTCGAGAGGGCTTCATGATTGGCCGCTACACTACGGGAGCAGGTTTATCTATCCACCAGAAGCGACCTGCAGTAAGCACAGCTCCTGTTCATCACCTAGGACATCGTCGACTGGGATCGGGATATTGTTTTTTAGTACGATGAATGCATCGGGCCTTAGGTGAATGGTTCGGAGAAGATCTAAGACGGTCGCACCAACTGCAACGTCGACTTCTTGTGATACGTTTCGTGGTACTATCTTAACTTTTATCTTCATGGAACCGATACCGATATAAAAAAGCCTTAGATTAAACTTTTTACCTCTTTACTCAGATATGTGCTGGGGTAGCCAAGCTCGGTTCACGGCGACGGTCTCGAAAACCGTTGGTGACAACACCTCAGGAGTTCAAATCTCCTCCCCAGCGTAATTTTACTTATTTCTACAGGAGAAAAACAAACATATCACGAAAAAGTGATTTGAACTCCTAAATACCGGTAAAATCATTAGGGAAAGATATTAATAGAGAAGGAGTCTTTAATTCTTATAGGAAGAAAAGGATGAAGAAATATCCTCTCATTGGAGTAAGTATTATTGCCGTTATTGTTCTCATTCTTGCATCGTTGAGCAATGTCGTTGGATTTCAGACGGTTCAATCATCAAACCAGAAAATAATAAAAGATGAAATCAACCAAAAGGACTTGTTATTCCAAACCATCGTTGATATTGCAAACAATAAAGAAATCCAGAGAATTATACTCAAATCCCAGATAAACAAAGCAGATTTCCTTAATCCAGATGTGAAATTCTCGGTATTAACTTCACAAGTTTTAACAAAGAACCAACTCAAGCACATGTATTTTGTTGGTTTGATACTTTCAAAGATTATCAGTAAGTCAAAGATTCATTCGATTGTTGAGCAGTATCAAGTGAATAATCAAGAAATGCAGAAGGAAATAATTGCAGTTATTGAAAAAGATGCGACACTCAATAGTGAAATAGCGCAATTATCGAATACGAAGTGTGATTGTGAAAAAGAGAATACAATTCGTTGGAGTTTCCCAATTCTTTGTTTGTTATTACTTCCATTATATCTCTTTTCAGTAATAAATAATATTGTTTTTTTACGTGAAATTATGACTACAATTGGTTTGACACTAAATTGTTCTTGGGCTTAATAATTAAAACGTCAATGATTATCATGCCGGTAAATTGGCGTTCGAATCTCCTCCCCAGCGTAATTTTTCATATTTTTCCAGGAGAAACTTGCCATTGGACGAAAAAATGATTTGAACTCCTAAATACCGGTACATCAGAGGAAGATTTTAAATAGAGAAGGATTCTTTATTTTCATATAGATGGAAGGAAACAAATGAAGAAATATTTGGCGGTTGGAATTGTTCTTCTTTTCATTGTGATAACGTATTCACCGACGGTTGTTGCTCGCAACAACACGATTATTCAAAAAAATATTTTTCAATTTATTGATAAAATTGAGAATAAAGAAGTTGAGATAAATTCAATAAAATCTCCCATTAAATTAGATTTAGAACTTTCGATACCACCAATTGATGAAAAACAAAAGAATCGTTTTTTATTTTTCTCAATAATCATAAAGAATCCTGGAGATAATGACCTACAAAATGTTTTTTGGTCGGTTGATATGGCACCATTTTATGATTTAGGTTTTCTTGTATATCCAAAAGAAACCTGCTCTGGTTCAGTTGAAGTACTAAAACCGAATAAGACATTTATTGGAAGGGTAATGATGTGTGGATATGGTATAATATGGATGCACCTTATGTATGGTGTTCGTGATGTTGTCACTCATGATAAGGCTTTAGCGGCTGTGATTATTGGGCCAATCATAATACTGTTGGTTCAAACATTCCCTTGACCAAATGTTCAATTAAAATTAACATACTCTATTGATAATAAATGACAATCATTATCATGCCGGTAATTTGGCGTTCAAATCTCCTCCCCAGCGCTCTTTTAACCAATAAAAGGGGTAGAGTGTTTATTCTACGTTGATTCAAGGAAAATGAGTACCAAGCGTTAATGCAACTTCAGCAGTTGGTGGAATTGCATGATCTTTGGTGACTCTTTTGTTTTTCATCCCACACAAAGCGGTCAAATCGGATGAGATCTGATTGAGATCGACAATCATCGTCCCAGCTGTCGTGAACGGAACATTGATAAAATTCTTTTGGGTATCAGTCGTTATACTGGAATACTTCTTCCCTGTAAAAAACACCGGGAGGACTTTCCAAGGCTTATAGGTGACATGCCCGTTTTTTATAAAGTGTATTTGGTCCCCGTTTCCGCTCACCTTGATACTTGGACCTGCTACCGCACCCCACCAGTTCCATCGTGCAGAAACACTACATGATTCTGTGTAGAGCCCATAAAGGTAATTCGAATAGATGTTGTTCCAGCGAACAATGCTCCCGGGTGACTCTATCGTCCTAATGCCAAGATTGTTTTTAGAAATGGTGTTTCTTTGGATGGTTGTATTGAGCGCAAGATACAGAAAGACACCGTTGTCGTTGGAGACGATTTGATTTCTTTTCATCGTGTTCCCCTCAGAAAATTCAAGGTCGATTCCATAGCTATTTTCTTGCAGGATGTTTCCTTGGATCGTATTATCGTTGTTTACAGGATGTCCCAGGTCAAGAGCGGTCATGCTTTGATTTTTTATGGTGTTTCCGCTAATGATGTTGTTTGAGGAATAAGCAAGCGTAATCCCGATGGTTCCCTTGTTGAGATTGAGTTTTTCGATGGTGCACCGACTGCAATCGATGAGGATGACCTGGCCAGCATCTTGGGGGAGTGTCCTGTCTGTCTTACCTATGTAATAGTAGAGCGGTTTTTCATTCACCGTGTTCGTGGTATCCACATCATTGTAATAGTCAGGGAGAATGCTGCCGTACACCTGGAGACTGCAGTCAGTCATCTTGTTCGTTTTAAGGACGTTTTGACTGGATGTAAAGAGAAAAAGGCCGAAAATACTGGCGTTACGGATGGTATTGTCTGTTAGGGTATTGAATCGAGAGTCTTCAAGATAGACTCCATAATAGCCATCCTGGATGGTGTTTCCGATGAGAGTGTTTTCCGTTGAGGAGCTCAATGAAAACCCAAGACCATTGCCCGATAGAATATTTCCTGAAATGATGTTATAGTGGGAGGAATCAAGGTCGATTCCATAGTTGTTTTCCCGGAGAATGTTTTCTTTGATGAGGTTGTCGTTGTTGTCAGATCCATCAAGATAGATTGCAACGAGACTATTGGTATCAATGGTGTTGTGGGTGATGGTGTTGGTGCGCGAATACGCCAGCTCTATGCCAATGCTTGCGTTGCTCAGATCTAGATGTGAGGCATTGCAGCTTGAACAATTAATGAGGATGACTTGGCCAGCGTCAGAGGGGATCATCCTGTTCGTTTCATTTAAGCAATAATATATTGGTTTGCCGTTGACCGAGTTGCTGGTATCAGCATCATTGATGTAGTCAGCAAGGGTGCCTCCGACTATCTTCAGTCCGCATCGTGACATTTCGTTGTCTTTCAAAACATTACTGCCTGATGCATCAAGTGAGATGCCTACTGANCAATGGTCAACGGTCTGTCCTTTGATAGTGTTGNGGGTGGATGAGCTGAGGCTTACCCCAGCAATGGAGTTGTCACAAGAGCAATTTTGTATGGTGTTGTCTGATGAATAATAAAGAAAGATGCCATCCCAGAAGCTGTTTCGAAACGTACAGTTTTTTACTGTGTTGTCCACTGAAGAGATGATGTACATCCCATGACCATCGTTATTACTAAAACTACAGTTTTCTATGGATGAATTCGAGGTTCCAGCGATGAGCATCCCTTCGAAATTGTTTGAAAAACCAAGATTTTTCACAGTGATGTTTTGGCAGCTGACTAATCCAAGGAAACCTATCNCTATATCTTCATCAAAGGAAAGATCGTGTTGTCCGATGAGGTAGTACATCGGTTTTTCGTTGATGGTGTTTGACGTATCAATATCACAAAAGTAATCTTGCAAAAATGTTGAGCCGATACCAAAGGACACGTAATTATCACTCATGATGTTATTGTGCATTGTCGTATTTGGTGCGTAAGCAAGCGTAATACCTTGGTTGTTGTTTTGGCACACGCAACCAGTGATCTGATTATCTGAAGACTGTTGGATATGCAGGCTATCAAAACTATTTCTTTTACATGTTGAGTTTATGATTTGATTGGTATCCGAGGATTGAGAAAGGATGATGGCATCGGAATTATCATGACACGAACAGTTCTGGATTTTATTATAGGTTGAGTAGACAAGATTGATTGCAACAAGGTTTTCATAGAGTTCACAATCAGATATCTGGCAGGAGGATGCACCATACAGGTAGATGCCGATCCATTCGTTGCTGTCGATGATACAATTATTGATAGCGACGTAATCCCCAATGATCTTGATTGCACCCTGATAATAGTAGCCACGATTATTGGTGATGCGAAAGCCACCAACCGTGACATGATCCCCAGTGATGTTGATCGTATCCAGAGAATCCTCAAGGAACGACCCATTGATTTCGGTGCTGAGTTTATCCTCACCAATTAAGGTAATGGATTTCTGTATCACAATGTTCTCATAATAGGGGGAGGAATCATCATACACATAGACGGTATCCCCATTTACTGAGTCGTTGATAGCATCCTGGATCCTGGTATAGTTCTCCGGGCCGCTCCCGCCGACATAAATCCATTTGACACGATCCATTGGGTGAGCAATCAGAGAATGATTTGTATTCAAGGCTGACATAATACTTGCTCCGACGAACAATATGACAAGTCCAAAAACCAAACCACTGCGAACTGAACAATGCTTCATATTCTTTTATTTCTCCCCTGCATTAAACAGGATACAGATAACTAATCTGTCGATTTATTTAAATGTTTTGAGTAAATAAAATTAAAAAGAAAAGAGGGGCAAATCTCTAACCTCCGTTTATTTTGCCATCTCTGAAAGTGATAGGTATCGAAGCGTTTACAAGAATTTCGTCACCTGGATTTCCTTGCTTGCGGTATCGTTGTCAAACCCGTATGCGACGACCTTGATGGTGTGTTTCCCAATGGTTTTTGCCGTCCAGTTCCAGGAGTATGGCTCTGCTGTCACGGTGGCCTTTAAGGCGTTGTCAATGTAGAATTCGACTTTCTGTACCTGCCATTGTTCTGGTCCATAGAAGAAATCTGCACCGGTCGCCTCAATAGTGATCGGTCCGATGATCCTGGCCGATGACCATGGGAGAATACGTTGATTGTTCAGGTAGAGCGCCTGCAGGGGTTTTGCGATGTCAATGCTGATACCATAAGGCTGTAATGAGAGGTTCATCCACAGTGGTTTGCCTTCGACGGCATCGTGTCGATAAGGGTCGTAATAATTGTAGCCGTCTTCGCGAAGGTCGATGTAAAGTTCCCCTGGTGCGATTGGTATGCTGAAGAACCCAGAGGCATCGGTCTGGGCTTCCCGGCTGTATTCATGATGAATGGAGACGTTTAACCATATCACGTCAACACGAGCCCCGATAAGAGGTGCACCTGTTGACTTGTCGATAAGGTAGCCGCAAACAGTGGACGTCTCAGATGGTAAGGGATATAAAGAAACGTTTGTCCAGTACGTCTGAGCGGCGGTGATATTGAATTCTGCGGAAGCCTCAGTGAAGTACCCTTCTTTTGTGACGTCCAGGATGATTTGTCCTGGTGCGATGCTCATTTGATAGAACCCGTTGATATCTGAAACCGTCGTGTTCCGATATGTATTTTGCAGGTTATCCTGCCATTGGAGGGAGATATTGGCAACCAGTGGGGTGCCATTCTGTGCTGATGATATATATCCTCGCAGTATCGCGGTCTCTGGCGGATGTGGAACAAGGGAGAAGTTCACCCAGTATGTTTGATTTTCATTGATGTTATACGGTCCCCGTGAACCATCGCAATATCCCTGGGCGGACACCGTCACGCGGATTCGCATGGTGGGAACATGCATGAGATAAAATCCTGTAGAGTCTGTGGTCGTCTGGTTCGTGTAATGTTCCTGTTGGTTGATGTGGCCTGAGATCGTAACCAGAGCGTTGTCAATCGGTTGTCCTGAGGAGTTGACAAATCCGCACAACACCGAAGTCTCTNCCGTTGTCCCAAGGTTATTGAACGGGGGAGTTAGCGTACCTCTCTCCAGGATAGGTTGAGTTGCAGAAGATGAATCCGTACGGATTATATCTGTTGTTAACGGGAGTTCNCCGGGGTATCCGTCATAGATGGTGGGATTTTGATATGGAACGCTCCGTGGTTGGGCATAGCTAAATGCTTCTTCAGCGGTGATGATGCCATCCCCGTTGGCATCCGCGTATCCTCTGAGGCCATCAATGAGATAGGGTGCAAAACCACCGGAGTATGAGAGCTCATCTTCGCAGGATCCCATGAGGATGACCCGGTTCTGAGCTGGTCTGATTTTTGGGATTTTCCAATGGTCGTTGAACTCGCCAGCATAACAGCTGTCGACGATAAGGCAGACATTGTTGCTTTTCAGTTGGTTCAACTGAATATTGATCGTATCATCAGTGATGAACGATGTGTTATAGGCAAATCCCCAGTAGGAGATGAGGAACCCGTCTCTGCCATCTGTCTCGTCCCGGGGNGGGAGGTCAAAGGTCAAATACATTCCGTGTGTCGATAGCGAGACAAGGACAACATCGTCGCTGCTTGCCACCTTACTGAGCCATCGTAACCCAGCCAAGATGTTGCTTCTTGTGGCGTTCTCCGCGGTGAGAATCTTGATATGATCTTCTGACCACCAGGGCGACTGTAGGAGAAGGTTTTTTAAATCGTTTGCTTCCAGTATCATATCTGGTCGATTTTGTTCTGGGTTATCGGCATACTTGCCAACACCGACGATAAGTGCCCAATATTGTATGTCTNTTCCGCTCTTTGAAGGATTCTGCAGGCTGCTTGCCTGCGACGGTGTGCTTTGGAGCGGAAGAAAGATGGTTCCAANCAGAATTACTACAATTGCGAGACTTATTTTTTCTTTTAGATTCGTTTTCATATTTAACTCCCCTATTTAGATAAAAAAGAGACAAAGCCCCTTTAAATATTTTTTTCCCAAATTATACCCGAATATTGATGGAATGTTGATTAAAATATAGGAAAATTAATTTTATGGTTTTCATCTCCCTTTTGGTATTAGGCGATACGTGTTGATTCTCACCAGGAATTTAGAAATAGGCATTAATCCCGAACGAAATTATATTTTCCTAAATTCAGCCCCGTTGAGATAAAGAACAGTATAGTCTTCATTGACGCTATACGTAAAAGATATTGACATCGATGGTCGTCCACCCCCGGGATTCCATGTCCCGTTCTCAGGTCTTGTCCAATTCCCGGGTCGTGTACCATTATAGGGTCGTGTCCCATTTGTTGGCCATGTTTCATTTGAGGGTGGTCTGGTCCAATTCCCTGGTACAGTACTATTGTTTGGTTGTCGTCCAGGAAATCCACCTCTGTCATTAAATTTCGGTTCCAATATCATTGTATTTCCATTCGTTGTAAATGTATAGTTCGTGATAAACGATCCTTGGTCACTATTCAAAGTCATTTCTGCATTACTGCCAGTAAATATTATCTGAGTAACCGATGTATTCCCTCTTCCACCAGACAGAGACATATCGACATTCCCCACCCATGTTCCACTAAAGATATTTCCATTTCCGTTCGTATTTTGATTGGATGTACATCCGCTGAAACAAACGACCAAGGAAATAAATGCAAATGTAATAACCAGCGCTTTTGTGTAATTTTCTTGCTTCATACTTTATTCACTTCGCATCGCTTCTACAACCTGCAGATTCGCAGCTTTCCGAGCCGGAATCAACCCTGAGACGATCCCAATGATCGTTGAAAACAATAATGCGAACAGGATAAGTTCCGGGGTAACGATAGCAACTGAGGTACTGGTGCCCATTCTTCCCATACCCATGATGTTGATTCCTACGCTAGAAATAACACCAACGACAATGAACCCGAGGAATACCCCCAAGAGTCCTCCCATAAGACCGATGATTCCTGATTCGGTAAGAAAGAGTTTCATGATTTCAGAGTTTCGTGTTCCAATGGATTTCAAAATGCCGATAAGCCTAGTTCGCTCCATCACAGACATAAACATGGTATTTGCTATCCCAATTGCTCCTACCAGAAGAGAGATAGCAGCAATACCGGTAAGGAAAAATGTTAAGGTTGCCATGGTACTTTGAATGGTCTCCAGCATTGATGTAGGAGATGTGACCGTAAAATCAGCGGTATCTGAAGTGACCATTCGAGAGGTATACAACACCTGTTCCACATTTTCAATAATCTGGTCAACAGCATTCGTATCTGTGACTTTCACTTGTATCGAAGAATATTCATTACTGTCGATATCTGTAACAATCTCTCGTGCAGCTTGAATTGTCATAAATATGGTCCGGTCGTCCCCTCCGAAGCTACCAGTACCAGATTCCGCTAATATTCCAACGATCGTGAATGTTTTTGACCCAATTCTGATCTGGGTGTCCGTCGTTAAATTATAATCGAACATCCCATACGCGATGCTATTTCCGACCAGAACACCCATCCCGTCTCCTGCTTCAAGGAATCTACCAGAATCTANCTCCGACGTCGTCATTGTATTCCAAGACGTTGGATCGACACCCTCGACAGTCACTGTTACTGTCTGCGCCAAATACTGTACCGTTGCTCGACCGGAGATAACCCCAGTTACTGTTTCGACACCATCAGCAGTCGATATCGCAAGGATATCATTATCGGTTAACGTCGGGCTGGTTGTCTCAGATGTCTGCCCGGTTGCTCCAGGAAATCCAGGAAAACCCTCACCAGGTTGGAATCTCCCTTCAAAGCCTCCTGCAGGGCCAGATGCTCTCGTATTGCCTGTGCTCACAGTGAGTTCATCTGCGCCAAACCCGGTCATCTGGGACTGCATGGTTTGAGACATTCCTGCGCTTATTGACAGCATCGCGATGACCGCTGCAACCCCGATAATAATTCCTAGAATTGTAAGCCAGCTGCGTAGCCCGCGATGGGTAAGGCTATTTAATGAAAGTATGAAGATATCAGCAAGCTTCATTCTTTTCTTCCCTTAAATTTTTTTGAGAAATGAGGTAGTTTCTTCTTTCGTCCTAATTGAATGATGCCAATAACAATGATAATTCCAGCTGCACCAATAGCAATATAGACAAAGCTGTTGCTAGAACCACTGGATGATTGTGATTGACCATTGAAGTTCCTGCTAAAACTATTTTGTGTTCCCGTAGATGACGTTGATCTGTCGAAGGAACCAAACGAAGAACCAGAGGATATGGTCACTTGTTTTTGAATCGTCTGTCGTACGCCAAAGACATCGGTATACGATATTTGNACAAGGAGTCCATTACCCTGGAACCCGGTAAATGATTGATTCATAAACTGGTTCCGGCCAGTAAAATTCCTATCTGGTGGAGCGCCTGTTCCTGTTCTATTAAATGATGGGAACTGTGATGTCGTATTACTGGTTGTCGAGGTGAGTTGGAATGTCGCTAAGGTGTAATCACCCGCATCGAGATTTCCGACACTAGATGAGGATACGCCACTCGTCTGATAATTTGGCTGCCGGGGAATGGACACAATCACCGATGATGCAACATTCGCTCCGGTGTTAACGATAGAAAACGTTGTTGATCCGCTCGTTGATTGTTGAACGACAACATCAAAAGTTGTTGTGCCACTGATCTGTAAACCAACTGTTGAATTCACCGTTTGTTTCACTCCAGTCTGATCATAATATTCCATGGTTATTGTAAGCGGGAAAATACCCGGTGAAATACCAGAGCTTGCCATGACAATAAGGAGGACCTCCGTATAATTTTCAGCACCAATTGAAGAAATGGTAATTCTATTATCAGCTCCAACAGGTAAAATAAGACTATTTGGATCTTTCCAGGTAAATAGGATATTTTCTAAGTTAACTCCACCGTTGTTTGTAATATTAAAAAGAAGGGTTGTTGCTACTCCGATTGTGATCGATGTTGGCGTCACTGAAGTTAGATCCAAAACGGTTGCATCTTGAACCTGAACAATCGCAGTCTGTCTGATCGTGTTTCCTCCATTGATTTCAAAAAGCACTTGGTATAACCCCGGAGAAGCATTACTTGGTATTTTAAATTCGTAGATAACAGAATAGGATTCTCCATT
>JGI20214J51650_10002500_pt1 | contig 11588 bp, 9 predicted proteins | sample WetSurMetagenome_FD_51650 | JGI IMG/M metagenome (IMG submission 51650)
CCGTGCCTTCCGACGAGAGGGGTTCGATAAAGAAACGCTTCCCTTCGCAGGTGATGACGCAGGGTTGAGTTGAGTTGGCCTCCACGAGAAGTTCCCTCAAACGGTGCGATCCCTGAGCATCAATGGATGCGCCGCCCTCTTTGAAGGCACGGACAACAGGTGGGCCCTCGCTCTCCACTCGATCGGGGAGCTGAATGGTCAGCCACACCCGCCTCTTTGAGGCCAGAGTCGCAAGCAATTCCTCATAGATCTCCAACCGACCCGGTCGAGTGGCATCCTCTAAATGCAGAAGAAATTCCACATCGCCGCCACAGATCATCCCGATCGGGGTGGGGCTTTCGGGATTGAGCGAAAACTTCCCGATCAGGGTATTTCTTGATTGGAAAAGCCTTCCGGCCAACTCCTGAATCTTCGCTTCCAGAATGCCGCCTCCGACACTACCGATAATCGAGCCGTCGGATCGGATGAGCATCCGCGATCCCACATCGCGCGGCGCCGACCCGCAGCGACTGAGAATGGTGGCCAGGACAAAACTCTCTTTCTTTCTCAACAACGTCACTATGCTTTCAAAAATTGTCATGATGAGGCTCCTCAATTTCTTTCATCACTGATGGTTCTCTTGACAGTGCTATTCAGCGGGAGGGGTTTTCCTTTTCGGGCAACCACGGAAAGCGCGAGGCTCCCTTGCCGCACGGCAGACCGGATGGTGGAAATGTCGTTTAGCGCCCGGTGAATGCTTTCAATCCTTCCCTCATTCTCATCATCAAGCATGGCTGCAGCGATTTGCAGGCAATCGAGATCGTTCTCGCGGGTGAGCACGGCAGAAAAATCGATGAGGTCCGGAATCCGGAAAAGAGCTTCATCCAGCTCCGCCATCGTCAACAGTTTCCCCGGTTCAAGTTCGATGCGACCGTTAATACGCCCCTCTACCTGCGCCATAGTCTTGAGAACCGTCCCGCATGGGCAAATCTCCGGGATATAATGACTCGAATCGCCGGTGCGATATCGGATGAGGGGCATGCCGCGCCGCGTGAGCGTCGTGAAGACCACCTCACCGGTTTCACCTTCTTGCATTGGTAAACCGGTCTCAGGGTCGACGATTTCGAAATACAGATCCGCCTCCCGCAGGTGGTAGCCAACCCCCGCTTTGCATTCCACGCCGCCGCCGAACCCCATCTCCGTCATGCCATAATGAGTATAAACCTCACAGCCCCAGATACGCCGAAGTTCTTTGGAGATGGACACCGGCACATAGTCCGTACTGAGCAACACGCTCCGGGGGGGCGCCTTTCCCCTGCCAATCCTGGCCAGGGCGAGCACCTGCAACGGAATTCCAACAAGGGCATCGATTCGCTCTAGAGCCATAATCTCCAGTGCCTCGGGGTAATTCTGCACCGGACCATAGACGATGCCATGTACACCCAGGCGGCGGAGCCCCGCCGCCAGCAGGTCGCCGACACTGCCGGGACGCTCGCCGGGCAGAAGGATGAGCACGCGATCCCCGGCGCCGACCAGCGTGGACATACCCACATGGAAGAAATCAACCGTCAGCGCCTGATCTTCCCCCGTGAAGTAAATCCGCTTGGGCTCACCAGTCGTTCCGGAGGTTCGGAGCGTCACCACCCGATTCACATCGCTCTGTGAAACACAGAGAAACTGCAAAGGGTCTTGCCTGATATCCGCTGCTGTGGTGAAGGGGAAGCCTTGGAACTCTTCAAGGTTCGAAGGCATACCCTCGCTGACTCCCGCCAAATGTTTCCGATAGAATGAGCTCCGGGCAAGAACCCGGGCAAGTGTCTCGCGCAGCTTTTGAAGCTGATAACGTTCGATCTTGTCCCTTGTCAGTTGCCCGGTTGCGGGGCCCACCTTGCTCGAAATCCAGCTCTCCAGGGGAGTCATTGTCATCGCTTTCCCCCGCCGGATTTTTGTTTCGGGCCTTCTGCCGGGGAAACCGGACAGACCGAGACTTTCCGGTAGTAAGAACGCCCCGAGGTGTCAGTGACGTTGTAGGCGCAAAATGGAATGAGCCTGCCGTCAGGATGCAGAACGTGCAAGTGACAAGCCTTGAGACGCTCCAGATCGAGGTTCCATGCATCCTGGAAGGCCATCCCTGAGATACAGAACGAATGAGTGCGGGCTCGGTCGAGAAAGACTTCCCAGCCCCCGAGACTCGGCCCGGATTTTTGAACGCTCGGGTCCTCTTTGCAGCAGGACCAAAATTGAGTCTGGAATTGACGAGCTTTAAGAACCGCCTTTCCGTCGGATTCCGGCCTGCAGCAAGACTTGGCGGGATTATGAAAGGTCCACGGCTTCAATTCCCCACTTGCCATGAGCACGAAATTCCCGTGGAACGAACAAAAAGCGTTCTCTGCCCCGGGTGGTTTGAAATGCTCCGTTTTGATCCTTCCCTTCGTCTGCGCCTCAATCCCTCTGACGATCTCGGGAATGGTAATCCGGTCTTTGTCTTCGGGCGGCCCGGGATGCCTGCCGAAATAGCTCACCGGCTGGAAATGAACGCCGCGAACCCCGGGGACATGATGGAGAGCGAAATCAATGATGGCCCCAAGCTGATGCGTATTGACTCCCGGAACCAACGTCGGAACCAGAATCACGCCGAGTTCGTTTTCCACACAGTGCTTAACGGCGCGTTCCTTAACCTTGGATAGAGGACGTCCTCTCAGTTTCAGGTAAATTTCATCTTCCAGACCGTCAAACTGGTGAAAAACACACGAGAGCCCGGCTCTCTTGAGGCTTTCCGCATAGAGTGGCTCTCTCGCCAGACGCAGACCGTTGGTATTGAGCTGGATGAACGTAAAACCCATGGAGAGTCCGAGGGATATGATTTCAGGCAGATCGTCGCGAAGGGTTGGCTCGCCCCCTGAAAGCTGAACGTTGAAGGGACCTCCGGCGGCCAGGAGGGACTCATACATCCCTCTGATTTCATTGAAGCTCGGATCGATGCCGGAGCCAGAGCCGGCATCGGCATAGCAAACCTTGCACCCCAGATCGCAGCGCTCGGTGACTTCGATCAGGGTGCAGAAGGTCTGCTGACGATGTTCGGGGCAGAGCCCGCAGTCCCAGGGGCAGCCCCTCCTCATTTCGGTCAGGAGAGATTGGGGGCGGGATGGTGCCTTGGGCCGCCACCAGGACCCATAAGCAGGCTCACCGCGCCAGATAAGCGTTTGGAATGGTCCGTGCTCGGGACATGCTTTTCTGAGCACGACATCATCACCCAGGGAAACCCGCCGGGCCGGAATTCGGGCAAGGCATTCCGGACAAATGCTCTCTGTGTTGGAGAGCACCTCCTCATCTTTCATCATTTCCCACCGGAGAGGTCGAAGTCGTTTTCGATCAGGAGCGCTTTCGCCTTCTCATAGGTTCCAAGCACGAGGTTCGGGCATCGAGCGGCACGGTTTCCGGGATCGTCTCCCAGAATGATCTCACAGCGCGTCCCCCCGTAGAGGGTCCCATACTGCTCGGAAAACCAGTCCACCAGGTCGGAGATCATGAGATTGAGTCTCTCATCCTCCGGCTCGTCGAGAGTTCCTCTTCCGGCATACAGTCCCAACAGGCAGGCCCCTCCGGTGAGGGCGCCACAGGTGTCCCCGGTAAATCCCAACCCTCCTGCAAGTGCAGACATCGTCCGAATCAAGTCGGGATTGCTCTTTCCCTGAGCTTCCAATCCCATAAACAGCAGGATCTGGCTGCAATAGAACCCTTGGCCCGCCAATTGGATCATACGAAGCATTTCGTCGCTCACGACCGCTGTTCCTCCCTAAACTTCATGACCCGACGGGTCACAACAAAGCATGAAATCTCCCCTGCCCCATGTGCATCAAGCCAAGCTCTCCCCCCTTTCGTAAAGGGGGGTTGGGGGGATTTCATATAAACTTGCGGCCCTAAGAGGCCTGGCCATTATTCAAGGACGGACTTCCGAGCGACGCTCAAAAAGTATCCGGGTTTAGCGTTCAAGAGAGTTTTCCGGGGCCTTTGAAAGCCTCCGATCTCGCCGCCACCCGGGCGGGCGGGACACCACAGCCGAAGAAGGGGACTATCGGCCAGAATGAGCTGAGCCAGGAATTCCTTCAAGGCACGGGAATGGTCTTCCCAAATCTCGACCCGAAAACCATGGCTGGTCAGTTTGCCCATCAGCTCTTCCCTGGTCATGGCTCCAGAGATATCCCAACCCAGCGGCAGGCTGAGGCCGGCAGCGCCGACAGAAGCATCCATGATATAAACGTCCGTGAGAATGAGTCGCCCGCCCATGGCCAACACTCGATAACATTCCCGGAGCACAAGATCGGGATCTGCCGTCACGGAGAGACAACATTCGATAATCACTCCATCCCATCCCCGGTCGGGAAAAGGCAGGGCTTCCCCCATTGCTTGCACCAGCGCCAAGCAGCCATTCTGTTTTAGGCCGGACTGCAGGAGAAGTGGAGAAGGGTCAACCCCGACGGCCTCAAACCGGTGATGCCGGATCAGATGGGCTAATGTGCTTCCATTGCCGCAACCCACATCGAGGATGCGGGCACCGTGGGCAAAAGAACAGAAAGAAAGTGCTCTTTCCGTCAGGCCAAGCCCGCCGGGTCTGAGGAAATCGCCGGCGGCCACGCCGGCAGCCATTGTTTCATACATTTCGCTTATCGCCATGATCCCATGCAGCTAATTTGAGGCCAGGGGAGAGCAACCGGCCCTACTTGTCTTCCAGGATCTTTTCGACTTCCGCCATCTTACCCAAGGCGAGCTCTTGCGGGACAAATGCCTGTCCGCATTGCGGACATTGCAGCAAATCGACCGGAAACTTGCTTCCCAGGTAGGCGATGTTGACCTTTCCCATCTCCAGAGGGATCCGGCACTTCCCACACTCCAGGGACGGGAACTCATGGGCACTATTTTGCTGGCTCACGGCTTTGCTTCCTCGACAATTTCCATCCGGTGGCTGTATGCGTTATGGATCACGAACTCGTCACCTTCCCGGGAATATTCCACCCAATAGGTGACGGCCGCCGGCTTGTGGTGGGCCAGGAAATGTCCGGTCCGGCGGTCCAATAGCTTTCTCCCCGTGGTCTCGGCAAATTGAAGGACCGCCTGCAGATCCTCTTCCAGAATCAACCGGTCTTCCATGAATTGTTGTGCCTGAGAGGTCACGCGCAATCGGATAGACTCGTGCCCGCCTTTGTCAGTCATACTTTCCCCCCACAGTTCCTTAACCAGGCCATTCTTCAGGTGCGCCCGGTTCTCATGCCTTTGCGAGTAGCCGGGCCCCTTCTTGATGGCTGCTTCTTCTCCATCTTCACCAAAGACCAGGTCTAGAAGGTGCCAGGTGCGCTTGCCTTGAGAAGCGAGGTAATCACGGCACATGGCGCAATAGGCCACATAGTCCAATGGGCTTTCCTCAATGCGCCGTCGGATAACCGCCTTGGCCAAATCCGGGTTGGCAAAAAACATCAATCCTCCATACCCACAACACTCGGTCCGTTCACCGCTCAGGGAGAGCTCCTCGACCTCGAACCCGCAGCGCCGCAAAATGTTGCGAACGCTCCTGTGAATGGCTCCCTCATGCCTGGTAGTGCAGGCGTCCTGGACGGCGATGGCGGCAGAGCTTCTCCCTTCCACCTTTTCAGGCATCCCGAGCTGATCCATGACCTCCCACAGGGAAAGCACCGAAGCGGGTCGGAGATGAGTTTTAAACACCTCGTAGCAGGTGGAACAGGCTAAGATGAGCTCCGGACTGCCCATCCCCTCCCACTCCCGCCGGAAGTCGCCCATCGTGGATTGGAATAGCTCAGTTCGCCCCGACCAGTCGGCTGGAGCGCCGCAGCAACCGAGCATGAGCCCCACTCCGCCGGAAAGCCTTTCCGTCAACAAGGTGTAGGTTTTCCTCACGTGCCGGGGAGCCGAAGCACTCAACTGACATCCGGGAAAAAAGAGAAACCTGCTGCGCGCGGTTCCCGGTTGATGGCGCACCAGAGAACATTTCTCGCTGTTGCTGAAGAGCATGTCCCTTATGGGAAAATCATGGACGGACGGCGGCATCTTGCCCGCATGGACCATGATTTCCCGGGCTTTCCTGCAGACCAGCCCCATGTGCAGGTTTTCGGGGCATACTTCCCGGCAGAGGCCGCACAGACTGCATGAATTGATCAGTTTGTTGGAATGCCTCATGCCCATGACAATCGACAGATTATTGTAGATTTCCCGAACGTATTTCTTGGGATACCCGCCGAAGGAGTTCAAATATTCGCAGACCTTGACGCATTCGAGACACTGGCACTGGAGGCAACGGCCGGCTTCCCGGATGGCTTCATCGGCGGAATATCCCTCTTCGGGATGCTCCATGGCCATTACCGGGAGTGGCTCCACACCCTCCGTGTTGGTATACAAGCGGGTTGTGTAGGATCCCTCGTTGAGGCGAACGGCAGACAGGGATACTTTCTGCAGGTAGCGGTCTATGGAGATTGCAGCGACCCGCCCATCCGCCATCGATTGGATGGGAGATCGTTCCGTAGGTCTTTGACGGAGGCTTCCGCCCGCAAAGACCCCTTCCCGGCTGGTGGCAAAGGTTACTGGATCGGTTTGAATCCGGCCCTGCTCATCGAGCGCGAGAGCAAAAGTGTTTCGCGGCTCTTTTCCAGGAGCGAGATAGATGGCGTCGAAGTCCTGCACGAGGGTGCTGAAGGCAGTATCGTCCCCAACGGTTGTTCCGGTTCGCACCTCAACCCCGACCGATTCGATGACTCGCAGATCGTTGGCCATGATCTCTCTAGGAAGCTCTTTGTCGGAGAAATCCCACAAACTGCCCCCGAGAAGGTCCCTGGCCTCAAAAACCGTAACCTGATATCCCTTTTTTGCCAAATCGAAGGCGGCGGTCAGGCCGCTCAGTCCGCCTCCCACAATCGCAACCCGCTTTTCTTTTTTGGGAAGAACCTGAATTCTTTCCCGGGAGTCTGCGGCCCAATCCAAACAGGCGCTTTCCAGGGCTCTGACCGAGATCTCCGCACCGGCCTCCTGCCTCTTGCAGACCGCCTGGCAGGGGTGATCGCAAATGCGGCTCATAATCCCCGGGAAAGGCACCGTCCTTTTCAGCAGCTTGGCGGCTGCAGTAAAATCCCCCCGGCCGATCGCGCCCATCATCGCGCGGACGTCAACNTGGATGGGGCAGGCGGCAGTACAGGTGGGGGCTTGTTCCTGGATGCATTGATTTTCCAATTCGCGGAGTTCTTGCTGTTCCATGCCTGGCTTCCTGCTGGTGGGTCCACGTCGTTGCGTGAATGAGCTATTACCCATCCGGAAACCCTTCCCTTGGTGGGAGAGAAAGGGGGAGGGGGTTGAACAAATGCCAGCAATCACATCCCCTTTCATCCCCACCCAGCCTCCCCCATCGAGGGGGAGGAGAAATTCGGGACCTTTCCGGATGGACACGAGCTAACAGAGCAGCTTCATATAATTGGTCTCTTTGCTAAGATTGTTTGTTTGTGGGGCAGGCTTTCCAGCCTGCCATCCTCTCTAGCAGGCTGGAAAGCCTGCCCCACAGAAAATAATCAATTGGAACTTTTGGCACCCCCTCCTCCTCCCCCAATGCACTGAGGGGAGAAGGGGTTCTTCAGGCGTACAGCCTGTTAAGGGTTGATAGCGTTGTGTATCCTATTACTTCGCCCCAAGCCCGGCCAACACTTTTTCCGGCAGGGCGGGCAATACTCTTATGCGCACGCCGCAGGCATTATGGATGGCATTGATGATCGAGGCGTGGGGCGACGTCAACGGCAATTCGCCGACTCCGGCCGCTCCATGCGGACCATAAGGCCGTGGTGTTTCGACATAGAGGATATCCATATCGGGTGCATCTTTGGCATAAGGCAGTCCGCACCCGATGAGGCTGGTGTGTTTCTTCAGGTCCTCGAAGTCCTCCGTCAAGGCGAGACCCACGCCCTGCACCAAGCCGCCGTAAATCTGGCCGTCGACCACCAGCTTGTTGGCCAACTTGCCGACGTCGGCAACACACGTCATCTTGTCGACCTTGGCCTTACCGGTCTTCGTGTCGACGGTGACTTCCGAGACGAACATGCCATACATGTACACTGGGAAAGGATTCCCCTGAGCCTTGTCATCGCAGGGCGTACAGGTTGAAGCAGTCCAGACACCCGAGTAGCGAAGCGGGATCTTTTCCGCCACCATTTCTTCATATGTCCGGTAAGTGCCGTCGGCCTTCTTCATGGCGTTGAGCAGCATTTCGCAGCCCACGCGGATGGCATTGCCAACCAGGACCTGCGAGCGGCTACCACCGGCAGGGCCGCTGTTGGGGGTAAGGGCCGTGTCACACATGACCAGTTTGATCTTGTCGGCGGCAATCCCCCAGGGTTCAAGGGTTTTATGGGCCGTCGCCAAAGCCCCCATATCAGCCCCTTGCCCGTGGTCTTCCCACGAAGTACCGACGGTCACACCCTCCGGGGTGCGTTCCACCCAAATTTCCGAAGAGTCCGGGCCGTCCAGACCACAGCCGTAGATGCCGATGGATACTCCGACACCCTTCTTCTTGTCCGCCGTGGATTCCTTTTTCGCCTTCTCCAGCGCCGCCTTGTAAACAGGCCGCGCCTTGTCGAGGATCTCAACGAGGGAGTAGACGTCCGGCTGGCAGCCGTTGGGCGTGGTATCGCCGGGCCGATAAACATTCTTGTAGCGTAGTTCAAACGGATCAACACCCATCTTTTCAGCCAGTTCGTCGATCAGAACTTCCGAAGCGAATTCGCTCTGCGGCGACCCGTAGGCACGGAAGGCCGATCCCCAGGCATGATTGGTGCAAACGGTGCGTCCAAGTCAGCGGATATTGGGAATGCCGTAGCCTGCGCCGATGAACTGAGCGCCACGGAGAGTCACGAGATCCCCAAACTCCGAGTACGGCCCGTGATCGCAACTCCAGTCGCTCTCCATGGCCAGGATTTTTCCTTCCTTATCGGCTCCCATCTTCAAGTTGATGAAAAAAGGCGAACGTTTGCCGGTATAGGTAATCTTCTGAAAATAATCGAAATTGAGGAATACGGGCTTGCCGGTCGCCATACAGGCCACTCCCAGCAGGGCCTCGATGGTCGGGCTGAACTTGTAACCGAAGGTGCCGCCGGTGGGGTTCTGCACGATCCTGAGCTTATCCGGTTCTATCCCGAGCCCCGGGCAAATCATCGCATGGTGCAGATGGATGCCGATGCTCTTGGAATGAATGGTCAGGTGCCCTTCCTCATCGTAATAGGCGAATCCCCCGTCGGGCTCCATAGGAAGATGGGGCTGACGACCCACATAGTAGTCCCCTTCCACCATATACGCCGCCTTTTCCATGAGCGGCTGGGTATCGGCACCCTTTTCGATGGTGCATTCATAGTAAATATTCCGCGTGCCGGGGTGAATCTCGATGGCATCAGAAGCCATGGCTGCAGGAGCGCTCATGTAGGCGGGAAGTTCTTCCAGTTCCACCTTGACTTTATCCACTGCGGCTTTGGCGTGTTCCACCGTGTCGGCACAGACAATGGCAATCGCATCACCGAACTGAAAGACTTTGGTGTCGCTCAGTATCGGGCGGTCCCAGCCGTCGCCTTTGTTGGTGGGGAAGGTGATCAGGCCGGTAATGCGGTTCTTGCCTTTGACGTCCCTGTGGGTCACCACCTTGTACACGCCGGGCATCTTCTCCGCTTCGGAAGTATCGATGCCGAGGATATTGGCGTGCGACACTTTGGCCTGAACCAGCGCCAGCTGCAGGGTGTCAGGCGGCAGCTTCAAACCCAGATCAGCGCCAAAATCCCAGGTCCCGGTCACTTTCGGCACGGAGCTCGGGCGCGGATACTTCCCGCCCCAGATCTTGCCGTCCGGCGGCAGTTTGTATTCGAGGTCTTGCAAGGTCATTTCACCGCGGACCACCCGCGCCGCATCCATAACCGCGTCGACGAGAGGCTGATAACCGGTGCAGCGGCAGGCATTGTGGTGTTTCTGGAACCAGTCCGTCACCTGGTCCCGCGTGGGTTTGGGGTTCTCGTCCAACAGGGCCTTGGCGGACACGATGAATCCCGGGCTGCAGAAGCCGCACTGAGCTCCGCCATGGACCATCCAGGCCACCTGAACCGGGTGCAGATTATCGGCCGTGCCGATGCCTTCGATGGTGGTAATGGCGGCCCCCTCCGGCACTCTCCTCATCTTGGTTGAGCACGATCGGACCACCTTACCGTCCATGATGACCGAACAGGCCCCGCACTGTGCACCACCGCAGCCGATCTTAGTTCCGGTCAGACCGATCTGCTCCCGGATCACCTGCGCCAGTGAGGTCTCGGGGTTCACGATCAGGGTCCTGGATACCCCATTCACCGGAACAACCTTTTTCTCCATTTTCTTCCTCCGTGTCTAAAAGCAATTCAGATTTAACGGCTAGACGCCCTTTCCAAAGCCACAATCGGGATATCTGCACGGCCGGCACTGGACGCAGAGACCGCCATGCGCCAGCTTAACGAAGTCTGTTCGCGTCAATTCTTCACCAGCAAGGATCCGCGGCAGCACCAAGTCCAAAATACTCGTCCCGTGGTACATGACACAGCCGGGGAGCCCCATTACCGGAACATCTCCAAAATAGGCGAGCATGAACATGGCGCCGGGCAAGACCGGAGCGCCATAGGTCACCACGCGCCCTCCCGCGGCCCGGATAGCCGCAGGAGTCACGTCATCAGGGTCAACCGACATGCCCCCCGTTACCGCAACCATTTGAGCGCCTTCGCGGACGAGGTCGAGAATGCCGTCGGCAATGAGCCTGACATGGTCGGAAGCAAAAGTCTGGCCAACCACTCGGCATCCTAACTCTTCCATCTTCCGCTTGACCACCGGACCGAACCGGTCTTTGATCCGGCCGTGGTAGACTTCACTTCCGGTAATGACGATCCCCGCCCGCAGCGACCTTAAGGACTTTACTTCGATCATTGGGCCATGCTGTCTGCAAATATCCTGGATTTGGTCGATTTTCTTTTTCTCGATGACCAACGGAATGATTCTGGTGCCCGCTATGGTCTTTCCTCTAAGGACTCGTTGATTGGTGTGAAGGGTGGAAAAAATGACCTCCTCCGCCGCATTCACTGCCTCCAGATCATCGACTCTGATTTTTAGGAGACCATCCCGTGAAGCGATCAGATCGACTTTTCCTTCTTTAGGTTCCGAAAGAATGATCCCCTGACCCGCAGCCGCCCCGGCGATGCACATGGCAGCCTCGTTCTCATGCAACAGCCCGCTGTGGATCTCCCAAACATAGAGACGCTCTTTGCCTATGCTGAGAAGCTTTGGAACGTCGTCGGGCTGAACGATGTGTCCTTTCCTGAATGCCGGGCCTTTGAACTCACCCGGTATGATCTGAGTCACATCGTGACAGCGAACCATTCCCAATGCCTCGTGCACCGGGACTATCTTCATGATGGTCCCTCCTCCGTGCGCTAAATGGACCGAATCTGTGCAACGATTCCAGAAAGCACTTTACCCAAGCAATTATGCCATAACCGACATATTTCCAGGCAAAAAAAACGGATCATGACGATCCCGTCCCCAACAGCCTTTCGGGGCGGCTTTAA
>JGI20214J51650_10002502_pt1 | contig 11586 bp, 11 predicted proteins | sample WetSurMetagenome_FD_51650 | JGI IMG/M metagenome (IMG submission 51650)
ATGCCGCCCGCGCCCAGCGGGACCACGAAGGTGATCGGCTTGTTCGGGTAGTCGTCCGCGGCGCGGGCGCCCGTGAACGCGGTCAGAAGGACGAACAGGGTCAACATCACGAACGGGTTTCGACGCATGGTGCACCTCCTCCTAAGTTGGCGATGAGCGGGACCGGGTTTTGAGCCACCTCACCTCAAGAGATACGGGATCTCGACCCACAGCGCTTCGTGCGGGCACTCCACCTCGCACGGCAGGCAGAACCAGCACGTGCGGAACTTGCCGAACGGCGCCCCGCACGAATAGCAGCGCCCGGCCTCGCGCCGCGCCGCTTCGGCGGAGAGCGGCTGTTCCACTTCGGCGAAATCCCCGGCGCCACGATAGGTCCGCAACGGGTTCTCCGTGCGCGGCGCGTGGCTGCCGACGCGGGTGTCGATGGCGAACTCCGTTTCATACGGGCCGGGGTACGCGCGGCCCAGGCGCAAGTCCTCGCCGCTGAGCAGGCGGTGGATGGACTCCGCCGCGCGCCGGCCGGAGGCCATGGCGTGCACCACGGACGACGGGCCGGAGTGGATGTCCCCGGCGACGAACACGCGCCCGTCCGGGGCCTGCAGCGTGAGCGGGTCGCAGGTCAGCCCGGCGCCGGTGATCAGGCCGGTGGCGCTCAGGTCGGCGCGCTCTGGGGTCTGGCCGATGGCGACAATCACCGTGTCGGCGGCTTCGAAGTCCGTCTGACAGACGTCGTAGACCGGCTGGAAATTGGACCTCTCGTCGAGCACCGAAACGCACTTTTTCAGTCGCACGCCCTCCAGGCGCCCCTCCTTCGCCTGAATCGCCTGCGGCCCCCAGGTGCCCCGGAAGACAATCCCCTCGGCCTTGGCGCCGTGGACGACGTTGGGGTGCGCCGGCAGGTCGGATTCCCCTTCCAGGCTGATCACCACGACGCTCCGGGCGCCGAGACGCAGGGCGGTCTGAGCGCAGTCGACCGCAACGTCGCCGCCGCCAACCACCACGACCCGGGAGCCCACCGCCGCCGGGGCGCCGGCACGCACCGATTTGAGGAACGGCAACGCGTAACGCACGCCGGGAAGCTCTTCGCCCGGGATGTCGAGCCTGCGGGTGCCGCGGCACCCGAGGGCGACCAGTACAGCATCGTGCGCCCGCAGGAGTTCGTCGAGTGAGAGGTCCCGCCCCAACGCCCGCCCGCCCTGGAACGTGGCCCCCATCCGGGTCAGGCGCCGGATCTCCCGGTCGAGGACGCGGCCGGGCAGACGGAACTCCGGCACCGCCCAGCGCAGCATGCCGCCCGGTTCGGGCTCCGCGTCGACGAGGGCCACCCGGTGCCCGCGGCGCAGCAGGTCGAAGGCGGCCGTCAGGCCGGCCGGGCCGGCGCCGACGATNGCTGCGCTCCGTCCGGTTTGAGCCGCACACGGTGGCATGGGCGCTTCGGCGGACCCGTACTGTTCGGTCAGGTAGCGCTTCAGGCCGCGGATGTTGACCGCCTGCCCCTCCTGGGCGTTGCAGTGGCAGCGGGTTTCGCAGGGCTGGGAGCACAACCGGCTGAGGATTTCCGGGAAAGGCAGCTTTTCCTCGAGCACCCGCAAGGCGTCCGCGTCTCGTCCGCGCCCGATCAGCTGGACGTACCCCTGGCAGTTGACCCCCAGCGGGCACGCGCGCGCGCAAGGTGCCTGCTTCATCCGCAGGTTGTCCAGAATGCAGGTGTCGACGCAGATTCCGCAATAGACGCACTTGTCTTTGTCGATCACGATGTTGTCGGACAGCGCTTCCAGCATGTTCATTCGCATGACGATTGCCCCCTCTGCATTCGGATGATGTCCTTGTAGCTCACCTGGGCGCCGCCGTCCGCGGGAGATTTCGTCAGAATGATGTGCTTGCGCCATTCGTCGCCGCCCGGCTTAGGGTAGTCGCTGCGGTAGTGCCACGGCAGCCAGCGGCTCTCCCGCCGCTCCTTGGACGCGATGGCGCTCAGGGTGGCGCACTCGATGATGTTCTCCACCTCGTAGGTCTTGAACAGGTCGTGCACGTCGCCGACCCGCACCATCTCGCCGAGCTCCCGGCGGAACCGGTCCATCCACCAGAGCGCGCGGTCGAGCTTGTATTCGTTCTTGGGCGGACGGATGTAGTCGTTGATGATGCGCCGCACCTTGTATTCGAACTCTTCGATGGTGACCGCCCCACCGGTCTGCGCCAGACGGCGGTCGCGTTTGTCCGTGAAGGCCTGCACCGGCCGGGGGTCGGGATCCGCGTGACGAGTGGCGGCCGCGTACTCGGTCGCGCTCTCGGCGGCGATTTCGCCGAACACGAACGCACCGGAGAGGTGGCCGCGAGCCACGAGNGAGGTGTCCCCGGCCGCGTACAGCCCCTTGACCGTGGTCTCAGCCTTCTCGTTGACTCGCACGCCGGTCAGGCCGTGGCCGCCGCAGAGGAAAACCTCAGTAGGCCAGAGTTCGATTTCGCCTGTACGGAAATCGATCCCGCGGCCCTCGTAAAACCGCTGGCAAGACGGTCGCTCCGTCGTGAACAGGATGGATTCAATTTCGCGGATCCGGTCTTCGGGCAGGTGGCCCAGCTTAATGCGCATCGGACCGCGCTCGTCCAGGTGCTCCAGGAACATGGTGCGGATGGAGGGGTGGTCTTTGTCGCGACGTTCGTCGAACGCGTTGACCAGGTGGCAGCCGCGCGTCAGCGTGATGTAGAGCAGAGGGGCATTGATGTCCTTCACGATGTAGTAGACCAGCGTGTACTCGAAGCCGCTCAGCTCGGCCCCGGCATGATAGGCCAGGCAGTAGCCGTCGCCCGTGTTGCCGGGGAAATCGTAGACCCCGTAGAGATACCCGTTGTTCGGGAGGCCGAAACGGGCCGTTCCGCCGGCGGCCAGGATGACGCTCCGGGCGCGGATGACGAACGGCTCGCCTGTGCGGACATCCATGGCGATCGCGCCGCAGACGCGGTCGCCTTCCAGGATGAGTTCCTGGGCCATGGCGCGGTTGATCACCTTTGCCCCGAGGTCCACCATGCGCTTGGCCAGGATGGTCTTCAGCTCCGGTTCTTTCATGGTTACGCAGAAGCGACCCTTGGGGTGGACCTGGAGGATCTCGTACTGCCCCTTCTCGTCGACGGGGAAGCACACCCCCCAGTCGACGAGCTTCTGCATGAGCGCATAGCTGCGCTCGGCCATGCGGTAGTTGACCGGCTCGTCCATGATCCCTTCACACGCGAGGCTGTTGGATTCCACGTAGAGCTCGGGTGTGGCGATGCCGGGCACCGCCACGATGTTGAGCGCATCCATGCCGCGCGCGATGCAGCCGGAATATTTGGCGTCCCCCTTTTCGAGGACGATGACGTTCTGGCGCGGGTTCATTTCCTTGGCCCGGATGGCGGCCATGGCACCGGCGCTGCCGCCTCCGACGATCAGGATGTCGCAATCCATCTGGGGATACGGGTGGCTCACGAAGGAGATCCTTTCTCTGCGGCGGTGGGGTTAGATGAGTCGAAAAATGCGTTCGGTCTCCGACCGGCAATAGCTGATGCGGTGCTCGTAGGGCTGGTCTTTGTACGTCATGGACAGCATTTCGATCTGAAGAACGGGGTGGTTCCGGGCAACCCTCAGGTGCCGGCGGACCGTGGAATCGGCCCGGGCCACGGAAAACAACTCGTGGTTGGCGACGGTCGGCCGTCCAAAGTGGGTTTCAAGTATGAGGTAAAGCGGGGTGTCGATCATTTCGGCATCGGGCAGGCGTTCGAGGCCGGGGAACATGCCCTGCGGCAGGCGCGATATCGCCAGCACCACCGGCGTGCGCCGAAGGTAGATGAGACGCCGGATTTCGAGAAGCGGTTGGTCGGAATCGATCTGAAGGAGTCGGTTGGTGCGTTCGTCGGCCGACACGGCCTTGCGCGAAATCAGCTTGCCCTTCAGGTCCTGAACCGGATCGCCGAAGTCTCGGACCATGGGATAGTACCGCAGGCGTTCATGGTGCCAGACGGTTTCCCGGACGAAGGTGCCGCTGCCCTGAACGCGCTCGAGGTAGCCGTCCCGCACGAGGTTCGCGATGGCCTGGCGCACCGTGCCGACGCTGACTGCAAACTGCGCTGCCAACTGGCGCTCCGGCGGGATGCGGTCACCCGGTTTCCATCGGCCTTCCTGAATGCCTTTCTGGATCGTGATCTGAAGCTGATAGTAAATGGGGGTGGGCGGGATAGAGGAACGCGTGCGAGATTGCGCAAGACCCATGGGCGGCTCCCGAATTGATATAGAGCTCTATATGTTTGCCACCCCCATGTCAAGATGCGCCCGCGCGCAGGTCAACTCCGTTGCCGCCGTCTTTACATGCCGCCGGGATTCGGTCTATACCATTCGGCATGCCTGACGCACGGGGGGAGCGAGGACCACTCCGCTGATCCTGCGCGCCGGGCGCCGGCCCAATGGACACCCCTCTTCGGGACTGCGTGTGAGCGACGTATTCAAGACCTGCCCCCTGTGCGGACACTCATGGGCGACCCGCCGGGAGTTTCTGGAAGACCCCGGGCTCGAGCTGGTCGGCTACCAGGTGGACTTTCAGGAGCTGTCCCTCGGGTTGTTCCTGTTCAACCACCGGAGCTGCGAGACTACGCTCGCGGTGCCCGCCCGCCGCTTCGAGGAGCTCTACGCGGGCCCCGTGTACCAGGGCTGCCGCACCGGCGAAGAGGATTGCCGGGGATACTGCCTGAAGCCGCTCGAGCTGCAGCCGTGCCCGGCCGAATGCGAGTGCGCCTGGGTGCGGGCGCTGCTCGGCATCATCCGCGACTGGCCCAAGCCCATCGAAGCCACGCCGCCGGCCGCGGCCGCCGGCCTCAACCTCTGACGTGAAGGACCCGCCTGTTGGGAATCGAATGGTTCGAGCATCTTCACCCGGTCACGCAGGCCCTGCTCGGGACGCTGTTCACCTGGTTTCTGACGGCGCTGGGGGCCGGGCTGGTGTTCTTCTTCAAGCAGATCCGGCGGCGCGTGCTGGACGGGATGCTCGGGTTCGCCGGGGGCGTCATGATCGCCGCAAGCTACTGGTCGCTGCTCGCCCCGGCGATCGAGATGGCCGAGGAAGCCGGCGGTCCCGCCTGGGTGCCGGCAACCACCGGGTTTCTGGCCGGCGGGTTTTTCATCTGGCTGATCGACCGGCTGCTGCCGCACCTGCACGCGGGCATGCCGCGTGAGTCGGCCGAGGGCATCAGCACCAGCTGGCGGCGCAGCATTCTCCTGGTGCTGGCCATCACCATCCACAACATCCCCGAGGGCCTCGCCGTGGGAGTGGCCTTCGGCGCCCTGGCCGCCGACATCCCCTCGGCTTCCCTGGCGGGCGCCGCCGCGCTGGCGCTCGGGATCGGCATCCAGAACTTCCCCGAAGGCGCGGCGGTGTCGGTCCCGCTGCGGCGAGAAGGGTTGTCGCGGCTGAAGAGCTTCTGGTACGGGCAGCTGTCGGGGATTGTGGAACCGATCGCAGGCGTGGCCGGCGCACTCGCCGTGGTGCTGATGAAGCCGGTGCTGCCCTATGCGCTCGCCTTCGCCGCCGGCGCGATGATCTACGTCGTGGTCGAAGAGCTCATCCCCGAGGCGCACGCCGACGGCCACAGCGACTTCGCCACGGTGGGGGCCATGCTGGGGTTCGCCGTGATGATGACCCTCGACGTGGCGCTGGGGTAAGGAGTGACGGCCGGCATGGACGCAGCGTTTATGGACGTCGTCACCCGCGGGACCGTGTTGGGGCTCGCGGCCGGGTTTTCGCCCGGCCCGCTGACCCTGCTCGTGATCTCCGAAACGCTGCGCCACGGCCTCGGGGCGGGAGTGCGCGTTTCGCTCGCCCCGATCCTGACCGATCTGCCGCTCATCGTCCTGTCGGTTCTGCTGCTCGAGCGGCTGGCGGCCGTGCCCGCCGCGGCCGGGGTCATCGCGCTCGCGGGGGCGGCCTTCCTCTTTCACCTCGGCGCCGGCAGCCTGCGGCTGAAAACGGTCATGGCGCTGCCGAACGATCCCACGGCGCGGTCGCTCGCCAAGGGCGTGGTCGCCAACTTCCTCAATCCCAACCCCTACGTGTTCTGGATCGGTGTCGGAACGCCCATTCTGCTCAGCGCGTTCGGCCGCTCGTGGATCCACGCCGCGGGCTTCGCCGGCGCGTTTTTCGTCTGCATTGTCGGGTCCAAGATTCTGCTGGCGCGGATGGTCGACCGGTCGCGCGGCTTCCTGAAGGGCGGGGTCTACCTCTGGACGATGCGCGTACTCGGAATCCTGCTCATCGTCTACGCCTGCCTGTTTCTGCGGGAGGGGCTGATCACGATGGGGGCGTGGCCGGCGGGGGGAGGATGACGGGCGCCGGAGGCCGGGTTCAGCCTTCCGGGGACAGGGCGACTCCGACCAGCAGGTGGCCTTTGTACGCGCCGTCCACCAGTTCGGTAATCTGGGTGATCCGGCCCCGGTAGGACCCCGCTCGAAAGCTCGACCCGCGCGGGACGACCAGCCTCACGCGCAGTTCCTGGCCGACCCGGACCATGCTCAGGAGCTTCGACTGGGGGTTCACAATGGCGCCGGCCCCGGTTTCGGAGATGTCTTTCAGCTTGAGCTGATAGATGGGGGACCCGGGCAGCATGAACTCCATCATGTGCTCGGACAACACAGGGGCGCGCGGCCGCAACCGGCGTTCGACGGCGGGTTTCCCAGCGTTTCGGGATGTCATGAGGACATCATAACACAGCCGTTCAGGAATTACGACCTGCGATGACGTGGCGCAACCATCTCGTCCGCTGGCGCGAGCGTGTGCTCGGGGACCGGTTCAGCTCCCGGATCGGGGCGATCTTCTTCACGGCCTGGATCGCCCAGCGCGTGCTTTTCCGGCCGGGCGAGCTGTTCGCGCCCACGGCAGCGGCGCTGACGTGGTGGCTGATCACCTTCCAGTTCGCCCTGTTCGTGGCCGCATTCCTGAGCCGCCAGCCGACGCGCGCGGCGGCGCGGGGGGTCATGGAAACGCTCTTCCCGCTGGCCTGCGCCGCCATGCCCTTCGCGCTCGTCGTCCCCTACCCCTTCCGGCCGCCCGTGCGGGCGCTCGCCGGGGTGGGGCCTCTGTCCTCGGGCCTGGTCATCGCGGGAACTCTCGTCATCATCGCCGGCGTGATGCAGCTGAGAAAATCCTTCGCGATCATGACCGAAGTGCGCGAGCCGGTCTTCGACGGGATCTACCGCTGGACGCGGCACCCGATGTACGTGGGCTCCATGCTCACGGCCGCGGGGGCATTGCTGCAGAATTTCAGCGCGTGGAACGGGCTCGTCGGCCTGGCGTTCTGCGCCTGTCAAGTCTATCGCGCCCGGCTGGAGGAGCGCAAGCTGTGCGGCCTGAGCCCGGAGTACGGCCGCTACGCTGCGACCGTCGGCTGGGTGGGGCGGCTCGGGCGCCTATGCCCGGGCCGCTGACCGTCAGCCTAAAATCGCCTTCATGGACTTCATCGGGCACATGTCACCGCACATCGTGCAGGTGCCCTCGTTCCCGGGCGGCGACGACGCCCGGTAGGCCGCCGCCTTCTGCGGGTCGAGGGCCAGCGCGATCATCCTGCTGAAATCCACGTCCGCCCGCGCACGGCTCATGGCGTCGTCCCAGTCGCGCGCCCCGGGGACCCCCTTGGCGATGTCGGCCGCGTGCGCGGCGATGCGGGCGGCGATGATCCCCTCGCGCGTGTCCTCGAGCGTGGGCAGCCGCAGGTGTTCGGCCGGGGTGACGAAGCACAGAAAATCCGCCCCGGCGGACGCCGCGATGGCCCCGCCGATCGCGCTGGTGATGTGATCGTAGCCCGGCGCGACGTCGGTGACGAGGGGGCCCAGGACGTAGAAGGGCGCCCCGCTGCAGAGCCGCTTCTGCAGCATGACGTTGCCGGCGATCTCGTTGACGGCCATGTGGCCCGGCCCCTCGATCATGACCTGCACGCCCTTCGCCCACGCCCGGCGCGTGAGCTCCCCGAGCAGGATCAGCTCCTGAACCTGCGCCGCGTCGGTCGCGTCGTGCACCGACCCCGGCCGGCAGGCGTCCCCCAGGCTGAGCGTGACCTCGCAGGCGGCACAGATCTCCAGCAGCCGGTCATAGTGCTCGTAGAACGGGTTCTCACGGCCGTTGGCTTCCATCCAGGCGAACAGCAGCGAGCCCCCACGCGAGACGACGTGGGTCAGCCGGGGGTTGCGCTTGACCGTCTCGGCCGTAGCGCGGGTCATGCCGCAATGCACGGTCATGAAATCGACACCGTCTTCGGCGTGGGTTTCAACCACCCGGAAAAAATCGTCGACCCGAATGTCCTTCAGATCCTTCTCCAGGAACCCGACGGCGTCGTACATGGGAACGGTCCCGATCATGAGCGGCGACATCTCGACCAGCCGGCGGCGGAACTCGCGCGTCTTGCCGTGGCAGCTCAGGTCCATGATGGCGTCCGCCTTGAGCTCGATCGCGAGCCGGGCTTTCTCCAGCTCCAGGTCGACGTCGCGGCAGTCGTTCGAAACGCCGATGTTCACGTTGATCTTGGTCCGCAGCCCGGTCCCGATGGCGGCGGGGACCAGCGTGCGATGGTTCCGGTTGGCCGGGACGATCGCGACCCCTTCGGCGACCCGCCGGCGCAGGGCCTGGGGGTCCAGGTTTTCAGTGCGGGCGGCCGCCTCGACCTGCGCGGTCGTGACACCGCCGCGCGCAAACTCCATTTGCGTACGCATGCTGTCACCTTTCGTGATGCGGTGGTTGGGTTCGCCTGCCGTGCGGCGAGCTGTCCCGGTTTGGAATCGTCAGCCGGGCGCGCACAAAAAGAAGGCAGGCCGCGCGGGCCTGCCCAAGGTCTGCCGGAATGTTCCCTACGGTGGTACGAACCACATCAGGTTCAACGGGTTGGACCGTGGTCCTCTCAGCCCTCGAAGGGCACCCCTATGTCGGTTTCGGCTGCATGCTAAGCCAATCCGAAACGGTTGTAAAGCTCCCGGTCACACCCCCTTGTCGCGGATGCGCGGATCGTGCATGAGGCGCGCCTGAATGCCTTTGCCCACCTCGTGCGTGCGGCTGAACTCCGACCAGAAAGCCGCATCCTTCGCCTGCCAGTCGGCTCCGAAGCGCCGGTCGAAAAACTCGCCCAAACGGTCGAACAGCAGCTTCCAGGACGGCTCCCCGCGCGCGTGGGCGTCCAACAGGTCGTTCAGCAGGTCGGCCAGGTCGGCCAACGTCTCCTTGGGCACGTAGGCGATGGCCCCCTTGCGGATGGACTCCATGAGGGTCTGCGCGCTGACGGCGTGGGCCGTCAGCATGACCGTCGGGATCCCGGCCGCGACGGTTTCCTCCAGCAGACTCAGGCCGTCCACCCCCATGATGTCCAGAATCGCCAGATCGTAGCGGTTCTGCCGGATCTTGCGTAGGGCCGCGGCGTTGTCGCGGGCCGGGTCGGTGCTCGCCCCCTCGAGCAGGTCGGCGAGTGTCGCGAGGATGTCCTCCTCGTCGTCGACGATCAGAACGCGCTTGCCGGCGAGGTGGTTCGTGCGGGCCATGGTTCATTCCCCCCGTTGATCGAGATGATCGGTCGCGTCGGTTGCCGTGAGCGGGACGGCCAGGGTGAAGGTCGCCCCTTGCCCCGGCCGCCCGTCCACGCGGATGTCACCCCCCAGGCAGCGCGCCAGGATGAGCGCGCCCGCCAGCCCCAAGCCGTGGCCTTTCCGCGCGACCGTCGTGTTCGTCACCTGCGTGTAGCGCCGGAATATCAGCTCCCGGTGGGCCGGGTCGACCCCCGGGCCGTCGTCGGCCACGCGGAGCACGAGGCGAGCGCCGTCGAGCGAGAGGTCGATCTCCACCCGCTCCCGGCGGTGGTGCAGCGCGTTCTTGATGAGGTTCCCGGCCATGCGCCGGAACTGGGTTTCGTCCTGGACCATCTCGACCGCGGCGGCCTCGGCGGAAGCGGTCAACTCGATGCCGTGGCGGCGCAGGAGGCGCTCGAGCCCCTCCGGCTGCCGAAATGACCCGAGCGGCTCGGCCTCCGGGCCGGCGACGGTTTCCAGCGCCTCCTTGAGGGCCGCGCGCACGGACCCCAGCGGTTGAAATCGGGAGCAGCAGCGGCAGGCGGCCTCCGCGCGGCCGACTTCCAGCAGGTCGTTCAGGATCGCCCAGGCCTTACGCGCGCTGCGCAGGCTGCGCTGCAGCGTGTTGGCCTGGCGCTCGGTCAGCGCGCCGTAGCGATCCTGCTTCTCGATCAGGCAGCGCAGCCCGGTTTCGATCACGGCGATCGGGTCCTTCAGCTCGTGGACCAGGAATTCGACGTTCACTTCGCGGAAGAAACGGGCGTCGGTCTCGGGGGTCGGTTTCATGACCGGTCGGCTCCGGGGTCGGGTGGTCGGGATTCCGGGTCAGCGATATCCGGCGGGAGCACCACGCGCACGACCGTGCCGCCCCGGTCCCGGCACTCGGACGGATCGGCCAGCACGCCGCACGCGCGGGTGTCGCCCGGGCAGAGGTCGCGGTCGGAGGGAACGGTCGGGCAGCGCCGGGAGGCCAGGCGCAGGGCGAACCCGTAGCGTTCGGAGAGGATCTGCAGGCGCAGGAGGTCGAAGCCCCGGCCGCCGGCCTTGAAGTCGTAAGGATGCCGCGTGGCGTATGCGCCCGGGTCCGACCCGGCGAAAAAATGGGCGAACACCAGCTGCTGCGTCTCCTCGGTCATGCCGGTCCCGGTGTCGGCGACCTCGAACTCCGGCCCGTCCGCGCCCGGGCGCACGGAGACCCTCACCTCGCCGCCGTCCGGCGTGTTCTCGACGGCGTTGCGCACGAGGCCCTCGATGATCTTGTCGAACACCTCGGGCGGCAGCCGCACCGCGGCCGTCTCCGCCATGCGCTCGGTGACCCGGCAGCGGCGGTGCGCCCACCGGGGCCGCAGCAAGCCCAGGAAACGGGCGACGTGCTCCGCGGGTCTGATGGTTTCCGGGCGGGAGTCGCGCGGGCCGAAGACGCGGTCGATCCGGCGGCGCAGCCGCTCGGTCAGCCGCTCGGACCCCGTGGTTTCGGCCGCCAGCGCTTCGAGCTCGTCGGCGCACTGGTCCAGGAGCCCGGTCAGCATGCGGTGCGCCGCGGGGTCGCGGCCCGCGAGGAGGTCCTCGATCTTGTACTGCATGTCGAGAAGGCGGCCGAGGTTGCGCTGGGCGCGCTCCAGCACGGTCGCCCAGCCCTTGGCGCCGTCCAGCCGCGCGAGCTGCTCGGCCAGCAGGTTGAGGGAGGCCGACAGCACCGCCAGCGGGGTCTTCAGCTCGTGGGACAGCCGGTGGATGACCGCATCTTTGGCGCGGTTCATGCGCCGGATATCTTCGATCGAGCGCGACAGCGCCTCGTTGACCGCGGCGTTCTCGATCGGCAGCGCCACCAGGCCGGCGACCGCGGCGAGCAACTCCGCGTCCTCGTCGCTGAAGGGGCCGCCCTTGCGGTTCACCGCGCAGAGCACCCCGATCATGCGCTCGGGCGTGCGCACGGGCACGTCGAGCATGCAGCGCGTGCGGTAGGCCGCCTTCTCGTCGACGGCGGCGTAAAAAAAGGGCGACGTGGACGTGTCGTTGACGATCAT
>JGI20214J51650_10002504_pt1 | contig 11578 bp, 10 predicted proteins | sample WetSurMetagenome_FD_51650 | JGI IMG/M metagenome (IMG submission 51650)
GGAAACTGGATCACCGGTCAGATGAATTACTTCATCAACGAATTTCGCGGACCGTGGACATTCGCCGTCTTGCGATACGGTCTCCCGGAAGCATCGCTTCGGAATGCAGGGCTCAAGATCAAGCCTTACAGGGGTGTGGAGGAAAGAGACCTATATGCACTGGCCGCGTGGGAAGGATCCGCCTTCCAATTGCTGGGGCTTTCCCTTTTCATGCAGGAACTCAGGAATCCGGGCTGGAGAAGAAGTCTCGAAACCCTCGTGGACATAGAACTGGATTTTTCAGGCAGGAAAAAGCTGCCGGGGTTTTTGTCCGAAGCTTACAGCGGCAACGGAACAGAGTACACCGGGCTTATCGGGATATCAGAGTTGGCCGTCACCGACAAACCCCTCATCACTCATGCCCCATCCCTTTACACCCTGGGAGTCGCATACACGATCGCTCCCGAGAAAGTGGAAAAATTCCTGGACGAGCACTGGTCGATGATCTCAATGCTTTTTACCTCCCATGGCCCATGGGAAGGCTGGGACACATCAAGAAATGTGATTATTCCGTACCAGACAACCGTCCACACCCTGTCGCTGATTCTGGGAGGAATAGGCTCAGCCCAGAAAAACATGTATCGATATCTTGAACACAGAAATCTTTCCGGTGCTCTTGAAAAGCTCTACCGGCCTGGGGACAGGCTGGACTTCCTGGCTGCGGGCAACCGAATCATCCCCTGGACCTCGGATCAGAGCAGGTTCGATTTCGTCCAGAAAACAGGATCCTGCCGTTTTGCATCACACCTTGCAGGAAGCGGAGGCATGGCTTTCATTGCTCCGGAGGACCGCACCATCAGCCTCTCAAACGGAATACTTGTGTTGCGATACCGATCAGAGGGGCAAGTGGAGGATGCTCGGATTTCCTTGAAGAGGGACAAGGACGATCCCCTTCCGGCACCGACCATCCCTGTAGAAGTCTTCACCCGGTTCAAGGCCACGAAGGAAAAGGAAGAAGAAATGGAAATCGTTCTTCCTGCAACACCCTCTCTCCACGGGATCAAAGAGATTTCCCTCACCTTTGGAAAGAGCGGAAGGCAAATACCGGTAGACCTGTTCATTACGGTCTTTGAGTTTTTACCGTTTGGCTTTGCCCTCGAACCTGTGAGGTGAGCAGGGTTCGGGGCAACGAGTCCCCAAAGTCCAATGCAGACAAGAGGGGAGATCTCTAGGGAGTCAGTAAAGCGACCGTTCCTTTAGCTTGTTCGTGTTGGGTGCGACGCTCTAGCAGGCTACTGAAAAAGACCATGCTCGCAGGTTGCTCAAAAACGCTCAGATACAAGGCGACCGAAATCCCGAGGAGTGAGACGTNCANCCCAGTACGTCGCAACGACGAGGGGTGAGGGCAACGCCGTAGATGGGCGTTTTTCAGCAACCTGCTAGAAATGACTGGAGGAGTTTGCGATGGCCGGAAAGCCCACCTATGAGGAATTGGAGCAAAGAATAAGAGTCCTTGAAGAGGAATCCATCAAAGGCAGGAAGGCGAAGGAGGAGTTGAGGCAGAGCGAGGAGCGTTTCAGGATGCTCAGCGACAAGTCACCCGTGGGGATCAGCTTGATAGGCATGGACGGCCGATACGAATACGTCAACCCGGTTTTTGTAAACACCTTCGGTTATGATCTCTCCGAGATTCCCACGGGCAAGGATTGGTTCAGACTGGCCTATCCGGATCCCCAATACCGCAGGGAGGTGATCGCCGCCTGGCAGGAAGACCTGCGTCGCTACCCGGAGCGAGAGGTGAGGCCTCGCACGTACGAGGTGATGTGTAAGGGCGGCGCCCGGCGCACCATCCTGTTCAGGCCGGTGAGCTTGCATTCCGGAAAACAGTTCGTTGTCTACGAAGACATCACAGAACATAGGCGGGCGGAAGAGGCCCTGAAGAAAAGCGAGGAGCGATATCGCAGTATCCTTGAGAACATCGAGGAAGGGTACTACGAGCTCGATTTAGCCGGGAATCTGATCTTTTTCAATGATTCCGTGTGCAGATTGTTCGGGGACTCAAACGAAGAGCTCAAAGGCATAAACTACCGGAAGCACGCAGAAGCGGACACTGCCAAGACGCTCTATAAAACCTTCAACGAAGTTTACACCACAGGGCAACCTACAAAAGGATTTGATTGGGAGATCATAAGAAAAGACGGGACCAAGAGAATCGTAGAGGCCTCCGTATCGCTCATGAAAGACGCAGAAGGACGCTCTGTGGGGTTCCGGGGGATTATCAGGGACGTCACAGACCGTAAATGGGCTGAGGAAGAAAGGGATAGACTCAAAGCCCAACTCCAGCAGGCCCAGAAGATGGAGTCGGTGGGGAGGCTTGCCGGTGGGGTAGCTCANGACTTCAACAACATGCTGGGTATCATCATCGGCAACGCGGAGTTGGCCGCGTTGCAGATTGATCCTGAGGAGCCGATTCACCAGAGCATCCAAGAGATCCTCAAAGCCGCCCATCGCTCGGCAGACACGGTTCGACAGCTTTTGGCCTTTGCGCGCAAACAAACCATCAGTCCGAAAGTCCTGGATTTGAACGAAACCGTCCAGGGAATGATCAAGATGCTGCGCAGGCTCATTGGAGAGGACATTGAACTGCGCTGGATTCCCGGCAAGGATGTGTGGAGCGTTAAGGTGGACGCCACACAGATCAGTCAGATACTGGCCAACCTGGTGGTCAACAGCCGCGATGCCATAGATGGGGTCGGAACCGTCACCCTGGAGACTGACAATGTGATCCTTGGTGAATCCTACTGCCGGGAGCATGAGGGTTTTGTTCCAGGGAATTACGTGCTCTTGGCGGTCACGGACTCGGGTGCCGGTATGACTCCGGAGATCATGGAACACCTCTTCGACCCCTTTTTCACCACCAAGGAACTGGGGCGGGGGACCGGGTTAGGGCTGGCGACGGTCTATGGTATCGTCAAGCAGAACAACGGCTTCATCAATGTGTACAGCGAACCCGGACAGGGAACCACCTTCAAGATCTACTTGCCTCGACATCAACAGGATACGATTACCGAGAAGGAAGACCCGGCTGCGAAACACCCCTTGGGAGGGACCGAGACCATACTGGTAGTGGAGGACGAGGAGGCGCTCCTGAAGGTCTCCAAAGCAAACCTGGAAGGGATGGGCTACACCGTTCTGACAGCACGGGCGCCGAGCCAAGCCGTATCCCTTGTCGAAAACCATCGCGGCGAAATCCACCTGCTGCTGACCGATGTGGTGATGCCTGGGATGAACGGCCGTGAACTGATGGAACGGTTACGTCCCCTNCGTCCGGCCATGAAGAGTATTTTCATGTCCGGCTACACAGCCNATGTGATCGCTCACCGCGGNGTCTTGGACAAAGGTGTGTATTTCATCCAGAAGCCCTTTTCATCCATGGACCTGGCCAAAAAGGTCCGGGAAGCTCTGGATAAAGCGTGAGAGGCGAAAGTCGACCACNGANCCCGGCATCTTTCTCTCNATCCTGTGTGCCATGGCGGCAGGGAAAGCGGCCATCGCGATTCCTATCACCTNCNTCTATCCTCTCTTCACCATGGCGGGAGCCTATGTCGCCATTAGGAAAAGTGAGGCCGACGAAAGACCCCCGCACGAAGCGGGGGTCTTTGTTTTCGGCAATCAGTCCCAGAAGACTCGCGCTAGTGATATCCATTAGGGCAAAACGGGGTTGACCTCCCGTCTGCGTAACAAGCGAAATTATGATTTTCCTCCATATGACTTGCGACCCAGTCGGACCACTCGTCCGGCCAAATCTCTACCCTCGGCCGGGTCATTTCTTCTTCAAACCTGTCGCCCTGAGTCATGGAGAGGTACTCGCGCAACGTGATTTCTCTTTCAGTATCCATCATAGCACCTCCTCTCCAAGTGCATCGTCTTCACTTGATCAGAAAGTAACTACGCCCTTCCCGTTTGTCAACGGAAGGTGGTTCGGGTTGGGTCCTCACCACCCTTCCACTATTGCCTCCAGCAGGCTTTCGCGATTGTCCCGGGTCAATTCGAGCAGGTGAACATCTGATCTTTCCTTAACGTGGCGTATGAATCCCTCACCTTCCAGAGCAATGGTGGCAAGCAGATTGTGTGACTGAATCCTTATTGAATATGCCCCCAACAAAGAGTATCCTCTCCGGAAGGCAACGGATATCTCAAAGGAACGCCAGAAAGACAGAGGTGATTTTATGCCCCACGCAACCGCGAACAAGATCCATATTGAATATGAGACCTTCGGGAAGCCGTCCTCCCCTCCGATCCTTCTCATTATCGGACTGGGCAGCCAGTTGATATATTGGGACGAGGAATTTTGCAGGCAGCTTGCAGAAGCGGGCCTGTATGTGATCCGGTACGACAACCGGGACGCAGGGCTTTCAACAAAGTTCGATGAGGCAGGCGTCCCTGACATCATGGGCATGGTCGGCAAGATGATGAGCGGTCAGAAGGTCACCCCTCCTTATACGATCGAGGACATGGCCGCCGATGCGGTCGGCCTGCTCGATGCTCTGAAAATTCAAAAAGCGCATATCTGCGGCATGTCCATGGGGGGAATGATCGCACAAAGCCTCGCAATCCACTATCCCCAGCGCGTGCTGAGCCTGACCTCCATCTACAGCACGACCGGCAACCCTCACCTCCCCCAGCCTAAGCCTGAGGTGATGAGGCTCCTGCTCACCCCTCCCCCTCAGGAGCGCGAACCCTTCATCCGGTTCCACCTCGATCTTTTTCGGGTGCTTACAGGGCCCAGGTTCGGGTTCGATGAGGAGTGGGTCCGGGACACCATGGCCAAGGCATACGACCGCTCTTGCTACCCCCAAGGGACCGGTAGGCAACTGGCTGCCATTCTGACCCAGGGCAACAGGAAGGCCGCATTACAAGGCCTAAGGGTACCCACCCTGATCATTCACGGTGATGCCGATCCTTTAGTCTCCGCAGAGGCAGGCAGGGACGCAGCCAAGGCTGTGCCGGGGGCTGAGCTGAAAATTATGCAAGGCATGGGACACGATCTGCCGCACGGCGAAGCCTGGGCNCAGATTGCCAAAGACATCATCGCTCATACGAAAAAAGCAGGTGCANACTGATTCTTAGAGTCATGGAGAGATGCCCCTTTCCTTGACACACCAGTGCCTATTCCGTATATTCCACCCAACCAAAACCGAATTCTATCCAGGAGAGAGCGATGTTCGATGAGATCCGTGAAATAAGAAAAACTCGCAAGAAGTACAATCAAGCGATGTTTCGCAGCGGGATCAGCACATTTCGTAAGTTTGAGGATCTCGAAGCCGACGCCTTAAAAGACGGCGCCTTGTCTCGGAAATACAAAGAGCTCGTTGCTCTGGGAATCAGTATCACGCAAAAGTGTTATGGCTGAATTGAATTCCATGTCAGCAGTGCTGCTGACCTTGGAGCCAGCCGGGAGGAGATCCTGGAGACGGCGGCTGTTGCTTTGGCCTTGAACGGCGGCCCGGCCGAGTGGCCTATCCGGTTTATTTTTAAGGTGCTGGAGGAACAGGAATCCTCAAAAGAAAGGAAAAGATAAAAGGTCTCAGCCAATGGATCAGTCCTCACGGCCACACGTTATTCGCGCGATCAGCGTCGTCAAATCCCATGCCAATCTGATTCTTATCCCCTCCATCGTCATCGGCATATCGTATTTGTCATTCCTTTTTCCGGAGAAGTTTGGCGGCCTCTTGGCTTTTGGATCCGTTCTCGCAACCCTGATCATATACCCATTGATGTATGGACGATTTACGGAAATCATCAATGGAGATGTTCCTGTCTCCTGGGGACAGATTCTGCGTTTGCACTGGTGGAATTTCGTTGTAGTGAGCATCGTCCTACATGTCCCTCTGTTCCTCTGGCTTTTGATCAGTCATTCTTCCGGGGTAGCGGCCGGCTCTTTGACTTACCTTCTGTATGGATTGATCAATGTTGCGAGCATCTATGTCATCCCCCTGGTATTTCTTACAAGAGAGAGGCTCCATTGCATCCCACTTGGGATCAAATGTCTGATCGGAAATTTTCAGTTCAGTTGGCCCCTCATCGTTCTTTCAATCCTCTCCATTGCCTTAAGTTTTTCCATGGGAGATAGCGGTGCAGACTCGACTCTGACTCCCCCGTCAGCATTAGGAGGGCTTGTGGTCACCTTTCTGACAGTCGCCGTGGACTTTGTGGTCTTCGTGGCTGCCTGTCTGGTGTTAAGAGAAAAGCTTTTCCAGAGCCCGGCCTAGCAACAGGGAAGGAAATCATGAAAAAGGTAAAACTCGCCATCCTTTTCTGCTGCACGTTCCTTCTTTTTTCCCTTGGAATTGCGAGCATTGCTTTGGATGTCTGCGCTCAGAGCAGTGATCGCCTCATCAAGGAAGGCATCGCTATGATGGAANGGGGAGACTACGCCTCAGCCAGAGATCGCTTCCAGACCGCGGTCAGGATGAATGATTCTGATTACATTGCCCATTATTTGCTGGGCCGCTCGCTTTTCCATCTCAAGGAATATGACTTGTCGGAGAAAGAACTGCAGAGAACCATCCAACTGCAACCCACCCGCCACCCCCTGGCCTACGTTTACCTGGGGGATATCGCCTTTGCAAGAAATGACATGCAGAAAGCGAAAGAGTACTGGGAGAAAGCGCATAGTCTTAACCCTTCGATTCCAGGCCTGGATCAAAGGCTGGCCAAAGCCGATCACGACACGAAAGTGGAAAGAAGCTTCATTCAATACGATTCCGTTCACTTCGCAGTGAAATATGAAGGCGCTGAAAGGTATGAGGCTGGAGCAGTCGTGCTCAGTATCCTCGAAGATGCTTACCGCGACATCGGCCGGGAACTGGGTCACTATCCGCTTGGAAAGGTCCAAACCATCCTCTATTCAAATGAACAGTTTCGCGAGATACCGGGAATACCCGGGTGGTCAGGAGCCGTTTATGACGGCAGAATTCGTTTGGGTATCGGTGGGGTGACCTTTGCGACACCAGCGTTACGATCGGCTCTCTATCACGAGTATACCCATGCGGTCATCCGAGATATAACGCCCCGCTGTCCGGCATGGATCAATGAAGGCCTGGCGCAGTATTTTGAAGGCCGAAGAACACCACCGGAACTTCGAAGTGATAAATCCCACAAAGGCCCTATCCTGGCGAATCTCGAAATGCCCTTCAGGAATCTCAGCGCGCAGCAAGCCAAGCTCGCCTACGTTATAAGCTTGTCCGCTGCCGAATACATGATTGATCGTTACGGGATGCTGAGGGTCAGAAACCTGCTCCAGGACTTGGCTAGGGGTACAGACACAGGTGCTGCAATCGAGAGTGCTTTGTATGTCTCGTACGAGCAATTTGAAAAAGACTGGAGAAACTCCATTGAGTGAGGCGGTGGGTTCGTAATTCCGGCCCTTGGGATTCACGCTCTTGAGTTAGGAACTGCATTATGGCAAAGGCCTCCCGCCCCTATCAGATTTTTGCCAAGCCCGTTGGCTCCATCTGCAACCTCAGTTGTGACTACTGTTACTACCTGAAGAAACAAAGCCTCTATCCTGGCGAAGACTCTTTTCGCATGCCGGACGATATCCTGGAAGAGTACATTCTCCAGCACACGGCGACCTGCCCCGATCAGGTGATCGCTTTTTCCTGGCATGGCGGGGAACCGACCCTGCTCGGCCTGGATTACTTCCAGAGAATCGTTGAATTGCAGCGGAAGCACCAGCCATCCCACCCTCGGATCATCAACGGAATCCAAACCAACGGCACCCTCATCGACGAGGAATGGTGCCGCTTCCTGGCCGCAGAGCGCTTCGCCGTTGGCCTCAGCCTTGACGGTCCTCAGGAAATGCATGACAGTCATCGGCTTACCAAGGGAGGGAAACCTACGCACAGCCAGGCGATGTGCGGATATGAACTCCTGCGCAAGCACCGAATCGCATGCGATATCCTGTGCGTGGTTCACAACCACAATGTCAACCATCCCACTGAGATTTACCGTTTTTTCAAACAGATCAAAGCTTCACACATCGGTTTCCTGCCCTTGGTAGAGTCCCGGACGGATATCGATGGAGGAGTAAGCCCTTTGACCGTACCCTCTGAGGCCTTTGGTACTTTTCTCTGCACCATCTTTGATGAATGGATGAGTCAGGATATCGGGCAGGTGAATATCCAGATCTTCGAGGAGGCGGCCAGAACGGCTTTAGGGCAAGAACATATGTTGTGCATCTTCAAGAGAACTTGCGGCGATGTCCCCGTGATCGAGCACAATGGAGATTTCTTTTCCTGCGATCACTTCGTCGACAGGCAACACCACTTGGGGAATATCCGTGAGGCCCGATTGTTCGACCTCATCGAAAGTCCGATCCAGAGGGCCTTCGGCCAAGCCAAATGGGACACCTTACCCCGCTATTGTCTGAAATGCGATGTCCTCAACCTGTGTAACGGAGGGTGCCCGAAGGATCGCATTCTCCGGACACCGGATGGTGAAGCAGGGCTCAACTATTTGTGTGCGGGGTACAAGCGCTTTTTCAGCCACTGCAAACTTTTTCTTGAGGAACTGTCGGCTCTCCAGCAGCGGGAGACCGCGCCTCCTCGCCCTGCCACGCCTCCCAAGGCTAATCCCAGTGTGGGGCGTAACGATCCCTGCCCCTGCGGCAGCGGAAAAAAGTACAAAAAGTGTTGCATGGCGAAGTCAACCGCTCTCGGCTGAAGCCGACAGCTTGAGGGACAAAGGGACAGAGTAACAAAGGCACAAAGCCGAAGAAAGGGACAAAGTGACAAAGGGGCAAAGATGCAAAGGGTAAAGAAAAGAAGAAGTCTTCTGCTTTGTCCCTCTGTGCCTGTGTGACTATGTCCCTTGTTTTGCTTTGTGCCTTTGTCCCTTTGTGCCTTTAGGTCTTCAGCTTCTCCTTCAGAAAGGCTATGGTCCGCTGCCAGGCAAGCTGGGCTGCGTCCTTGTTGTACCTGGCAGGGGTCGTGTCATTGTTGAATGCGTGTTGAGCCCCCTCATAGATATAGATTTTGTAATTCACGCCGGCGGCCTTTAGGGCTGCTTCAAAGGCAGGGATACCGGCATTGATTCGTTCATCCATTCCGGCATAGTGCAAAAGCAATGACGCTTTGATTTTGGGTACATCTTCTGGTGCAGGCGCAGCCCCGTAATAGGGAACGGCAGCAACCAAGTCCGGGGAATGAACAGCCACCTGGTTGGCCATTGCCCCTCCCCAGCAGAANCCNACNACTCCCACCTTCCCGGTGGAGAGAGGATAGGTCTTCAAATACTTGACTGCGGCCACGAAATTCTTTGTTGTTTTTTCNTTATCCAGTTGACCGAGCAGTGCAGGAGCCTTCTCAGAGTCTTCCGGTGTCCCGCCGAGAGGGGACAAGGCGTCCGGCGCCAAAGCCAAGAATCCCTCCAGAGCCATGCGCCTGGTCACGTCTTCGATGTGGGCATTGAGGCCTCTGTTCTCGTGGATTACGACTACACCGGGAAGTCTTGCGTCGCCCTTGGGCCTCGCGAAATAGGCCCGAACTTCCCCTGGTTCACCGGGGTATTTGACATTCTCCACAATGAGGCGGGCATCATCCTTTGCCGTGATTTGCGCCCAGGCCGCATCGCTTCCTAGCAAAGGAAGTAGCGCATTCGCAGCAGCGGTGCTGCCGGCAACAAGAGCGACTCTTTTGATAAAGTCGCGCCGATCCAATGATCCATGAGAATATTTTTCATACAATCCAACGAGTTCCTGACGCATCATTTTCTCCTTTGTTTGAAAATTCGATGGTCTCGCAAAAAGACAAAACCCCGCTCCCCGTTCATGGTTCGATACCCCTCCGACCTGCTCAGGGAGGTGAGCCAAGTCGAACCGCTCACCATGAACGGAAATCAAGATGTGTACCGGGACTACAATGCGTTCGTCCTGAGGTATCGAAGGACGAACGGGGGTGAACACGATTTATCATAGACCCATCACGTTCACAGAAAAGACATCCAAGGTCCAATTCTTCAAGAAGAAACCCGTCCCTNCAGTACCCTGCACCAGGCCAACAGTTGCTCATCCGCGCCAAAAGGGGCAACAAACTGTAAGCCGAGGGGAAGTCCGTTCTTAGCTTTTCCGGCAGGCAAGGTGATCGCCGGCATCCCCGCGTGAGTCCAGGGCAAGTTCATGTTGGGATCGCCCGTGGCATGAATCCCTTCAGGCGCAGGGCCTAGCGCGGAAGGAGCAACCCACAGATCAATNCCTGCGCTGACCATCGCACTTTCCAGCTCCTTCCTCAGGGCCGAGCAATTGGTTAGGGCGCTCGCGAGTTCCTTGTCGCTGACCCTTTTCCCGATCTCGATAATCTCTGCGGTCCTCTTTCGATACAGAGGCGCGTGCCGGGCGTAGATTTCAGCATGCTCCCTGGCGAACTCAGCAAAAACCATGCGGCGGTGAAGAGTATTGAGATCGCCGATATGGTTCAGGGCCGGCACATTCTTAATCTTGCAGCCCATCGCTTCCAGCTTTGACAAGTGCTGCTCAAATGCCTCCAGCCCTTCCGGCTCTGCTTGCTGCAAATAGGGACCTCTGGGGACTCCCAAGACCGGCAGGGCCGCTGGCACCTTAACAAACCTCCACGGTCGACACAGCACTGACGCGGCCAGCTCAGTGCCTGGAAGGTCTTGGGTGAAGAATCCGATCTGGTCCAAGGTGCGGGAGAAATAGACGAGCCCCTCAGTGGGGATTCGACCAAGCGTTGGCTTGAATCCGATGACGCCGCAAAAGGCTGCGGGGCGGATCACGGAGCCGATGGTCTGGCTGCCCAACGACAGGGTGCAGAGGCCTGCCGCCACAGCCGCTGCTGACCCGCTGCTCGAACCGCCGGGAGTGTGGGAGAGATTGTGCGGATTTCGGGTAGGACCCGGCTCAAAATAGGCAAACTCGGTTGTAACCGATTTTCCAATGATGAGTGCGCCAGCATCGCGAAGCATTTGGACGCATGCGGCCTCAGGGCCTGCAAAAAGCTCAGGAGGCACGGCCGACCCTGCCGCGGTCACAAAGCCGGAAACGTGAAAAATGTCTTTCACGGCAACAAGTGCGCCATAGAGTGGCGGCCGATTTGCAGGATCCGGGTAACGCGCTTGGAGTGCTTTGGCCTCAGATCTTAAGCGGCGGCGCCGGTCCGGCTCCGGCAGCATGGCTTCGATGTGCGAATCCAAGTTNTCCAAGCGATCGCACATCTCATCCACATACGCAAGCAGGTCCATGTGACCTGCGCGCAGGTTCTCCACGGTCAAGGCAAGAGGAGCTGGGTTGATAAACATGACATGAACCTCATAATGGAAGCGTTTTTATTATCATGCGTCCGCGAGGTCAAGAGAAAACGATTTTGAAATATCAAGTGCCGATTTGACTTGTCACAGCGAGTTACCCCGGGGATAATGACCCTGTGGATCAGAGCCCTTTGAGCACCAAACCAAACCAACAGGGAGGGAGGAAAGCCTATGAACGATCTAAGAAAACAATTGACTATTTCGCGGAATCGTTTGGATGAAATCAATCAGCTGCTGGCCGACCCCAAGAACCCTTTGGTCAACGGGTTGT
>JGI20214J51650_10002505_pt1 | contig 11575 bp, 10 predicted proteins | sample WetSurMetagenome_FD_51650 | JGI IMG/M metagenome (IMG submission 51650)
TTGTTTCGGTTGATGAAAGGACCATGTTCGTTTTGGAGGGGCACTTCAAGAAGACCAAGTAAAAGGGGGAGACTCACTATGAAGCACGAAGACTTTAGGGACGGCGGAAACAAACTGAACAGAAGACAATTTCTGAAGGTGTCCGCAGCACTCGGTGGAGCCATGCTGATCAGCAATCCTTCCACTCTTTTTGCTCAGGCCAAGCAGAGAATCTCCATTGCCACAGGCGGCATGGGGGGCGTCTACTTTGTCATGGGAGGCGGCATCGCCAGCCTGCTCACCAAGTACGCGGGTGTGGAAGCAGCGGCGGAAGTGACGGCGGCCTCTGTGGACAACTGCAAACTCATGGGCGCCAAGAAATCGGACCTCGGGTTCGTCATGGGCGACACGGCCTATGATGCGTTCAAAGGTCAGGGCGTTTTCAACGGGAAACCTGTTCCCGTGAGAACCCTTGCTCTGCTCTACCCCGGGTATGCTCACCTCGTTGTTACTCAGGGATCGGGCATCAAGAAGGTCTCTGAATTAAAGGGCAAAAAGGTTTCAACCGGCGCTCCGGGAAGCGGAACAGAGGTGATGGCGCTGCGGATTTTGGAAGCCGGAGGGATCAATCACGAGAAGGACATTAAGAAAGACCGATTGGGCGCCTCGGAATCGGCGGGAGCGCTCAAGGATGGAAAGATCGATGCCTTTTTCTTCACCGGAGGGGTTCCCACGGGTGCCATCTTGGATCTCTCCGCCACGCCGGGGATGAAGATATCCATCATGGCCCACGATGAATTGATTCCTGCCATGGTGGCAAAAAGCGGACCGATTTACTACAAGGCCGTGATCCCCAAGAAAGTGTACAGCGGCGTGGATGAGGACGTTCCGGTTTCCGCTGTGGGAAATCTTCTGATGACTTTTCAGGATTTTGATGAAACGCTCGCCTACAACATCATGAAGACGCTTTTTGATCGTGTGCCCGATCTGATCGCCATTCACAAAGAGGCTCAGAGCATCAATCTGAAGGACGCGGCAAGCGAAAAGGGCGTTCCTTACCACAAAGGGGCGCAGAAGTATTTTAAGGAAAAAGGGTTTGACGTCCCGGCGTGACTCTAGACAGAAGGGGATGCAGAGGAGACGATTTCTTCTGTACCCCCTTTTGTGTTTAGGGGGCTTTGTTCTTCTTGTCTCTCTCATCCCGGTGCGTGTGCTCAGCGTCGGGGACAGCGGGCCGCTCTGGAAGGTCACGGCAGGGGACACCTTCACCCTCCGCTACATCCACTCCATGTATGGAGTCGAGGTGAGGGAAAATTTTCGAATCGGCCGGGAGGATTTCACTCTTTACCAGGTTGAATCGAGCGAAGCGGCCCTGGAATATTTCGGTATTGAACATTCAGGCCCGAACAATGCCCGCAGAACCCTCCAAACCTTTACGATCCCCGGAGCAAGCGTGGGTTGTCACGAACTCCTGCTGAACGATTGTCGAATTCGACTCCACGACCTGCGTGGGGAGCGGGACTCGACCACAGTCAAACTCGTGAGGATGAGCCTCCTCGAATACCTGATGCACACCCTTCGGAGGTAGAACATGGGATCTGAGCAGCAGCTCACAGAGGAAAAGAAGCAGAAAATCGAACAACTCATCGAGGAAGAGGAGGGGATCAGCAGAAAGGTCAAGGGATTCTGGCAGGTTCTCATTACGGCTCTTGCCGTGGGCATGTCCCTCTTTGCTATTTACTCTACCGTGTTTTCGGTGACCACCCAGATGCGCGGCGTCCATGTGGCCTTTATGCTGGTGCTTTCTTTTCTCTATTTCCCCATCTCAAGAAAATACAAGAACAAGGTCAGCCCCATCGACATCATCCTTTGCCTGGCGGCGCTTGCGCCCATTGTGTACATGCTTTGGGACTTCGAGGAATTCATCTACCGGGCCGTCACGCCTGAGCTCTGGGACATGATTCTGGGGGTCGCGTTTCTCGCTCTGATCATGGAGGCCACCCGNCGGACATCCGGGTGGATCATGCCGATCACCTGCATCCTGTTTCTGATCTATGCCTACGTGGGCCCCTGGCTCCCGTCTCCGTGGACTCATCGCGGGTATGATCTGGAGAGGATCGTGGGCCACATGTACATGACTCTGGAGGGAATCTTCGGTGTGCCCATTGACGTGAGCTCCACCATCATCATCATGTTCTGCATTTTCGGAGCCTTCCTGCAGGTCTCAGGTGCCGGCAAGTTTTTTGTGGACTTTGCCTTTACGGCCATGGGGAACAAACCCACGGCTGCAGGCCGCGCCGTGGTGATCACCTCCTATTTCATGGCCATGGTTTCCGGCTCAGGGGTCGCGAACACGGTGGCCATCGGAACGGTGGCCTATCCCATGCTCTCCAAGGCGGGCTATGACAAGCTCAATGCCGGAGGGTTTCTTGCAGCAGGGGGGATGGGTGCGATAACGACTCCGCCCGTGATGGGCGCAGCGGCCTTTCTGATCGCCGAGTTTCTCCGGATCAGCTACCTGGATGTGATCCTTCTCGCTACGGTCCCTGCCGCCCTCTACTACTGGGGGCTTTTGCTCATGGTGGAGTTCGATGCGAAGAAATTCGCCCTGCGCACCGTGAAGATCGAGAGGACGTACACGCTGAAACAACTCGTCAAGAGGTACGGTTACCATTTTCTGCCTCTCATTGCCATCGTGTTCTGCCTGGTCAGGGGATTTACACCGCAGATGGCTGTGTTCGTGGCGGTGGTGCTCTGTATCCTTGTGTCCACGATCCGCAAAGAAACGAGATTCACGGTGCCGAAGGTGATCGAAGCGCTCAAGCAGGGTTCGGTCTCCGTCCTGAACGTTGCGGCGATCTGCGCGTCGGCAGGGATCATCGTCGGGATCGTGAGCCTCACAGGTCTGGGGCTCAAGCTGTCTTCCATCATCATTGCATATGCGGGGAACAGCCTGGTTCTCACGGCAGTGTTCACGGGAGTGCTTCTCTGGATCATCGGGCTCGCCGTGCCCATCACCGCCACCTACATCATCGCAGCGGTCATTGCGGCGCCGGCCCTGACCAAACTGGGTGTCCCTGACTACGCCGCCCACATGTTTATTTTCTACTACGCCCTGCTGTCGGAGGTTTCTCCGCCCACAGCCCTTTCACCCTTCGCCGCCGCAGCGATCACGGGCGGAGATCCCTTCAAGACCACCATGATGGCTTGGAAGTATGCGATTACCGCGTTCCTCATTCCTTTTACCTTCACTCTCCTCCCCGCAGGGAGGGCGCTTCTGCTCCGCTTTCAAGGCATCGGGATAGCGGAGGGCATTTGGACAGTGCTCATGGCTTTCATGGGCATTGGTTTCCTGGCCTCCGGTTGTTCGGGTTGGCTGCTCATTCGCTCAACCGTGGTTGAGAGAATCGTATCGGTGATCGGCGCCCTCAGTTTCATCTACCCCTCTCGCTTCGCCGACATCGTGGGGTTCGGCTCCCTGTTTTTTGTCCTAGTCATGCAGAAAGTGCGAAAAAAGCGGGAAGGAGCGGAGGAACCGAGGAAAGGAGCATGAATACTATGAGCAAGTATCCGGAGATTGCCGACAAGCTCATGAGCCTGAAAAAGGCAGTCACCCGTTTTGTCACGAACGGTTGTCAGCTCTCTATCGGCGGGTTCACGGTGGCGAGAAACCCCATGGCCGCCGTATACGAGATCGTGCGGCAGGGAATCAGCGACATCCATCTGGTATGTCACTCCAACGGACAAGGGCTTGATGTGCTCATCGGCGCGGGGTGCGTGAAACGAGTGGAAATCGCCTATGGCGGAAACGGCCGATACGCGCCCACCTGCTTCCGGTTCAGAAGAGCGGTGGAGCAGGGACAAATTGAGTTTGAAGACTACTCCAACTATCAGATGAGCCTTCGATTCCTGGCAGGGTCCCTGAGCGTTCCTTTTATTCCCACGAAATCCAGCCTCGGCTCGGACCTTCTGCGGGTCCAAGGGTTTTCAGAAAAGATCAGAAAACAGAGAAAAGTGGCGAGAAAAAAATTCGAGGTCATTCAGAATCCTTTTGCCGAGGAAGAAGACCAGGTGGTGCTCCTCCCTGCTCTCACGCCGGATGTGGCCATCATCCATGCCCAGTACGTCGGAGAAGACGGCACCGTGCGGATCAAGGGCTTGAGCTTTGCGGACGTGGAACAGGCCAAATCAGCCGACGTGCTGATCGTCACCTGTGAGGAAATTGTTCCCCGTTCCTACATCCGCCTCGACCCGGACCAGAACACCCTGCCGCCCTTCTTCGTGGATGCCATTGTGAAGGTCCCCTACGGGGCTCATCCCACGGCATGCTTCGGTTTTTACGATTACGATCCGAATCACCTCAATCTTTACAAGAAAGTGGCGAAGGACGACGACTCCTTCAAGAAGTATCTCGATGGATGGGTGTATGGTGTCGCCGACCACGAGGAGTACCTGAGTCGAGTGGGCGCGGCTGCGCTTCTGAGCATCAAAGCGAATCCTGTCGTCGGTTACGCGCAAGGGCTGGACCGGAAGTGAAATAGGAGATCCCTCATGTTGACCTATTCTGCCAATGAAATGATGGCTCTTGCTGCAGGGCGGCTCATCAAAGACGGAGATATCGTGTTTGCCGGAACCGGTGTGTCCATGCTTGCGGCAACCGCGGCGAAGCGGATCTACGCGCCCAAGGCCGTTGTGTTTTTCGAAACCGGAGGGGTCGATCCGATTCTGGAGGAAATCCCTATGGCGGTGGCTGATTCGAGGGTCATGTACGGCACGTGCCTGAACTCCGGGCTCATCGAGGCGTTCTCCATTGTAGGTCACAGGAAGCTCCACACCGTTGCCTTTCTGGGAGCTGCGCAAATCGACCGATATGGAAACTTGAACACGACCTCCCTTGGAGACTATCACAGGCCGAAGACCCGCTTCTCCGGCAGCGGTGGCGCTTGCGATGTGGCTTCTTTTGCATCGGGTGTGATCACCTTCATGCAGCACGACAAGAGGCGGTTCGTGGAACAACTGGACTACCTCACCAGTGTGGGTTGGTATCAGGGAGGGAACTCACGCCAGAAACTTGGATTGAGAAGGGGAGGGGCCATCGCAGTGGTGACGAATCTCGGGTTGATGAAATTCGATGAGACCAGCAAAGAGATGGTTCTTGCCCAGTATTATCCGGGTGTTTCTGTCACCAAGATCGTCGAAAACACCAGTTTTCCCTTAGACGTGTCCGGAGCGGCAGAGGCGCCCCCCCCATCTGCAGAGGAACTGAGAATTCTGAGGGAAGAAGTGGACCCGCAGAAACTCATTTTGTAGCGGTGAGCCGGCTAATAGGTCCTGTTCTACTCTTTGCTCTTTGCTCCCTGCTGACTTCGTCGTCCAGACCCATTTTCCCCGGATTGAGGATGTTGTGGGGATCGATGAGCTTCTTGAGGGATCGCATCAAGTCCAGGGCTGCTCTGTCGTGCTCAAGGGCCATGAAAGGCGCTTTGGCAATCCCCACGCCATGCTCGCCTGTCAGAGTCCCGCCCAGGCTGCAGGAAAGCTTAAAGATCGCCTCCGCGACGCTCACCACTTTTTGGCGCTCTTCAGGGTTGCTCCTGTTGTACATGATCCTTGGATGGATATTGCCGTCCCCGGCATGGCCGAAGATCACAAAGGGAAGACCATGCTGCTCCACAATGGCTGAAATGCCGGAGAGGAGATCCGGAAGTCTCGATATGGGAATGGCCACGTCCTCCGAGATGTTGTTGGTCCGAAGCTTTGCCGCTGCGCTGCCCACGGATTTTCGGAGTTTCCAGAGTTTCTCCGCGTCCTCCGCCGACGCGGCTTCCTGAATCTCCGTAACACCGTTCTTCCTAAANACGTCCAGGATCCGAGCCATCTGAAACTGGGTCTCCTCCTTCGTGTATCCGTCCGTTTCCGTGAGGATCACCGCTGCGGCATCCGGCAAAGGAAAACTCGCAATCTCCCGCAGAACTCGTATGGAATTGGCATCCATGATTTCAAGGACGCTGGGGATGATGCCCGAATGCATGATGTCGCTCACCGCCTGACCTGCGTCTCTAAGACTTGAAAACATCCCAAGAGCGGTCTTATGGCTGAGCGGTTTGGGGCTGATCTTCAGGAGGATCTCCGTAATAACCCCCAATGTCCCTTCTGAGCCCACAAAGAGACGGGTCAAGTCGTAGCCGGAAGAAGACTTCATACACGCGGTACCGGTACGCATGAGTTGGCCGTCGGGCAGCACCACTTCCAGGCCCATGACATAGTCCCGGGTGACGCCGTATTTCGCTCCCCGGATGCCGCCGGCATTGGTGGCCACGTTGCCCCCCAAAGTACAGGCTTTTCCGCTTGCAGGGTCAGGGGGGAAAAAGAAGCCGAGAGGAGCAAGGGCGTTTTCGAGATCAGCGTAAACCACGCCCGGCTGCACAACCACGGAGCGGTCCGCGATTCGAATGGCGATGATCTTGTTCATCCTGCAGAGATCGAGCACCAGGCCTCCACGAATGGGCACGGCACCGCCTGCCAGGCCGGTGCCGGCGCCCCTGGGAATGACCGGAAGACGGTTATCGTAAGCGAGGCGCATGATCTTGGAAACCTGCTCGGAATTGAGCGGCCACACAGCCGCCTCGGGTCGATGGTCATGGTCCGAGGCGTCGTAAGAATAAGAAACCATGTCGATCAGNTGATCGCTGAAGTGATCAGGCCCTACGATTTCCTTCAGGGTTGACTTGATCTTGTCTTCCATGTTCTAGGTCTCCAACCATAATGCTCTTCTAAAGTGCTTGTGCCCCACATTCTGTTCGCGGTTCGATACCCCTTCGACGTGCTCAGGGCGGTGAGCCAGGTCGAACCGCTCACCGCGAACGGGAAATCAAATGCCTGCAACCGGTTCAAACGTTCACCCTGAGGTTTACCCGCCTGCGGCGGCGCCAGAAGCGACCAGGGTATCGAAGGGTGAACAAGCCTTCCTGCGGATTCATGAACAATGGGCAAGGTCAGCAGGGCGTTGGGCTGGGAAAGCGGAAACGCCTCACAATCGTTTCATTTGATTTCAGGCACCAGGCACAACCCGACCTGGAAGTGGCCTCTGAAATCTCCCCGCTTGATCTCGGTGATGTGACGTATCTCAAAGTTCATGGGGACAGTGGCTTCAGGGGAGGCATAGGCCATGCTCATCCTGGCGCCAGGCCGGAGGTGGTCAAGGACCTCCTTTTCAGTCTGTAAAATGAGCATCCCCAGACCACCCGGCGACACATCAAGAAGAAGACAGCGGTGCGCACGGCCGGAGAGGGTAAACTCCAGGAATGTGTTGGTGGTGTAGGGTTCTACGTAGGCTCTGTCCTGTTGGCGCCTGTTTCTCGGTAGGGGATCCATGGGTGCGTTCCATTCGGGTTTTGAATATCATATCCTACTGCAGCCTCGATCCGCAACCAAAGACTCCCTGAATAAATATTTTGCGTAGGAAGTGATTTTGTGTTAACAAAATNNATTCGCGTATTTCAGAAAGGATGATTTTGGGGGTCATAATGATGTCTGAAGAGAAGTTGGATAAGGAAGAAAAACCAGGTGAAACCTTTGCCGAGCTCTTTGAGAGCTACAACGGCCACAGGACCGAGAGGGTTCAGATCGGCGAGAGAATCCGTGGCAAAATCATTTCCGTCGGGAAAGACACGATTTACGTGGACACGGGGACCAAGATCGACGGGGTGGTTGAGAAGCACGAACTTGCGGATGAAAGCGGAACCGTGCCCTACAAAGAAGGAGATGAGATCGAGCTCTATGTGGCGTCCTATGACGGAAATGAGATTCGGCTCTCAAAAGCCGTCTCCGGCGCAGGCACTTTGAACATGCTGAGGGATGCCCATGAGAACGCCATCCCCATGGAAGGTAAGGTGAAAGGGCAGGTCAAGGGAGGGTATCAGGTGGAGATCGCGGAGCGAAGGGCTTTTTGCCCGATCAGCCAGATCGATCTTAAACCTGCGGGCAGCCCGGATCAGCACGTGGGGAAATCCTATGTTTTCCTGGTCACTCAGTTCGAAGAGGGCGGCAGAAATATCGTCGTGTCCAGGCGCGAACTCCTCAAAAGGGAACAGCAAAAGGCGATCAGCAGTTTCATGGACGGCTTGATCGTCGGAGCGGAGCTGGAGGGACGGGTGACGAGAGTCATGCCTTACGGGGTTTTCGTGGAGATTTTCCCGGGCGTGGAAGGACTGGTCCATGTTTCGGAAGTGAGCTGGTCCAGAGTGGAAAAACCCGATGAGGTCCTTCACACCGGTGACCCCCTGAAAGTGAAGGTAATTGCCATAGAGAAGGGGCAAAAACGGAATGCCGTGAAAATATCTCTTTCTGTGAAGCAGATCACCGGAGATCCATGGGAACAAATGGAAGGNAGATTCCAGATCGGCGAAAAGGTGAAAGGCAAGGTNATGCGGTGCGCGCCCTTCGGAGCTTTTGTGGAAATCGCNGAGGGGATCGAAGGCCTGATTCATGTGAGCGAGATGAGCTATACGAAACGGGTTCTCAAACCCGAGGAGATCGTTCAGGTCGGGGACATGGTTGCCGTGGTGGTGAAGGAGATCGACATCTCGAGAAGAAGGATCTCCCTGAGCCTCAAAGATGCAGAGGGCGATCCATGGCTGGATGTGCCTGAAAAATACCGGGTGGGGTCGTTTGTCAACGGGACGATTGAGAGAAAGGAGAAGTTCGGATACTTCATCTCCCTCGAACCCGGCGTGACAGGGCTTCTCCCGATCTCGAAAATCAAGAACTCCATCAAATCGGGACAGATCGAGAAACTGAAGCCGGGCGACACCATGGCCGTGTTGATCGAGGAGGTCCATGCGAGCGAGCGAAAGGTCACNCTGGGCCCTGGGGACTCCAAGGATGAGGAAGGGTGGAAAGAATTCGCCGGGGGCGAGCAAAAGAAGACAAGCTTCTTCGGTGAAAAGCTCCAGCAGGCACTTCAGAAGAAAATGGACAAAGCCTGATTCGCGACAAGACGGTGAAGAGTCATGTCTTATTGGCGCCTTGTCTGCAGACAAAGCGCTTGAAAATGGCCCGTTCGTAGATCCGACAAACAAATGTGGCTCCGCATTTGCTGAGACCAATGTCACGAAGTCTGCAATAAACATGAAGAGGGTTGAGGTAGTGTTTGAGTTCTGATCCGAACGTTTCCATAGTGCACCTTTACTAACCTACATTTTCTGTAGGAAATATAAGCCTTCTCTAGTCATTTCCAATAGGATCATGCTTCTCCAAAGTTAGTCCTCTTAAAATCTTGAGCCGCCCCTCGTGGCTGTCCCTGCGTGCCCAGCGTGGCCTGCATCCTGGATGTTTCTATAACCTTCTAAAATTCTTGACAAAAAATTGAGAATCCGTTACTAATTGAATCATCTCGTCAAAAACAGGTTTTGGTGTCCATGGGAACGCTCATTCCCGTTCATCTTTCTTCATGTGGCGGTTGACCTATGATCAAGCTCTTCGTTATGGATGGAGTGGATGAGATCCAGTCTTTCGACCTTCCTGGGGACACGGTTTATGTGGGGAGGTCCCAGGAAAACCAGATCAAGATGAAAGACGGATACGTGTCCGGCAGCCATCTCAAGATCATCGAGAAGGGGGACCGGTATTTTGTGCAGGACAGGGGGAGCACCAACGGCACCTTCGTTAACGGCCACCCCATCCCACCGGGTGTTGAAGTGGAAGTGGAGGAGGGCATCCCGATCACCATCGGCATGAGTCTGATCTGTTTAGGTAAGGCTTGCCTCGATCATGTCATGCCCTTTGTGGATGCCATCTTTGAGTCCGATAACATCAATGAGGTCGTCGAAAGATATCAGAAAAGAGACCGGCCCATGACGGAAAGGAACACGATGGAACTCGTCTATAACGTGTCCACCGTGCTCAGAGAATCTCTCACCTTGAACGAAATCATGGAGAAGATTCTTGATTCCATTTTGAACCTTCTCCAACGAATGGACAGGGGGCTCATTCTGCTGAGGGATACGGAGACCGGCAACGTCATTCATATCCTTTCCAAAGCCAAGAGGGGAGCAGGGGGCGGTGCAGCTCTCTACAGCCACACCATGGTCGACCGGGTCGTTCGGGAAGGGAAAGCCTTCAAGATCGTGAACGTTGTAGGAGAGGACGCTGAAAGGCTCTCCGAGAGCATGGAGATTATGAGGATCAAGTCGGCGCTGTGCGTTCCTTTGATCAGCCGGTCCCAAGTCAGAGGGGTCATCTACTTGGACTCCTTTGACGAGCCATACGGTTTTCGCAATGAAGATCTCTCCCTCCTGACGGCCCTTGGCTCCTCCGCAGCTGTGGCCATTGAGAACGCGCTGCTGCATTCCGGGGAACCATCCCTGTCCGTGAACTGAGCTGCAGCCTGCCAGGGGCCCAACACCTGCAATCGAACGAATAAAGAAAGCCAAGATATAAAGGAGTGTCCAAACATGCGTGTACTTTCAGGCATTCAGCCTTCAGGGGAGCTTCATATCGGAAATTACTTCGGCATGATGAAGCCCATGATCGAATACCAGGAGACTTCTGAACTTTACTGTTTCATCGTCAACTTCCATGCCATGACCTCCGTCTCCGACGGCCCGAAGCTTGCGTGGGGCACCATTCAGGTGGCCCTGGATTTTCTTGCTCTGGGCATGGACCCTGACAAATCTATTTTCTGGGTTCAATCCGATGTGCCTGAAGTGGCTGAACTGACCTGGATCCTGAACAACGTGACCCCTGTGGGACTTCTGCTCCGAAGCCACTCCTACAAAGACAAGACCGCTCAGGGAATCGCTCCCAACCATGGGCTTCTGTCCTATCCTGTGCTCATGGCTGCGGACATTCTGCTCTACCAGGGTGAGCGGGTTCCGGTGGGCAAGGATCAGCAACAGCATCTGGAGATCACCCGGGACATTGCCATCCGGTTCAATGGCACCTATGGGGAGACCTTTGTGGTGCCGGAGGCTGAAATCAACCCCAACATTCCCCTGGTTGTTGGAATCGACGGCCGCAAGATGAGCAAGTCCTATGACAACACCATTGAGATCTTTTGTGAAGAAAAAGAGCTCAAGAGCAAGATCGCGCGCATTGTCACGGATGCCACGCCTGTAGAGGCTCCAAAAGATCCCACAAAGTGCAATGTGTTCATCAATATTTCCCTGTTTCTGAACGAGGAGGAAAAAGCGGAGCTGGCCGCGCGGTACCGCAAAGGCGGGGTGAAGTACAGCGATGTCAAGAAAGATCTCTTTGCCCGCATGTGGGAGTATTTTCGCCCGGCTCGCGAGAAGCGCAAGCAGTTCGAGCAAGACACCGACCAGATCCGCGCCATTCTCAAGAAAGGAGCAGAAAAGGCGCGCGCCAAAGCGGCGCCCACCCTGGACCTTGTGCGCAAAAGAGTCGGCCTCGCTTACTAAGAGCGAGGGCCCTCGGCAAACTATTCTGAGATTTTCACGCGAAATAGGAGTTCGATCGCCTGGCCGTCCCGGAGGGGATGCTTGAAATTGAACAGGGTTCCGTTCTTGACCCCACCGGGGATAGAAAGGGTGAAGACCTGGGTATCCGGGCCTGTGTGAATCCGGATGTCCCTNTC
>JGI20214J51650_10002506_pt1 | contig 11573 bp, 10 predicted proteins | sample WetSurMetagenome_FD_51650 | JGI IMG/M metagenome (IMG submission 51650)
CCGACCGCCAGATGCTGCACCTTCAGCGCCGCCAAACCCGGGAGCGCCACCCGCTCCTGGTCCGGCTGGATGGTGGCGGGATCGAACGGCAGGATGGCCCCCTCCATGACGTCGAAGATCGTCGAGAACTTGAGGTCACTCGCCAACACCGACACCCCGGCCTTTCCCAAGTCCTCCCCGTTCAAGGTGAAGGATGCGAAGCCGCCGAGGGCGATCGTGAACTTGGGCGTGACCCGCTCCCGCAATTCCCGATCAATCACCTGTGCGCGAGCACCGGAGGCCAGCAGCATCACAACGCAGCCGATCGCCGCCAGGGCGATCCAGCGAGATTTCCGCATTATCCACGCTCCATCACAAAACGGTATCGCAAGTTCAGAGACGGTTCAGTGAGCAGATTCGGAAACGGCGGCAGCGGCGTGCTTTGCCGGACCGCACGCAGCGCGGCGTTGTCCGCGCTCGCGTCCCCCGAGCTGGTTTCCAGTTCCACATCGCGGACCGCACCGGAACGCAGGACCCGGAATCGGATCACCACCACAGGGTCTCGCCCCCCGCCGGACCCGACCGGGACCCAGTTCCCGCTGATCTTGTAGTCCACCAAGCCGAGGTAATAGCCAAGCGCAGATCCCCCGGCGCCTTCACCCTTCTCCCCACCGGCCAATTCTACGCCACTCCCCTTCCCTGTGCCGGTGGCCGCCGGCGCGGCCGGAGCCGTCGCGGGTCCCGCCGAGGCGACCGCGGGACTCGGCGTCGGCCCGGTCGGTCCCTGCGGCCGCGCTTCCACGGGGGCGGGCCGACGGGCGTCTCTTCCGGTCGCGGAGGGGGGACGCAAGGACGGCTCCACCTCCGTCGGGGTTTGCTTCAGCGGCCGTTTCCCGGGGAGGGTCAACTCCTCGGTGGACCTCGCAGCCGACCGAGGGGGGGCGGGAAGTACCCGCGGTGAGGTCGCCGGCGGCGTCGGCGCGGGCGAAGGCGGCTGCGGCGCGGCAGCCGGAACCGATCCTCCAGCCCGACCGCCTGGCGGCGCCGAAACGAGATTGACCTCGTAGCTCACCGGCACAGTCAAGTAGGTGCCGCCGTGGAACCGCGGCACCAGGACGACCACCACCGTGAGCAACCCGTGGAGCAGGATGGATAAGCCGACGGTCAGCCAGAGTTCCGGTGGGCGCGGACCGGACGTCACCAGCCGGTCGGCCGACGCCGTCATGGCCGCATCATCTCCCGCCCGGACCTACCGGCTCGGTCACCATGCCGACCCGTTCGATCCCGGCCTTCTTGATCACATCCATGACCTTCATGACCACCCCGTAGGCCACCGCCTCATCCGCCTTGAGGAAGACCGACGCCTTCGGGTTTCGTTGGACCATCCCGTTCAGAACCTTGGACAGCCGATCCAGACTGATGGGTTGACTCTCCAGGTACACACCCCGATCCCGGGTCACCGTCAGAACGAGCCGCTCCTCGGGCCGCGAAGTACGCGTCTCGGTTTTCGGAACCCGGACGTCGATCCCGCCCAGCATCATGGGGGCCGTAATCAGAAAGATCACGAGCAGCACCAGCACCACGTCCACAAAGGGAGTGATGTTAATCTCTGCCAGGGCGGGACCCAGCCGNGTCTCGCCCCCGATGTCCATGGGTTTCGCTGCCATCTCGGCCTCGGACCGCGCCAGGAGGCGCGGCGCCAAGCTACGTTCGACCGGCTCGGTGGATGATCCGCTCCGCCGTCCCGAGAAACTCCAGCCCGAACAGGTCCATCCGTGTCGCGGCGCTCTTGATCCGGTTGAGGAAGTAGTTGTACGCGATCACGCCGGGAATGGCCACGGCCAGACCCGCCGCCGTGGTGATGAGGGCCTCAGCGATGCCAGGCGCCACCGCTCCGAGATTGGCGGACCCCGTCATCGCGATGCCGTGGAAGGCATCCATGATCCCCCAGACCGTCCCGAACAGCCCGATGAAAGGAGTGATGTTTCCCGTCGTCGCCAGGAAGATCAGAGAGCGCTCCAGGCCTGCGATCTCGCGCAGACTGGCATGACGCAGCGTCCGCCCCAGCCTCGCGAGCAGGTTATCGGGAGGTATCTCCAATGGTTTTACCGCCGCCTCACCGCCGGGCTGCCCGGCCGGTCCGGGATTGCCCTTCAGGGCCACACTGAGCTCCCGGTAGCCTTCCCGGAAGAGCGACGCCAGCGGGCTATGCGAAAACCGGCGCGAATCCTCGTACACCGTGGCGAGCTGTTTCCCCTCCCGAAACAGCTTCCAGAGGCGCTCATCCTGCCGATCGACGCGGCCGAGGGCTCGGATCTTGAGGAAGATGATAGTCCAGGAGGCCAGGGAGAACACGAACAGAACGGCCAGGACGCCCTTGGCGACGATGCCGGCTTGCAGAATAAGACTCAATGCGTTCATTGTTGTGGACCCATCGGGTTTTTATAGCAAATTCAGGAAACGACCGTCAAGCAAAACCCTCGACAAATCTCATGGTTGCCGAGCCCGGTCGCAATCGGACCTCCCGACCGCCTGTCCGGCGCATCGATCGTCGCCGGTGTTTGCCGACTTGACCGAGACATACCAAACATCATAATATCCTGATAAGACACGGACGGTGGCAAAAAGTTCCTGTATCCGTACGGGCGAGCGCAAACCGAGGGGTGTCGCGTCCCGACCGGATCACGCGAAGGATGGCTCATGACCCAATTGGACATCAGGGATATGCCGGGATGTTCCTCGTTGGTCCGAGATTATGTCCACCATTTCGACCGCGTATCGTCTTTTTTCGCCCAGAACCCCCACACCAGCGGAACCTATGCCGCGCTGGCAGAGATCTGCAGCGAGCGGGAGTATCGCCGAGCCGACCTGCGTGAAGTCCTGGTAACGCAACAGGCCGCCTGGGGTGCGCCACCCATCGCGCGGCAGCGAATCGACGACCTGTGTACGTCCCGGGGGTTGGCGGTGCTCACGGGACAACAGACGGGGCTCTTCGGCGGTCCGCTCTTCACCCTGTACAAGGCGCTCACCGCCGTCGCCCTTGCCGCAGAACTGGAACGCACGCTGCACCGCCCGGTCGTGCCGCTCTTCTGGATGGCGTCCGAGGATCACGACGTGGCCGAGGCCGACCACGTGCAGGTGCTGGACCGAAGCGGCACCCTCGTCCAGCTCCGACACACCGCCTGGGGGGCGCCGCCGGGCGGCTTCATGCCGGCGAACCTCCGCCTTGGTCCCGCCATCCAGGATACGCTGGCGCGCCTGTGGGAGTCGCTGCCCGCCACCGAATTCAGCGGTCCGTTGCGTGACGCTCTGGCGCAGGCCTATACCCCCGAGCGAACCTTGGCCGAGGCATTCGCGTGTTGGATGACCTCCCTCCTCGGGGAGACCGGTCTGGTCCTGGTGGATGCGGCCGACCCCGGCTTGAAACGCCTGGCCGCCGGAATCTTCCGGCGCGAGGTGGAGGAGGCTCCCGGGACCTCCGCGGCCATCGTGGAGGTGAGCCGCGCGCTGCGCGCCCAGGGGTACCCGACGCAGATCGAGGCGCGGCCCGACGGGGTGAATTGCTTCCTGCTTGCCGAGGGTCGCCGCCCACTGGTCCGGGATGCGGCGGGGTTCCGGCTGCGAGACACCGGCGAGGTGATCACCCCGGCGTCTCTCCTCCGGATGGTCCAGGACGCCCCCGAACGGTTCAGCCCCAACGTGGCGCTTCGCCCCGTGGTGCAGGATACGCTGTTCCCCACGCTGGCCTACGTCGCCGGTCCGGGCGAGCTGTCCTACTTCGCCCAGCTCCGACCGGTGTATGCCGCCTTCGGCGTCCCCATGCCTGCCATCGTGCCTCGGGCAAGCCTCAGCCTGATGGACCCGCGCGTCGCCCAGCTCCTCGACCGGTTTCACGTATCCCTCCAGGACCTCGCCACGGAGCCGGAGCAGCTCGCCAGCCGACTGCTGCGGCAACACCTGCCGCCCGACCTCGAGGCGACACTGACCGCTGCACGGCAGGACGTGGACGAGATCTTTCGGCGCCTGGGCGAGGCGGTCGCCGCGGTGGATCCGACGCTACGGGCCACGGCGGGGCAAACCGGCGGGCATATCAAGGGTCACCTGGACCAGCTCGAAAAAAAGGCCGTGCAGGCGCTCAAACGGCGGGAAGCGGATACCCGGCAACAGCTCCAGCGCCTCCGGGACGCGCTCATGCCGGGCGGAAAACCCCAGGAACGCGTCTATCCCGTCCTCCCGTTTCTCGCGAAATACGGACCGACCCTGCTGACGTCGCTGCGCGCGTGCATCGATGCCCCAGGCTGGGAGCACCGGCTGGTGACCATCCCGGGCGCCACCCCGGGCCGTCCGGATGCGCCGGCGGAAACCCCCTGATGGGAGCCCTTCCGATGAACATCGGCGTCACCTGCTATCCCACCTACGGAGGGAGCGGCGTCGTGGCCACCGAACTGGGCAAGGCCATGGCGCAGCGCGGACACCAGATCCACTTCATCAGCTATTCGTTACCGTTCCGCCTCCAGCATTACGACGCACGCATCTTCTTCCACGAAGTGGAGATGGTGAACTATCCCCTCCTCGAACATTCCACCTACGCCATCGCGCTGGCGGCCAAGATGTCCGAGGTGGGGACGCAGGTGGGCCTGGATGTCTTCCACGTACACTATGCCATCCCCCACGCCGTCTCCGCCTTCCTGGCCCGCTCGATTCTGGGCATCCATGCCCCGCGCATCGTCACCACCCTACACGGCACCGACATCACCTTGGTCGGAAACGACCGCTCGCTCTACCCGATGACCCGCTTTGCGCTGGAACAATCCGACGGCGTCACCTGCGTCTCCCAGTACCTGCTGGACAAGACCCGAGCGGTGTTCGACCTGGATCGCCCCATGCGGGTGATCCCGAACTTCGTGGACACCCAGCGCTTCCGGCCCACACCGCACTCGACCCTGCGGGAGCACCTGGCGCCCCGCGGCGAGCGGATCCTGGTCCACCTCTCCAATTTCCGCGCCGTGAAGCGCGCGCCCGATGCCGTTCGGGTGTTCGCCAAGGTGCGCGGCGCCCTGCCGGCGCGGCTCCTCCTCGTCGGGGACGGCCAGGATCGCCCGGAGGCCCTGCATCTGGCCGAGACCTTGGGCGTCAAGTCGGACGTCATCTTCCTGGGAAAACAGGACGACGTGGAAACACTTCTGGCCGTGGCGGACCTCACCCTGCTCCCGAGCGCCGACGAGGCGTTCGGTCTGGCGGCGCTGGAGGGCTTGAGCTGCGGCGTCCCCGTGATCGCGACCGCCGTGGGTGGCGTGCCGGAGGTCGTCCAGGACGGCAAGAGCGGTTTCCTTCTCCCGGTGGGCGATGTGGACGGCATGGCCGCCGCCGCGCTTGCGCTCCTCACCGACGCGTCCCGCCATGCCGAGTTCCGCGCGGCTGCCCGCCGGCGTGCCGTGGAGCAGTTCGACACGACCCTGATCGTTCCCCGCTACGAGGCGTACTACCGGGAGGTGCTCGGCCAGAGGCGGGACACGCTGGTCAGTTGACCCGCTTGTGGAAGCTCAGGATGGCCCAGTAAAGGAACACCACCACGAAACCGCCCAGGATGGCCACGTCCGGCCAGATCTGGGCCAGGTCGGCCCCGCGTAGCGTCACGGCCCGGACCGTTCGCGAGAAGTACATCAGCGGAAACAGGAAAGAGATGGGGCGGATGTAGTCGGGGATCGCCTCGATGGGGGCGTACGCCCCCGAGAGCATGAAGACCGGCAAAACGTAAAACACGGCGATCTGCACCGCTTGAAACTGGGACCGGGACACCGCCGAGATGAGCAGGCCCGTGGCCAGCGAGGTGAGCACGAAGAGCGCGCACAGCAGCAGGAGCAGGGGTAACCGCTCGGCCACCGGGATGCCGAACCAGCGGTCCGTCACGAGCAGGATGGTCGCCACGTTGAACAGCGAGATGCCGAAATACGGCAGGAGCTTGCCCAGGATCAGCTCGAGGCGGGTGATGGGCGACGCCATGAGCTGGTCGAGCGTGCCTCGCTCTCGTTCGCGGGGGATGGTGATGGCCATCAACATGACCGTGAGCAGCTGCAGCGTGAGCCCGATGACACCCGGCATCACGTACCCCAGATACTGGCGCCCCGGGTTGTACCGGATCTCCGACTGGACGAAGACCGGCCGGATCAGCCGGCGCCCGCGGTCCGGTCGCACACCGCGCGCCCACAAGCCTCTGATCGCGCGCTCGGTGTTGTAGCGCTGGATGACCCGCTGCGCCACTCCTTCCACGATCGGCGCCGACGTATTGTCCGTCCCGTCCAGAAGGAGCTGGAGCTGGGCCTCCTCGCCCGCCTCAATCTGCTGCAGGAAGCCCTTGGGAATGACGATCGCGGCCTTGATCTGGCCGTGCGCCAGGAGGTCCTGGGCCTCCGTCAGCGTCGAGACCTCCCGCTCGATCAGGACCTCGTCGTACGTGCGGAAGGCCGAGGCGATGCCGTTCGACTCGGGGGATCCGTCCAGGTTCAGGATGACCGACGGGATGTGACTCAGTTCGCCGGTCTCCAGCGCTTTGCCGAACAGAAAGGTGAGGATGATGGGCATCACCAGGATGAGCACGAGACTGCGGCGGTCCCGCAGGATCTGGCGGNCCTCCTTCCGTGCCACGTGGCCGACCACCGCCAGCACGTCAGGCGTCCTGCGCGTCGGCCGGTGCCGTCCGGGTGAGCGACATGAAGACGTCCTCCAACGTGGGCGGCACGGAGCGGATCCCGCGGACCGCCACCTCTCGCCCGCGCAGCGCCACGCCCAACTCCCCTTCCAGCCCCTCGGTCATCCGGCTGAAGACCCGAAGCGTGTGCCCGTAGATGCTGACTCCCGTCACTCCGGCGATGCCCCGCACCACCTCGGCCGCCTGCATCACGGGAACGGCGTCGACCTCGAGAATCGCCTCGCCGATCTCGGCGCGGCATTGCTCCGGTGAGCCGGAACCGATCAGCCGCCCGCCGTGCATGAAGGCGATCGTCTGACATCGCTCCGCCTCTTCCACATAGTGGGTGGTCACCAAGATCGTTCGCCCCTCGCCGGCCGCTTGGTACAGCAGGTCCCACATCTGTTGCCGCGACGACGGGTCCGCCCCGGCCGTGGGCTCGTCCAGAAACAGGATGGTGGGCGCGTGAACCAGGGCACAGCCCAGGGCCAGGCGCTGCTTGAGTCCTCCGGACAGGTGCTCCGTGAGGTCCGCACGCCGCTCCAGCAAGCCGACGCGCTCCAGCGTGTTCGCCACCCGCCGCCTCCGTTCCCGTCCCGGGATGCGGTACACACCGGCAAAGAAGTCCAGGTTCTCCTCCACGGTCAAGTCCCCGTACAGGCTGAACCGCTGCGGCATGTACCCAACCTGGAGCTTGATCGCCTCGGCATCGCGGGTCACGTCCATCCCCGCCACGCAGGCCGTCCCCTCACTGGGAAGCAGCAAGCCGCACAGCATTCGGATCGTGGTGGTCTTCCCGGCGCCGTTCGGCCCCAAGAATCCGAAGATCTCCCCGGACCGCACGCGGAGATTCAGGGCGCGGACCGCGGTCGCCGCCCCGAAGCGTCTGGTGAGGTTGGTCGTCTCGATGGCGAGGGACATCCGAGCCTTTCGCTCCCGCCGACATACATTCGACGCGTTCGTACGACGGCCACTTATACTGGACGCTCGGGACGCGTGTCAACCGTCCTTTTCGCCCCTGACGGCCGCGCTGCGCGCCCGCCGGCAGCCCCGAAAACCGATTGACAAGGGCCGGCAAACTGGCTAGCCTGCCTCTCGCATCGAATGCGTGGCCCGCAGAAAAACGAAGGGAGGGCTATGTCCGTCAGGAAGCTCCTCTTGGCGAAACCACGCGGCTTTTGCGCCGGAGTGGATCGCGCCATTGACGTCGTGAATCTGGCATTGGAGCTGTACCCCGGCCCCGTCTACGTACGCAAGGAGATCGTCCACAACGTCCATGTGGTCAACGATCTCCGGGCCAAGGGGGCGGTCTTCGTCGATGAATTGGACGAGGTCCCTGATGGCGCCACGGTGATCTTCAGCGCCCACGGCGTCTCACCCGAGGTGCGGGCCGGGGCCGCGGCCCGCGGTCTCAAGGTGATCGACGCCACCTGCCCCCTGGTGACCAAGGTCCATCACGAGGCGATCCGTTTCGCCCGCGAGGGGCGTCCCATCGTCCTGGTGGGGCACGAGGGGCACGACGAGGTCGTCGGGACGATGGGCCACGCCCCCGAGCATATCCACCTCATCGGCTCCGCCGAGGAGGCCGAGACCCTCCGAGTGCCCGACCCGGATCGGGTCGCCGTGATCACCCAGACCACGCTCAGCCTGGATGACACCTCGGCCGTGGTAGATGTTCTGCGCCGCCGCTTCCCCGGCATCGAGGCGCCCACCCGGGACGACATCTGCTACGCCACCCAGAATCGCCAGCTGGCCGTGAAGGCCATGGCGCGCCGGGCCCCCGCCATCCTGGTCATCGGCTCCAAGAACAGCTCGAACAGCAACCGGCTCGCGGAGGTCGCCCAGGCGGCCGGGGCGCGGGCGTACCTGATCGACGACATCTCGCAGATCGATCCGACCTGGCTGGATGGTGTCGAGAGCCTGGGGATCACCGCCGGAGCGTCCGCCCCCGAGTACCTGGTGGATGAAGTGGTCCAGTTCTTCCGGGCGCAGGGCGTCACCGACATCGAAGAGATCGAGGCCGTGACCGAAGAGGTGAGCTTCGCCCTCCCGCCGGAGCTGGTGCGGGACCGCGATGCGCGTCGTGTCTGACGACCGCTCGCCCCACCCCGGCCGCGGGCAGCCGACGCCGAGCAACCCGGAAACCCGACACCCCGAGCCCCATGCCATGAACCCAATCGGCGGCACGACCGCGGCATCCTCGAACGTCTCCCGGGCCGTCACCAAGGCCAGCCGCTCGAATTTCACCTACGCCTTCCTGGTCCTCCCCAAGCCCAAACGCGAGGCCCTCTACGCCATCTACGCCTTTTGTCGGATCAGCGACGACGTGGTTGACGAAGGGCTGACGGCTGCGGCGGACTGCCTGGGCCCCGATGAGCGGACGACGCCCGCCGACCGCCTGAAGGCGTGGCGTGCCGAACTGGACGCCTGTTTCCGCGGCGAGGCGCGCCACCCCGTCACCCGGCGCCTGGGGGAAGTCCTGAGCGCGTTCCCCATTTCGAAATGTTATTTCGACGAGTTGCTGAACGGGGTGGAAATGGACCTGACGCAGAGCCGCTACGGCACCTTCGCCGAGCTTCAGCAGTACTGCTATCGCGTGGCGGGTGTGGTGGGACTCATGTGCATCGAGGTCTTCGGCTACACCCGGCCGGAAACCCGGCGGTACGCCGAACACCTCGGCACCGCCTTTCAACTCACCAACATCCTGCGCGACGTGGGCCGGGACGGGGCAGCGGGACGGATCTACCTGCCGCACGAGGACTTGGCCCGGTTCGGGTGTTCTGAAGCCGACATCCTGGCGCGACACCTGACCCCCGCCTTTCGCGCCCTGATGCAGTTCGAGGTCGGCCGCGCCCGCGAGTTCTACCGGGCGGCCCAGGCCGCGCTGCCGCGCGCAGACCGCGGGACGATGCTGTGCGCCGAGATCATGCGGGCCATCTACAGCCGTCTGCTCGGCAAGATCGAGGCACGCGGGTACGACGTCTATTCGCGGCGCATCCGACTGTCGGACGTACACCGCCTTGCGCTGGCGGCCGGCTGCTGGGCACGCCACCGCCTGACCGGGCGGTAGCCCGCGCCCCCTCCCCTTCGCGCTGTCAGAGAGGTTTTTCCGGCCCCGGAGGCCCGTCTACGCTCAGGTCTGTCATCTGCATTCCCGGCACGTATTCCACGGCCCGGTCCTCGATATCCTCCAGACGCCGCACCACGTCACGGATCCGGATCGTCGCCCGCCGGATCGCCTCGAGTTTCCGCCGGGCGGGCTCGGGAAACGCATCCGCCTGCGTGAGAAGCAGATCCACAAATCCCAGGATCGTCCCCAGAGGATTGTTGATCTCGTGCCGGATACCCACACCGATCTCGCCGATCGCCGCCAGCCGCTCGCTGCGAATCAAACGCTCCTGCGTCTCCACCAGAGCCTGGTGCTTTCGCGCCAGCTCCTCCACCTTGAGCCGCAACTCCCGCTGCAGGGCCAGCGTCCGAAGACAGCTATGGACCCGCGCCAAAAACTCCCTGGGGTGAAACGGCTTGGGGATGTAGTCGTCGGCGCCGCGAAGCAACCCCTCGACTCGGTCCTCCACCCGGTCCAGCACCGTGAGCAGAATGATCGGCAGACCCTGGGTCGCGGGGTTGGCTTTCAGTTCCTGGCAGAGGAGACAGCCGTCCCCGTCCGGAAACATGCGGTCGAGCAGGAGGAGATCCGGGATTCCGGCCCGCATAACCTCGCGCGTCTCGGCCAGGGTCGCACGCCACTCGACCTCGTAGCCTTCCTTCTCCAGCAGGTCGCAGATGACCGCAGCCTGAATCGGGTCGTCCTCCGATACCAGAATGCGGGACGCAAGCGGAACCACGGTCTGCGCCATAGCGGCCTCCCTCACGATGGAACGCAATCGCCGGATCGCCCCTGGCGACCGGGCGCGGGCATCATAGCACACACGCCGCTGAACCCGCCAAACGGTCAGACGGTCGCTGCCGGCGGCCCCGCGTCGAGCAACCGGGCAACCTCGTCCCGGGGAAACCGCGGCAGGGGAGCCTCGCCTGCACGACTGATCAGCCGACAGCCCGCTTCCGGCGGGGTCACGCTCCCGATCAGGTTCCCGTCGATGCCCGCCGCCATCCACGCGGACAAGACGCGGCCGGCCGCCTCGGGCGCACAGGTCAGCAAGAGCGCCCCCGAGGCGATCACACCGAGCGGGTCGAGCCCCAGGGCGTCGCACATCACGGCACACTCGGGCAAGACCGGAATCGCCTCCCGGTCGATGCGGAGTCCGATCCCGGCCGCCAGGGCAACCTCCTGGAGCCCGGTGGCCAGCCCGCCCTCGGTCGGATCGTGCATGGCATGTATGGCTGCCGCGGCGAGGGCGGCCCGGGCGTCCGGAAGAACCGAGATGCCCGGCCGGTGCACAAAGGCGCGGGCACGGGCGCGCACCTCGGGGCGTACCCCGCGGTCGCCGAGCACTCGGTCGAATTCTCGCGCCAGAATCGAGGCCCCCTCGATGGCGATCCCTTTACTCAGCAGAACCGCATCACCGACTCGGGCTCCCGCCGTCGTCACCAGGCGATCCTTCTCCACCTCGCCCAGCATGGCGCCCGCCAGGATCGGCCGATCCAGCCCCTGCGTGACCTCGGTGTGGCCGCCGACCAGACTGGCCCCGACGGCACGGCAGGCGTCCTGCACCTGCCCAAAGATGGTCGCCAAGTGCGCCTCGTCGGCTTGCCCCTCCGGCAGCAGGAGCGTCATCAGGAACCACGCCGGCCGCGCTCCCCGCACCGCCAGGTCGTTGGCGTTGATGTGGACGGCGTACCAGCCGATCTCTTCCGCCACAAAGGTGATGGGATCCACCTTGGCGACGAGATACCGGTCCCCGATGTCCAGCACGGCGGCGTCTTCTCCCACCCGCGGCCCCAT
>JGI20214J51650_10002508_pt1 | contig 11572 bp, 9 predicted proteins | sample WetSurMetagenome_FD_51650 | JGI IMG/M metagenome (IMG submission 51650)
TTTGAAACACGGGGTTGCTGCAGAGCGCCTCGAAGAGGGTGGGCACGCCGACGACGAAGTTCGGCCGCTTCTTTTTGATCAGGTCGGCCACGATCTCCGGCGTGAACTGGGGTACGAGGATGCTCTTCCCCCCGCCCATGAAGATGGAGTTGATGCAGACCCCGAGGCCGAAGCCGTGGAAGATGGGGAGAATCGCGAGCATTGTATCCCCGCCTCCTATTTTCCCCCAAGTGGAGACCTGCATCCCCTCGCTGATGAAATTGAAGTTGGAGAGCATGATCCCTTTCGGGACGCCCGTCGTGCCGCCGCTGAAGAGGATGACGGCCGTCTCGTCCGTGCCCATGTCCGCCTTCGGCGCCTTCGGGTAGCTCCCCCGCATGAGGTCGCTCCACCACGCAACCANCNTGTCTTCCGGTACCGGCGGGATCTTCCGCCCCTTGGTCAGGTTGAAGCCGATCTTCTTGATCAGGGGAAGGTAATCGGGGATCCGGCAGAGAATCAACGTCCTAAGATTCGTTGTGTCCTGGACCGCCTTGAATTTCCCGTAGAAGGCGTCGAGGGTCAGGGCGAAGCTGCTCTTCGCGGTATTCAGGTAAAACTCGATCTCCTTTGCGGGCGAAAGCGGGTGGATCATGCTCGCCACGGCGCCCAATTTGTTCGCGGCGTAAAAGCAGATGATTCCCTGGGGGCAGGTGGGCATGGAGATGGTGATCCGGTCGCCCTGCTTCAGGCCGAGGGCGGCGAGGGCATCCGCGCAGCGGTCGATCTCCGCGCCGAACTGCCGGTAGGTGGCGGTATAGCCGAAGAAGTCGTAGGCGACGGCGTCCGGATTCCGGGAAACCGTCTGCATCAGCGCCTCGGTCATTGTTACCCGCGGATAGTCGATGTGCTCCGGGATATCGCCGTAAAACTTCAACCAGGGTTTCTGTTCATACATGGTCCATTTCCTCCTTTGGATATGATGACATCCCCGGCCGCCCCGAGAAAACACAGGTGCGGGACGGGGTGATTTCATGCTTCACGGCGCGCCAATCGTTAAGAATGGCGCTGAAAGAATGAAAGGCAAGTCTCAAGCAGGCCGATCATACACATTTTTTACGGATTAGGCAATTTCGAGAAAGTTTGATTGGGGATGGCGCTTGACAGTCGCCGCCCTTTTTTCTATAGTACCCATTCAGAAAGGACTCCCCCCGGGGATATTTCAAAAGTTATGAACCTGCAGGGCGTTGTCGGAATCATCTTCCTGACGGGCCTCGCCTGGCTGATCAGCGAGAACAGGCGCGCGGTCCGCTATCAGATCATCATCACCGGTCTCGTCGTCCAGTTCGCCCTGGCCCTGATCATGCTCAAAATCCCCCTCTTCGGGGATTTTTTTGTCCTGCTCAACAAGGGGGTCTCCGCTCTCGAAAGGTCTACTGCCGCGGGCACAACCTTCGCCTTCGGCTATCTGGGAGGCGGGAAACTGCCCTTTGCGGAAACCTATCCCGGATCGGCCTTTATTTTTGCCTTCCAGGCCCTGCCCCTGATCCTGGTCGTGAGCGCCCTCTCCTCGCTCCTCTTCTACTGGAAAATCCTGCCGCTCGTGGTCCGGGCCTTTGCGTGGCTGCTTCAGAAAACCATGCGCGTCGGCGGCGCCGTTGGCTTTGGTGCGGCGGCCAATGTTTTCCTGGGCATGGTGGAAGCGCCGCTGCTGATCCGACCCTACCTCGATCGGCTCACGCGCAGTGAAATGTTCATCACGATGAGCTGCGGTATGGCCAATATCGCCGGCACGGTCATGGTCCTCTATGCAACCATACTCGGCCCGCAGATACCCGGCGTGATGGGACACATCCTCATTGCCTCGATCATCAGCACGCCGGCGGCCATCATGATCTCGCTGCTGATGGTTCCGGAGACCGGAGAAATCACGCCGGGGGGATATATCCCGCCTCAGACCGCATCCGGCTCCATGGACGCCATCGCGCGGGGCACCTCCGAGGGCATTACGCTGTATCTGAACGTCATCGCCATGCTGATCGTCCTGATTGCCTTGGTGGCGTTGAGCAATCAGATCCTCGGACTCCTTCCCCATTTTCGGGGGGAACCCGTTACGCTGCAGCGGCTTCTGGGCTATGTCATGGCCCCCATGGCCTGGATGATCGGGATCCCCTGGTCGGAAAGCGCGACGGCGGGATTTCTGTTAGGGGAAAAGACCATCCTCAACGAACTCATCGCCTATCTGGATCTGTCCAGACTGACGGCAGGGGCCCTCAGCGCCAGAAGCCAGATCATCATGATCTATGCGCTTTGCGGGTTTGCCAACCTGGGCAGCCTGGGAATTCTGATCGGCGGCATGGCGGCCATGGCCCCGGCGCGGCGCGGAGAGATCGTCTCCCTGGGGTTCAAATCGATCATCTGCGGCACCATGGCAACGTGCATGGTCGGCGCGATCGTCGGCCTGTTCTTGTAACGTCAAGCAGATCCGGATTGCCCCGACCAAAGTTCCGTAAGACCGGCAGAAAGGTCTTGCTCCCTGCCAAGATAGAAATGGTCGGCGCCCGGCAGGAGTTTGACGGGCGCCCCGATCCGGCCGGCCGCTTCCAGCAGGCGCGCGGCGTTGCAGTAGGGGTCCCGGTCGCCGGCGAGGATGAGACGAATCCTGCCGGCAAGGCCGGAAAAATCGAAATCAATCAGATCGATGGGCGGGGAGACGAGGACCCCGCCGCTCAGGAACGGTTCACGCCGAAGGACCTGCACATTCACCCAGGCCCCGAAGGAATAGCCGGCCAGAAGGATTTCCCGGACGCCTTTTTGCTGCAGGAAGCCCACCGCACTGAGGACATCCTCCTGTTCCCCCAGCCCCCCATCGTAGCGCCCTTCGCTGCGGCCGACGCCCCGGAAATTGAAGCGCAGCGTGGCATATCCCTGATGGAAGAAAGTCGTCATGAGCGTATCCACCACAGGGTTCTCAAGGCTGCCGCCCATGAGCGGATGGGGATGGGTAACGACCACGCCCCGCCCGGATCCGGAATGGGCGTAATAACCCTCCAGATGGAGGGACCCGGCCGGGAAAACGATCTTTTCTTCTTTCATTAAGGCAAGTTCAAGATACGCAGGAATATGATTTTGGAATCACTTCAATTTAAAGACCATTTGTGTCGGGCTTACAAATTTCAATGCGACAACCAGACACAGCATCGTCGTCATAAAATAGATGACCGCAAGCGCATCAACGGCCTGCGGTGGTCTTGCTCCGGCGGCGTAGGCATCCGCATAAAGGGCAACGACAATGGTTTGCGACTTCCCGCCGGCAACCAGGTAGGTCAATTCAAACATCGATATCGTCTTAACGATGGAAAGGATGCTGGCCGTTAAAATGCCGGGCAGGGTCAAGGGAACCAGGATTTTAAAAAATGTTCGGATTCTGCCCGCTCCGAGCATCTTTGCCGCCGATTCCAGGTTTACGCCGATCTGCTCGATAAACGGCTGCAATACCAGGATCATGAACGGGACAATCGGAACGATATTGGCAATGATCACACCCGAGATTCTGCCGGCGAATCCAACCTTGTATAAGACCATGGCCAGGGGGATACCATAAGCCATCGGCGGCACGATCATCGGCAGGATGAATAGCGACATCAAAATCCCTTTGAATCTGAAATCATGCCTTGCCATGGCATAGGCCGCCGGGAACGAAATCACGAGAGAAACCACGACCACAAACAGGGCAACGGTAAAAGTGACGTACAGCAGGTTCGGTATGTCATGATCCAGGGCGACATACCGATACCATTCCAGCGTCAGATATTTGGGCAGCAATCCCGAGTACCAGCCTTTGCTTGCCGAATTCAGTATGACCGTAAACAATATGCCGACGATGTTGACCAGGTAAATAAGAATGGCAATCAAAAACATGATTTGTGCCGTGGTCAGTTTGCGTCTTTCCGCCATTTGCCCCTCCGTCTCATCCTCTTTTTAAAAACGAACCTTAACCTTTGCCCACAATCGATGCACCCTTGTAGATCCTTTGTCTCCACAGAAGCACCATCGATATGACGAAAAGCTCTATGACAGCCATAATGAGCGATATTGCGGAGCCCATATTGAAATCGAATTTTTCAAATGCCCACTGATAGGCAGCTATCGAAATGACCCTGGTTGGACCCGAGGGTTCTCCCAAAAGGACAGCGGAAGGGAAGACGGAAAAGGCCATGACGAAATTGAGACAAAAAGCGATCGCTATCCCCGGAACAGACAAGGGAAACAATATTTTCCAGAATGTCTGTGTTTTGTTCGCACCCAGCATCTGCGCCGCCTTTTCAAGGTCCGGATTGATTCCCGAAATATAGCCCAGCAGCATCAGAAAGGCGAAAGGAAACCCCTGGATCACCAAGGATATGAGAACTCCGAGATAATTGTGCGTAAAGCGGATGGGCTTCTGGATCAGATGGATTGCCAGCAGAAATTGATTGAGCCATCCGTTGGGTCCCATGTAGGACAACATGCCTTCGGAAATGAGCACCGTTCCCAGCGTGATCGGAACGATCAGGAAGAAGGTGATCAGTTTCTCGCCGCGAACGCCGTGCCTCATGTGATAGGCAAAAGGGATGGCCAGGATGACATTCAGGANCGTCGCGGGAACAGCTATCGATAACGTGATTCCCACCGTTCTGGATTCCCATTGATCGGTGAAAAACTTGATGTAATTGGCCAGCGTGAATGCCCCGTCCGCATCGGTCAGGCTCAGATACAGCCCATAAAGAAACGGATAGATGAAAAGAAGGACGATAAACAAAATGCCGGGCAAAAGAATGATCAGCAGACCGCGGGTCCATCTACTCTCCTCGTTCATGGTCAGTCCTATTCCTCGGGAAATATCAATATCTTCTCCGGATGAATCCATAAAGGAATTATTTCGTGTACCTTGATCAGCGACTCGGATTTCAGATCGATTCTTGTTCCGTTTTGATGAATGGCCGAAATCTGGCATAGCTGCCCGAGATATTCGACAATCCTGACCTGAGAATCGATTTTATTGATCGTTGAATCCTCGATCAAAACATCTTCAGGCCTGATCGCCGTAAATACATTTTTCCCGTTCCTGAAGGCATTTAAAAGACCCTCTTTTCGGCCTTGGTCATTGCATGTAAATGTTCCTTTCGAAATCAGGGAAATCCCATCGACGGCGATGGCGAATTCCATTTCCTCTCCGTTTTCTTTCACGCCGGTAATTATTGCAGGCCAGATATTCTTGAAGCCCATGAAATCGGCGACAAACAGATTGGCCGGCCGGCGATAAATATCGGCGGGTGTGCCCACCTGTTGAATATCACCGCTTTTCATGACAACGATGCGATCCGACAGAGCCAGAGCCTCCTGTTGATCATGGGTCACATAGATGGTTGTAATCTGAAGCCGTTCATGAAGCGTTTTCAATTCATAACGCATGTCGATGCGCAGTTTTGCATCGAGATTGGAGAGGGGTTCGTCCAGCATCAAGAGCCTCGGCTCCATCACGATACATCGGGCGATGGCGACTCTCTGCTGTTCGCCGCCTGACATCTGACTGGGGAATTTTTCCTCGTAACCTTCCAGATGGACCAGCTTCAGAACACGGGTTACTTTTTCTCGGATGGCCTCTTTGGACGCCTTGGTTAATTGCGGACCAAAGGCGATATTGTTATAGACGTTCAGATGGGGGAAAAGGGCGTAATTTTGAAAAACCATCCCGAATCCGCGCTTTTCAGCCGGGACTTTGTTGACGGAGTCGTCGATGCATTCGTGATCGATATAGATTTCTCCGGAGGTGATGGGAATGAGCCCGGAGATGCAATTCAAGGCCGTTGATTTTCCGCACCCGGAAGGCCCCAGGAATGTAACAAATTCGCCTTTATTGAACGTAAGGGAAAAATTGTTTAAGGCCCGTTTGCTGCCGAAAGTTTTGTTGATCGATTTGACGATACATTTCTCAAAACCTTTCATCTTCATTCACCATCCGTTTTTTCTTATGAATCCATTCCGGTCCCGGTCATGACCAGTGCGGGGTGCGGGATCGCCGTCCCCGCATCTGCGGCAAATCAACGGTAAGCACGTCGAATTCAGTACAACAACAGTCAGAACGCCTGTATGGTGTGGGACGGCAACGGCCGACACAAGGCCGTTGCCGTCCCTTAAAAAGCCGCCGGCAAGCCGCGCGGAGGTCTATTTCTTTATTTTTGCACCGACCAATTTATCCCACATATCCATCGCTTCTACCAGAGGCTTGGCGTCAAGCTGGGTCGTGGCGGGCAAGTCTTTGATCGCCTTTTCATAACTGTCCCTGATCGCCGGTTTGACCATGTCCTGACTCTCCTTGGGCGCCATGGAGAGGGGTACGCCTTTAATGGCCGGACCCGGATAGAAATAGCCGCTGTCATACGTCACGGCCTGCTGCTCCGGTTTCATCAGCCAGGCAACCAATGCCAGGGTGACGTTCTTCCGATCGTTGTCCAGCCCTTTGGGAATGCAGAGGAAATGGGCATCCGTAACCCAGGTTGTCTTATCCAGCAGGAATCCCTGGAAATTACCCGGAATGGTTGCAAGAATCCGTTGATTCATATCCCATCCGAGGTGGCTTGCGAGCATCCATCTGGTTCCTTCGGCCAGTTCCTTAAACGTAATACCGGTTCCCGACGGATAATAGTCCACATACTGATCGAGATCTTTTAGAAAAGCCCATGTTTTATCCCACGTTTTTGGATCTCTGGGATTCTTGTCTCCGAAAATATAGGGCAATCCCTGCAAGAAGGCTCTGCCCGGGCCTGAGTTTGCCGGTCTCGCGTACATGAATTTGCCGGGATTTGCCTTTGCCCATGCCAGGAGGTCCGCCGGTGTTTTGGGAACATCCTTCACCTTTTCCGGATTATAGGTAAACATGGGGCCGCCCGGACAGTAGACATGGGTTATCCCATACCCTTGAAAAAGATCGTAAGCCTTTTTAGCACCCGGAAGGTAATCCTTCTCCAGGGTTGGAAAGAAATCCTTGTAATTCGGCATCAATTTTTCCCAAACCTTTTGTTCCACACCGGATGCGATTCCATCATATCCCGTGAGGACCAAGGTTGTATCCAGATTCTTGGCCATCTGCTGTGCCTTGATTTTGGCGGTCAGTTCGGGGGCGGTTGCCTTGATGTACTCGATGTCCGAAACCAGTTTCGGATTGGCAGCCTTGAATGCCTCAATCGCAGGCTTCGACAACTGAAGGTTTCCAGCAACATCGATGATGCTCAATTTGACCGGCTTTTTGACCGAAATCTCCTTCCCTTCACTGATCGAGATCGTGCCAATCATAAAAACCAATACCACCATGAACCCTAAAATTTTTGACCTGTACATTTTACCCTCCTTATTTGTTAGGTTCCCCGCGGAGTATATGAGAAAACATTCGCTTCCCGATTCAGGCTTCAGTCGGCCTGCCATTGTGAAACCAGCGTCAGGCCTACTTTCAACACCTCCTTCCCACCGGCCGTTTCTCCTTTAAATAAAATTCTTACGGCGCTGCCGGATTCCGCCCTCTCCTTACGAACGAACATCGGCTTCAATTCCCGCAATTCGACAATATTCCAGCAATTCCTTTCTGTAATCGCCCGTGACCCCGTGAATATGGTTGGAATCAAACGTTTTGATGAATTTTCCGATATCCATGCCGGTTTTAACGACGGCATGCGGGAAACAGGTCGTGGAACGGGCAATCAGCTCCTCACGCCCCTCAATGACTTCTCCGGAACAGATTACAAGACGGTATCGGCCGTCTTTGCGGCAGAATCGGGCAAGCGTCAACGGGCCCGGACCGCAAACATACCGGGTTGCCCCGCCGCCCGCCTTGCCGAAAACATGCGGCACCATCTTGACCTTCTTGAGATTATCCTTCGGATCACTGGAACGGGCGGCAAAATATGTGGCCATCCCACCGCAATTATTGAGCAGCAAAATCCCTTCTTCCGGAAAGGCCGCCTTGACATCCATGAGGGTCGTCGGTTCATGACCGGAGAGGATATTCAGAACCATCATGGTCAAGGCGCCATCTCCGTCCGCTTCACAGGCGCAGGGTATCGGCGCTTTCGTCCCTTCGGCGTCATACCCATCGTTCAGCAGGGCGATATTCAGGCACTGAAGACAATACCCATCGCTCATCTCCTGCTGGCATTTGATCGAGACAAAGGAGAGCTTCAGGTCATGGACCAATTTCTTCGTGGCCAGGTAACTCCGGATCTGTTTTCGGAAATGGTTTTGTGTGAAAAGCGTGTCATTGTATGCGGTGGTCAATCCTCCGTCCAAAAGCCATTTTTCAAAAAAGTCGACTTCCTTTTCGGGAATGCCTTCCGCTTCCCGCACAATTTCCATTTGATCGATATGTTCCACGTCGATTCCAAACATTTTTTGCCACTGGGAAGGATCGATGACCGTCGAATAGATCCCCAGGCTCCTTCCGCCGAACATCCCGTAACGTATTCCTCTGAGGCTATGGATGACATGAGAAGCCGAAATGAAAGTCCTGATTTCGTCCAGAACCCTCGGATCGTCGATATTCCCGCATACCCTTTGATGGGGAATTCCGATCTGATCCAGTCCGGCCGCGGTCCCGAGCATTCCGGGAAGGCTCGATGTTTCGATCTCGCTGTTCGCCAGGAGCAGGACCGGCAGTTGCAGCAAATTCGCTTCCACGACGCCAAAGCTTGGCGTCACCCAGATCGGAAAATAGAAAATGGCGCATTCACAGCAGGCGGCGCGAACCGCTTGCGCGGTTTCCCGCACCTTTTCCAGCGAACGGATGGGTTCAAAAGTGATGATTTGAGCTTCTTGGGAAAGGGCTCCTTCGACAAGCCGTGTAAACTTCTCGACCAGGGGTTTCCGCTTCTCATAAAAATCTTCGCGGTGTTCCGCAAATGACAACAGGGCTACTTTTGTCATAGACATTGCCTCTACCACGGATCGTCAGGATGCCTGGCGATTGCCGCACCGCGCAGCATCGACGAAGGCGCGCAGGTTCTCCGTACTCACATCGGGCGGCATCCCGCCTGCGCAGGACAGGATCAGCCGGGAATGGTCCGCAGTTTCGGTCAGCAGCCTCCGCACCGCGGCGGAAGCCTCGGCGGGGGTTCCCCGTGCGAGAACGTCGCGCGGCGGGATACCATGAAGCAGCGTCAGCCTGTTGCTGCACATCTCCTTCAGCTCATTGACCGTGTGCTGGATGCCGGGGTTGAAGAGCTGGATGCCGATGTCGGCGTAGTGCCTGATCGAAGGAGCGCAAGGAGCATCGTTGTGGAAAAATTTCACCGCCACGTCCGCGGCATACAGATCGATGAGATACGGGAACCCGAATTCGAGAAAATCCTTCTCACTGATGAAGCCGACGATGTCATCGAGTATCAGGATGCCGTCGATCGTCGGGATCGTCTCCCGCTGCAGTTTGTGCCACTTCACGAGGAAATCAGTGATGACGCGCAGCAGGCGGTGCACGGCTTGAGGTTCGGTCCTGAGGGCGATCAGGAATTCGGTCGTACCCATCAGGAACGTTGCGATATTGAGGGGACCGCGTGAAACGGAGAAGCGGATTTTATGGCCGAGATCTTCGATCCGCGGTCGCGCCCAGCGCAGCCGGTTGAGCATGAACGGCAGCAGCCCGTCGGTGGTGGGATCGGGCTCCCTGATCTCTCCGATCTGTTTCTCGTCCGTGATCATCTTCTCCGCATACGGAAAGCCATTTCGCGGGAACACGCAACGCGCACCGAAAGCCGACGGCTCCGTGCACATGCCGAACTCGGACCAGAATCCCGGAAGGAACATGCACTCCGGAAAGGCCTCGATGACCCTGCGATTGGCCTCGAACCACAGATTTTCGCTGGAGAGATAATCGGCGATCGCCATCCCGCACCAGCCCGGCAGCCAGGGAGAGTCGATAATGAACCCGATGGGCAGCGGATCCACCCGTTCGCCCCGGAGCACGGCCATGAGGTTGCTCCACTGTTGGTCTGTCATCCGAACTCCTCCGACATGGATAGCGGATAAAGAGGTGTAATATATTGTGGAATCCGGCTTGGACGTAACGCCGATGACGGTTTTTGTCAACCGATATTTTCCTGTATTTTCCTATAATAAATTCTACTTGACACACATGGTCCACCCTCGTATCCTTCCCCCACCCCAAAGCAGATTCTGATCCACAATGAAAAAGGGCACATGGCAATCGTTTTATGCTGACGGACTGCCGGCAGAAATATGGATGCGTGGCGGGGTTACTCAGTCCGTCGAGACAAAGAGACCATTCATCACAAGGAGGAAGGAAATGGCACAACGCATCAAGGTCACGATCCCTTATCTGAGAGAAAAAAAAGCCCAGGGCAAACCCATCACCATGCTGACCGCATATGACTTTCCGATCGCCAATATCGAGGATGAGATCGGCATCGATATTATCCTGTGCGGGGATTCCCTGGGGATGACCGTATATGGCTTCTCCGGCACCAACCCGGTGACCATGGATCTGATGATCCCGCACTCGGCAGCGGTCAAACGCGCGGCGCCGAATAGCTTTGTCCTCGGCGACATGCCCTTCATGTCCTACCAGGCCTCGAACGAACTGGCCGTTCTCAACGCCGGCCGCTTCATCCAGGAAAGCGGCGTCGACGGCGTCAAGCTGGAAGGCGGCGAGGAGATGGCAGAGCGTATCCGGGCCATCAGCCGTTCCGGGATCCCCGTCATGGGGCATATCGGCTTGACGCCCCAATCCGTATCGGCGCTGGGGGGGTTCAAGGCCCAGGGAAGAGACGTAACCGGCGCCCTCAAGCTGATCAACGACGCCAGACTTCTTGAGGAATCCGGCGCCTTCGGCATCCTTCTGGAGGCGATCCCTTCCGAAATCGGCGAGATCATTACCCAACGCGCCGGGATTCCCGTTATCGGCATCGGGGCGGGGCCTCATACGGACGGCCAGGTCCTGGTCGTACATGACGCCCTGGGCTTCTTCAAGGGGCACAAGGCAAAATTTGTAAAACAGTACGCGGATGTGAACGGCGTTATCCGCAAGGCCCTGCAAGAATACCAGAAGGATGTGGAAACCGGGGGCTATCCGGCGGCGGAACATTGTTACGGCATCGACCCGGCGGTGCTTGCAGAAATCAACGGCAAACTCAAATAGGCGTCTTCAGCGCCGGGGTCAAGGGGTTATGGGCTCAAGAAAAATCCGTATGAGATATGGTCGGGGCGAGGTTGCGTTTTCCCTTCCCGACGATCAGATCTTCTTCGAGGTGGTCGGGAAAGAGTACCCGGCCATTGCGGATATCCCCGGAGCCATTCACGCCGCTCTGGAAAGACCGATCGATTCCGCCCCCTTGCGGGAGCTGCTCCGCCCCACGGACAAGGTGGCCATCACCGTCAGCGACATCACCCGGAGCTGGCAGCGGATGGACCTCGTCCTTCCCACCCTTTTCAATACGATCTCCCGGGCAGGCATTCCCGATGAAAACGTCAGCATCGTGGTCGTCGTCGGGGGCCATCGCCAGAACACCCGGGAGGAGATGGAACAGCTCTGCGGCCATGAGGTTTGCCG
>JGI20214J51650_10002509_pt1 | contig 11568 bp, 10 predicted proteins | sample WetSurMetagenome_FD_51650 | JGI IMG/M metagenome (IMG submission 51650)
GGGTCGTTTAGCTTCTGCGCGGTCCCGCCGTCGTCCAGGATGTAGATGTTCAGCTTTTCCTTCGGGTAGTCCAGTTGCGTGCAGGCCGTGGCCGTGACGTAGAGGACATCCACGTCTTCGTTGTAAGTCGGAATGAAGACGTCCACCGTCGGGAGGCGCTCAGGGTCGCTCGGCAGGGGCGGAATCTTCCGGGTGAGGGGGGCAATGTTGCTGAACATGCTGATGACATAGGTGCCGATGCAGTAGGTCTCGGCAAGGTAGAGCAGAATCAGGAAGGTAAAATCCCAGCCGCTCTGGTAGCCGATGGTCTCCGTCGTGCGGAACACCCAGTACCGCAGCGTGACGTACGTCCCGATCACGATGACCCCGACGCGGCTCCAAACGGGTTGCACTTTGCGCATCCAGCCCGCCAGGCAAAGCAGCGCCAGCAGCCCGATGCAGAGAAGAAGCTGGTTTTCCGAGGATAGGCGCACAGAGGCCAGCAGAAAGACGGTCACGATCATACTGATCGCCAAGACTTTCTGAAGTATGTTGATCCAGCCTCGAGGCGTCTTGACCATCACTGAACCGGGCTCGCGAGTAGGTGGGTAAAGGCGATTGGCCTTTTATGCTGGCGTGATCTGAAGCCTACCATGTGGGCAGCTCGCTCTAAGAAGAAAAGATTTTCGGGACGTTAGTGCCATAGATACTGAGAAGCCGGCGTATTAATCAAGGGGAAAAAAGTCTGCCGCCGCAGGGCACTATTCTGCCGCTTAAAGTGAATGGCGGATCTAAATCGATTTGGAGGGATCCGGGGAGGCGCCAACGTGACCTCCAAACGCATTTGCCCATTTGCTTCGTCGGGTTGCAACAGACGGCGGTAGACAGAACCAAGGAGTTTTGATAATCTGTGACTGTGCGATAATTCGGGCAGTCTCGAGTGAAGCAAAGGGAAGCAAGATCGTAGAGCAATTTGCGTAGANAATTGTGGCACAAGCAAGCCCAAAACGCCTGGGGAGGATGATGGATATGAAAACCATGTTTCGCAGTTGCCTGCTGTTGGTATGCATCATGGCGCTCCCGCTGGCCGTCCAGGCCGGCCCTTTGGGGGTTGCCGGTGAATACAATGTGTTCATGTTTGACGATATCAAACAGTATGGCACGGATGTGGAAGGAAGGGTTGCGGCAGGGGGGGATATAACCTACGGAAAGGCAGATAAGGTTGTTGGCGGTAAGGTCGTCAAAGCCAATGGCTTTTCCGTTGCCAGCAAAGTGCAGGACACCCAGGGCCTTGCGGACTTAGTGGCCGGCAAAAACGTGCGGCTGGAAAATGGAAGCGTGGGCTATTTTGGAAAGGAAAACTCAGGTGCGCCCGAATATCAGAAGGGTGTTGTAAACTGGGGAGGCAGAGCCGCCATTGCGGGCGATGTCGGTTTCGACAGAATTAACTCTGGACCGGGTAATCCGATAAATTTTGCGGCAGAGCAGAAATATCTTACCACTATGTCCAGCAGCTGGGGCGGCCTTTCGGCCAACGGGAAAACGGACTTCCTGTATAACGACCGAAATAGCTTATATCGTATCCAACTGACCGGAGCCGACGATAACTTGAATGTGTTTTCGCTGGATGCGACAAAGATCGGCCAAAACCTCGGATTTTACATCGACGCGCCCCAAACCTCCACCGTCGTGGTGAACGTTACGGGAGCTACTGCCAACCTGATTAATTTTGGCTTCTATTTCAAGGATTACGAAGACAAGATTCCCGGCAGCGACTACATCCCGGGGTCCAGCAAATTTTATCCCAACTCGAATATCCTCTTCAATTTCCTGGACGCCACTCTCCTGACGATCAATCAAATCGAAATCAACGGGAGCATCCTGGCGCCATTCGCCCATGTCGATTTTATGATGAATAGCCACATCGACGGAAACCTCATCGCCTACTCCCTCTTCGGTGAGGGCGAATCGCACATGGAATTGTTCAAGGGGCAACTCCCTGTTCCCGAGCCCTCCACCTTAATGCTTCTTGGCTGTGGGCTGGCAGGTGTCGCGGCACTTCGGCGGCGGATGCAATCATAGTTTTGGTTCTAAAGTCAGCAGGGGCTGCGCTGCGAGCGCGGCCTCTGCTGTTTTTAAAGGCAGAAATATCGGATAGCGATGGATGCTTTATATTTACTCAAGAGCAACAAAGGCGAATATTGTCGCGCCGTGGTTCGCACTTCTCTCAGCAACGTAATCAACGGCCGAAAAGAGTGGCATCGCGCTCAAAGCGATTTTAAATCGATTCCACCCGTTGTCGTCGAAATGTAAAAAGCATTAAACGGTTACACGATTTGTTGAATTTTAACCGGACACTACTGCAAAGATAACCCTAATCGCTTCCCTTATCCCTCCAGATCTCCAAAAGCGTTATGTCATCTGCCGAGGGTATGTTGCCTTGCCACAGCCGCACTGACTCAAGCAAGGACTTGCCCCAGGGAGGTCCTTTCGAACACGCTATGCGATCTGCCAGCCTGCGGTTCCCCAAGAGCTCCGTGCTTTCATTCTGCGCTTCGATGACGCCGTCGGTGTAGAAGAGAACCGAGTCGCCGGGGTTGAGCCGGATTTCGCTCTTCTGGTAGCGGGCGTCCGGAGTTGCGCCCAGGGACATTCCGCCGGGGCACGTCACCGGCCGAACGCCGCCCGCGCCGATCCACAGCGGCGGCAAATGCCCGCCCAGGAGGGTCTCCATCTTTCCGGTGCCGGGCCAGTAGCGTGCAAGGGCGATCGTGGCGAAGAACCCCTCTTCGGCCATCAGCTGGTACGCGCTTCGGTTGATGCTTTCGGCCAGCCGAGAGATGTCGTGCTGCGCCTGGGCTTCGCTGCGAATCCGGGTCGACAGCGCCGCCATGATCAGCGCGGCCGGGACGCCCTTGTCCGACACATCCGCGACGTAGGCCAGCACGCTGTCGTCCGGCAGGGCAATGACGTCGTAGATATCGCCTCCGACATACGCCGCCGGGACGGAGGCCCCCCAGACGTGGCTTCCCGCTCCCAGCTCCGGCATCCTGGGCCAGAACAGGGACTGGATCTTGGTGGCTGTCTCCATCTGCAGCTTCAGTTGCGTGGATTGTTCTATGACCTTGTCGTGCAGCTCCTTGATCCGCAGCATCGATCTGACCCGGGAGACCAGCGCCCGATGATCGACGGGCTTGGTCAAATACTCGTCCCCGCCCGCTTCGAGGCCGGCCACGATGTCTTTCGATTCCGCCTTGGCGGTCACCAGGATGACGGGCATGAAGGGCAGCGCGGGGTCGGACTTGATGTGCCGGCAGACGGCAATGCCGTCCATTCCCGGCATCATGATGTCGAGCAGGACCAGGTCGGGCAGGTGCTCCCGGGCCAGCTTCAGCCCCGCCTCGCCGTCCGATGCGGTGATGATCGCGTAGCGACTGGCGGCCAGGCGCGCTTGCAGGATCTCCACGTTCGCCGGGTTGTCGTCCACGATCAGAATGAGGGGCGGCGATTTCATGCCGGTGCGCCTCCAGCCTCAGGGAAGGTATTCCCGGATTTTTCCCAGGATTTCGCGCGGGCTGAAGGGCTTGGTCACGTAGGCGTCGCAGCCCGCCGCGAACGCCTTCACGTCGTCCCCGCTCAACGCGTAGGAGGTCACCACGATGATCGGGATCTGGCAGGTTTCCGAGTTCGCCTTGATCCGCCGCGTCGCCTCGTAGCCGTCGATGCCNGGCAACTGGATGTCCATGAGGATCAGGTCCGGGCGGAAGGTCTCGGCCGCACTCACCCCGTCGATCCCGTTTTCGGCCTCGATCACGTCGTAGCCCTTGCAGGTGAGGAGGTCCCGCAGGATGCGCCGGTTGTCCTCGTGGTCCTCGACCATCAGAACCCGCTTGCCCATGTCACCTCCCCGGTCGCTCCGCCCGGAGCGGCACCGTGAACGCGAAGGTGGACCCCCGCCCCGGGCAGGAGTCCACCCAGATGCGTCCGCCGTGCATCTCGACGATGCGTTTTGAGATGGAGAGCCCCAAACCCGTGCCCCCCTTCGCCCGGGTGCTGGTGCTGTCCAGCTGGTGAAACTCCTCGAAGATCTTAGCTTGGTCCGACACGGGAATCCCGGGCCCCGTGTCGGAGACCGCCACGCAAAAGGCGCTGTCCAGGGTTTTGACCTCGATGCGGACTTCGCCGGCCTCCGTGAACTTGATGGCGTTGCCGACCAGGTTCAGGAGCACTTGCGTGAGACGCCGCTCGTCCCCGTATCCCGCGGAAAGCCCCGGGGGGAGGTGGGACTTGAGCGCCAGCCTCTTTTCCGCCGCCAGCGCCTCCACCCCCGTCACGGCCGCCTGCACGACCTCCTGCATCGAGTACTCGCCCAGCGAGAGCATGAGCTGACCCGCCTCGATCTTGGAGAGGTCGAGAACGTCGTTGATCAGGGCGAGGAGGTGGCGCCCGCTCTTTTCCAGGCGAGCCAGCGCCTGGCGCACCGCCTCGGACACCTCGCCGTATATGTCGTCCANGATCAGCTCCGTGTACCCGAGGATTGCGTTCAGCGGCGTCCGCAGCTCGTGGCTCATGTTGGCCAGGAACTGGGACTTGTGCCTGCTCGCGGCTTCAAGCTCCATCCGCTTCTCCTCGACTTCGCGGAAGAGGCGTGCGTTCTCGATGGCCAGGGCCGAATGGGTGGCAAAGGTCTGGAGCAGGCTCACCGTCTCCACTGGAAGATGGCCCGGCTCCCGTCTCCAGACGACCAGCCCGCCTACGATCCGCTCCTCCCGCAGGAGCGGCAGCGCCAGAAGTGACCGGTAGCCCATCTGGATCAAGAGCTGTCGGAGATGGGGGGCGCCGTAGTCCGTGTCGACCATTATGTCGTCCACCTGGAGGGGGGCGCGATTGAGCGCAGCCCGGCCGATCGCCGCCTCGCCCAAGCGGATTGGATGCCGCCGGAGCACCTGGACCAACTCCTCGCCCATGCGGTAGGAGGTCTGCGGTTGGAACTCCTTTTTCTCCCCGTCGTATCGGTAGACCACCCCGCCGTTGGCCCCGGACAACCGGACCGCGCGGGTGACGATCGTGTAGAGCACCCGGTCCAGGTCGAGAGTCGAGCCGACGGCCTGACTGACCTCCCACAGCGCCTTCAACTGCTTCAGCGCTTCGCTCAGCTGCCGGGTCCGGGCTTCCACGTTCTGCTCGAGCGTCGCGTACGACTCCTGCAGTCGCNCCGCCATGCGGTTGAACTCGTCCGCCAGCAGCTCCAGTTCGTCCCCGGTGCGCACCTCGATGCGGTGGTCCAGTGCGCCGGCCCCGATCCGGGCTGCGCCGGCGTGCAGGGCCTGGATGGGCCGGGCGATCTTGCGCGCCAGAAAGAAGCTGGCCGCCACCGCCATGCACATACCCACGGTCAAGAGAGCCAAGGTGCCGGCGAGCGAGCCGTAGAGCGGGGCGAAGGCTTCGGCGACCGGCTGTTCCACCAGGACCGACCACCCCAGGAGGGCAATCGGCGCGGATGCGGCCAGCACCATGTCGCCGCGCTGATCCTGACCCATCCCGGACACGAACGGATCTCCGGACGGCTCGCGCTGGGCCGCGAGGGCCGCCCGCACCTGCGGCAGGCTTGAGAGGTCGGTCTTCTTGAGCACCAGGCTGATGTCCGGGTGGGCGATGAGAGTGCCGCCGGAATCGACGACATAGGCGTACCCCTTCCGCCCGGCATCGATGCGGGAGACGACATCCCAGACGAGCTTCAGGTTCAGCTCCGCTACACTGACCCCGGGACTCTGGCCCGGCCACTTCAGCGCCAGCGTCATGTACGGTTCGGATTGTTTCAGAAAGTACACGGGGCTGAAATAGATCCGGTCCCGCATGGCCCGGAGAAACTTCGGGTCGGTCGACCAGTCCTTCTGGCTCAACAGCTCGTCCACGCCCAGCCGGGAAACCCGGAGCTGCTCCCGCCCCGTCCCATCCAGGTAGCTGACCTCGGAGACGGATGGGGCCTGCCTCAGTAGCCAGAGGAAGCCCAGTCGGCGCTGCTCGGTCGCCTGGGCCTGCGGCAGGAAGATCGGGTGGGAGGCCCAGCCGACCTGCCACTCGATCTGGCGGATGAAGTGCTCGATCCGCAGCGCTGCGCCGGTTGCCTTCTCCCGGTGGAGGCGCACCACGGCGGCCTTGTTGTCGCGGTAGGAGGCATAGAGCTCGATCGTGCCGCGCACAAGCAGCATGCCGCCCACGAAGGCGACGAGGACGAGTGCGTACTTACGGAACAGCGTGCGCCGCGCTTGCATCACCCTGCATCCCGTCAGTGGATCACCTCGTCCGCCAGCATGAGAAGCGTCGGGGGAAGGCTCAGACCCAGGGCCGCGGCGGTCCGCAGGTTGACGACGAGGTTGAACCTAGTCGGCTGCTCGATCGGGAGGTCGCCCGGGATGGCCCCCTTCAAGATCTTGTCCACATAAGCTCCGATGCGCCGGCGGATGGCGGCCTCGTCCACGCAGTAGGACATGAGCCCGCCCAATTCTACGAACTGTCGGCTCTGATACGTGGACGGCAGCTTGTGCGCGTTGGCGAAATCGACCAGCCGCCGCGGGGTGTCCCCCATCTCCCAGATCCCGGTCGGCACCACGTACAGCGCTTCTTCCTGCGCCCGAGCGATTGCGGAGAAAACCTCCGGCAGCTCTTCAGGGCCACTGACGGAGTAGGTCTGCAGCTTCAACCCGAGCGCATTCGCCCCCGACTGCAGGTGGTCCATCCAGTACTCCAGCATCCGACCTTTGCGGCAGAGCACGGCCACGCTGGAGACCTCGGGGGAGGCCTCCTTGAGCAGCTGCAGGCGCTTGGCCTCGATCTCGACGAGCGTGTCCGTCACGCCTGTGACGTTCCCGCCGGGTCGTGCGAGGCTGGCGACCAGGCGGCGCCCGACCGGGTCGATGACCCCGACCATCACGATCGGGATCGTGGCGGTGGCCTGCATGGCCCCCCGGACCTGCCAGGTGCCGTTGGCGATGAGGAGGTCGGGTTTGAGGCGCACGAGCTCGGCCGCCAGGGGCGCGGCCCGGTCATCCCGGTCTTCGGTCCACCGGCACTCCAGCACGAGATTGTGCCCCTGGATGTACCCGTGATCCCGCAGACCGGTCACGAGCGCCTGCCAGTTGGGGCTGCCCGCCTTCGGGCAGTCGCGGGAATCCAGCTCGTGTCCCCCCGGGGAGATGGCGAGGTACCCGATGCGGTAGACCCTCCCCGCCTGCTGGGCCTCGGAGGCGATCGACCCCAGCATGACGCTGATGAGCATGGCCAGGCCCCACCCGATCCGTCTGTGCATCACGGCCATCCCCCCTCCTGCCAGATTATTCTCAATCGAGGACTTCGTCGGCCATCAGTAGCAGGCTCTGGGGTATGGTCAGACCCACTGCCGTCGCGGTTCTGCGGTTGATGACCAGGTAGAACCTCGTCGGCTGTTCGACCGGCAGATCGCCCGGATTAACCCCGTTCAGGATCCTGTCCACGTAAAATCCGATGCGACGGCTGATGGCATAGGCGTCCGCGGTATACGACATGAGCCCACCCGCCTCGACAAACCGCATGTCCTGGCCGATGGATGGAAGCCGATGCAGCTTGGCCAAGCCGGCAATCCGCTGCGGGTAGTCCCGCGTATTCCATTGCGGCGTCGGTGCCACGAAGAGCGCCTCTTCCCCTGTTTTGACCATCGCGTCGAAGGCGACCGCGAAATCCTCGCCCACGACCCCATAGATCCGCAGCGACAGGCCGAGAGATCGGGCCGCAGGCTCGAGATACCGGGATGCCCAGGCATCTTGATCTGGAGCGGAAGGACAGAGGATGGCGACGTGGGCCAGTGTGGGGGTGAGCTCCTTGAGCAGCTGCAGGCGCTTGCCCTCCATCTCTGCGGGGGTGTCCGCCAGCCCGGTCAAGTTCCCGCCGGGACGGGCGAGGTTGGAAACCAGCCCCCGCGAAACGGGATCGATGACCCCGTACATGACGATGGGGATCGTTTGGGTGGACTGCTTGGCGGCCCGGGCCTGCGTTGTGCCACTGACCAGCACGAGGTCGGGCGCAAGGCTCACGAGCTCGNCCGCGAGAGAGATGGCACGATCGAACTGGTTCTCCGAGTATCGGCACTCAATAAGGAGGTTCCGGCCCTGGACATACCCGCGTTCGCGCAAGCCGGCCATGGTCGATTGCCAGTAGGGAGTGCCGCCTATCGGGCAGTTGTGCGCGTCCGTTTCGTAATTGCCCGGGGAAATAGCCAGGTACCCGATACGATAAACCCTACCGGGTTGCTGCGCCTCGGAAGCGGGCGGTTGCACGAGGATCGACAGGCCGAGGACGATGATCAGAATTGCAGTTCCGTGCTTCATGAGGATCTCGCATTTCTGACCCGACATCGGATCTCAGGCAAAAACCATACGGCTGTCGACGTGATACCGTCCATCTCTTTGGTGGAAAGGGAGCNTGTCCGGAAGCGCCCGCCGCAGCGTGGCAATGGCTTCGATGCCTGAACAGTGCATGGGGACGACCCGTTTCAGTCCAATCGATCGAAGGTGGTCGAGCGTATCATTTACGATACGTGCGGGGGCTCTTTCATTATGGGTGCCACCAATGACCGCGTGAACCTGCTTGATCCCGGATTGACTGATGGCTGCATAAATGGCGCTTTCAAGGCTGCGATGAGAACACGCCGAGACAACGATCAACCCCTTGTGATCCAAATTCAAAAAGATGGCCTGTTCATCAACATCATCATCGTATCCGGCCCAGTCGGAATCTGCGCCAGGAAGCGGGCCGGTTGCAAAGATTCCCGGCAGGACCTCGGTTTTTTGAGCGACGCGCTCCAACCGGTATTCCGCCAGGCATCCCAGCAGCTGCTGATCGCCAAAGACCCCGCTGGTCACGTAGATCGGTATCTTGGAATCGAGCTGGTTCAGGAATTCCAGAACGGACAGGCTCCCCTGCGCGTGATCGGGGTGCCCGTGGCTCAGAACGACGGCGTTGATCGACTCCGGTCCGATTCCGCACCGCTGGAGGGCATCCAGCAGCCGCGGCCCCTGAATGCCGCAGTCGAAAAGAAGCCCATATGACCGCCCTTCGGTGACCGTCTCCACGTGGAGGCAGAGCCCCGGATCGGGTTCCGACGGATAATAGGCGAAGGCATCGGCGACGACCGTTACGGTCACCTTCTGCGAAGCCGGCCGATCGAAGAGGTGTGTGCAACTGCCGGCTGCCAGCCCGGCTCCTAACGCCAGGCCGACCTCGATGAATTTTCTTCGGGTGAGAGTGGTAGACATGAGCATGCCCTCCCATGGAAAATCGAACCTGGGGCAGGGACGATCCGCGAAGATTCCGGGTCCGCCTCCGCAAACCGGTGCTACCGCGAAGCGGAAGCGGTGTCAGATGGGAATCCTCACGTGCCGGGAACGACTACGATTTACTCGGGTCTCGAAGCCATCATTTTCACCTCCTCGCTGCAACCGCAAGAGACCTTGGAAGTGACCAGAGATGGGGGACCGAGATGAGGAGAGGTCCGGGCCGCTGCTCAGCGTGGAGAAGATGTTCCGGCCCGGAGTGGATGATGCGAACTTTGTTTCATGAATTCTATCGTGGGCCGTTTTTAAAAGGCAAGGACATTCTGGGTGAGGGGCCACATTGTGGCATTGTGGTAATGACCAAGGCGTATAGTCGGCGGGCCATCGGCCAATCGTCTCAGCGCTGTGCGAGTTGCCTCAACAGGCCTTCCAGCGGCGATGACGTGACCCCGGGGCGAAGCGCCTTGCCCCCGCCGGTTGTCTCCGGCGTGCGGTGAACGACGACGCAGTCGATGCGGTATTCCGAAGTGGCTTTTCCAAGTCGAGCCAGCGGCTCGCCCATCTGAGGGGTGACCGTCCGGGAGGCTTTCGCCTCGATCAGGAAAAGTCGCCGGTCCCCCCGGGGCACGACGAAATCCACTTCGAGCCCCTAAATAAAAAAACTCAAGTTTCTTCGGAGGGATGTCCGGGGGGGGCTCGGCAGTTGATGCGGGCCTCCCCGGCGCCGGGGGCGAGTCCGGGTCCCCGCCGGGCAGCGGTCGGGGCCGAGCGGCAGCACCCCCGATCGAGGTTCCGGCGATCAGATGCCGAGGAAGGCCTGGCGGAACTGGCCGCTGGCGAGAAGCTCCTGGCCCGCCCCCTGGCCGACGATGCGGCCGGTCTGGATGACGTAGCCGCGGTCGGCGAGGTCGAGCGCCGCGCGCACGTTCTGTTCGACCAGCAGGATCGTCATGCCTTCGGCCTTCATGCACCGACCCATCTTGTCCGCTGAGGAATAGCCGTCTGCCGGAAGACGGCGGCCAGTTTCGTCTCAATGAAGCGGCTCTATGGCGTGAGATGTTCCAGAAGGAGCAAATTTCAGCCGGGGCTTACCGCTTTCACCATGGCCACGATATTTTCTGCGGGCGTGTCGAGAGGCCAGGCGCACCCCGCATTGAGGGCATCGACCCCCGCATTCACGCAGGCTCTGGAGTAGGCATGGACCTCTTCCGGTTTGCCCTCCCGCAGCAGGGATGTCGGGACATACCCGATCAGCGCCATCTTCTCTTTGAGGCCCTTTTTTGCCGCTTCGATATCCGTCTTGTAGTCAAAGCTGATGCCGCCGGCACCCGATTCTGCGATGGAGCTGAGGTGGCCCGTAATGTCACCGCAAATATGGATGACGGTCGGGGCATTAAGGGCCGAACACAGTTGCCGATGGTAAGGCGCAACCAAGGCCCCGTATTTCTCGGATGAGATCAAATCCCTGGAGGCGGAAGGGTCTGCAATCTGGACGACGTGGCTTCCGGCTTCAAACTGCTCCCGGGCGTAGGCCGTGCAGAGGTNCGTCGCCTTTTCCATGGCGGCGCGGAAGCGATGCGGGTCCTGCAGCATCCAGATAAAGAAGCGCTCCATCCCGAATAACAGAGCGGAAAGGGTGAAAGGACCCACGAGTGAAGAGATGACCGGAGCGCGAGTGCCATAGGTCTTGCGGGATAGCCGGATGGCCTCCAGAACGACCGGGATCCTCCCGCGGGTTACGTAGTCCTCCCCAGCCATGAGACCTTCCGGTGTCTCGAATGGCGGCTTCACGGTTCGAGGAAGCGTGTCCCGCGTTCCGTAGTCGATATCGGCACCCAATGCCCCGGTTTCCACGGTCAGATCGAAAGGGACTTTGACCGATTCCAGGCCGCACATCTCATGCGCCGCGGCCCCGAGCCGCATCATCCGGGCCGGGTCGTGGTGGGCTTCCGGAAACGTCACCCCGACGGAATCCATCAGTTCGAGGGTCACGGAGTTGGTGACACCGATGACCGGGGGACGATCGACCGCCTGATGCGTCAGGACGCGTACCAGCCGTTCAACTGGATCCATGGGTTGCTCCTCAGCAGCAAAACACTCGATTCGAGGGTTACCTCATTCCCAGGATTTTCGGCAGCCAGAGCGAAATCGCGGGGATGTAGGTGATCAAAATCAGCGGGATGAGTGAGGCAATCACAAACGGCCATATCTTCCGGGCAAGGTCCTTGAAGGGGACACCCGAGATGGCACAGGCGGTGTAGAGATCGACCCCCACGGGGGG
>JGI20214J51650_10002510_pt1 | contig 11566 bp, 11 predicted proteins | sample WetSurMetagenome_FD_51650 | JGI IMG/M metagenome (IMG submission 51650)
GAAGCGGTATCNGGCAGCAATATTGGCATCATNGTCGATGATGTAATTGGTGTCCTCCAGGTAGCAGAATCCGATGTCGAACATCTGGGTGATGGATTAGCATCCGAAGTCTCTGGATTTGTAAAAGGGATCATCAAGCTGCAGCGGGATGATGCGGACAAAAAAAACACGCAACTGATTATCTGGTTAGATCTGCAGAAAGTGCTTGAAGAAGTGGTAAAAAAGTGAGACCGCAGGAATGTACATGGCAAAAAAAACCTATGCTGGATATATAATGGTGGGATGGATATGACAGAATTACCCGGAAGAAAGGCAATATTTACCGGCGCGGGTGCTCCCGTACCGCAAGGTCCTTCTCCAGAAGAGATTGCAGAAATAAAAAATTATGAAAAGACGATTGCGGAACTCAAAAACCAGCTTGAAGTGATGGTCAGGAATAATCCTGTGCCCATGATCCGGACAACTCCTTCATTTACCATCACTGATGCGAATGCTGCNTATATCCAGATGAGTGGNATCAGTGAAAAAGANCTCCTGAAGACAAATCTTAAAAATTTCAGGATAANCANCCAGAGCGGAGAGGGAGCAAAGGTGGCAATCCAGTCAAAGAGGCGTTCATTTGGCGAAGTTACGGTAGAACTGCCATCAGGAACGCGTATCCTGGAACAATACTGCATCCCGGTGATGGATACTGACCAGGAAATCACCAGTCTTCTTTTTGTCTATAATGAAGTCACTGCCCAGAAGAAAAGGAACACCGAGATCGAACAACTCAGGCAACGTTCTGAAACCATTGTTCAGCAAAACCCCATACCAATGCTGATGACGAACCCGGATTTTGTTATCATCGAAGCAAATACAGCCTATGGAAAAATGAGCGGTATACCCCGTGACAAAGTTATCGGAACAAGCCTCCGGGATGTAAAAATTCTTGAGCAGAAAGGAGACGGAGCAAAGGTCGCAATCGGTAAAAAACAGCGTGCTTTTGGGGAAGTTTCCGTCGAGCTTCCGAGTGGCACACACATTCTTGAGCAGTATGTGATGCCTATTGTAGATGCCAACAATGATCTTTTGCATCTCCTTTTTGTCTATAACGAGGTTACCGAACAACGTAAGAGCCAGCAGGAACTACTAAAAAAGATGGATGAGGTTGCCCTCCTCAAACTACGTTCTGATATAATCGTCAACCAGAACCCCATGCCAATTATGCTGATGAATACCCAGTTCAACATCATCATGGCAAACGATGCATACATTTCCCTGACTGGCATTGCCAGGGAACGGCTCTTAAAAATGAATGCCAAGGATTTCAAGATCCTCGAGCAGCACGGTGAAGGGCTTAAAAAAGTGATACAGGAGAAGAAGAGAAGCCTTGGGGAGATCAAAATTGAATTCCCCACCGGGGTGCATATTCTTAACCAGTACGGTATTCCGATGGTTGATCCGAAAGGAAATCTCCAGACTATCGTCTGTGTCTATAACGATATCACAACCCAGCGGGAACAGGAAATAAAGATTAAGGGCATGATGGACGAAGCACAGGCTAAAGCCGATCTCCTTACCGCGAGTGCATCGGAACTCCAGAAAGCACTTGCAAAGATTGCCATAGGTGATCTGACTGTCGAGGTGAGCATAGATGACGCCGATCCGCTCGTGAAACTCAAAGCAGATTTAAATTCCGCGGTCGTTTCGATACGAAGCGTCTTATCCGATCTGATGCAGGCAATGATCAAGCTTGATACCAATATTCAGGACACCATAAAAAGCACAGAAGAGATTGCAAAGGCAACAGAGCAGGTAGCTATCTCTTCCCAGAGAGCAGCTGACAATTCAAAAGTGCAGATTAATAATGTTGAAAAAATTTCAACGGATATATCCGATATATCTGCATCCATCCAGGAAATTGCAAGCTCTTCCCATGAGGTCATGACTCATGCAAATAAAGCATCAAAAGAAGGGGCACAGGCAGCAGAGATCGGAAAGATTGCAACAACAAAGATGCAGAATGTAGAGATGATCGCTAAGCAAAGTGTTGATAATATCACCGCATTGAACGAACAGATGCGTACGATCTCAAAAATAGTGGTAGTCATAACCGATATTGCCAACCAGACTAATCTTCTTGCCCTCAATGCCGCGATAGAGGCTGCCCGGGCTGGTGAACACGGGCGCGGTTTTGCTGTTGTGGCCGGAGAAGTCAAGAACCTGGCCGGGGAATCAAAAAAAGCGAGCAGCCAGATCGAGGCCCTCATCAAAACCATACAGGCAAAAAGTGACCAGACCACGACGTCCATGAAAAACTCGTTTGAAGAGATCAAGACGGGTATTGACAGTGTCAACAAAACCGTTGAGTCCCTGAACATGATCATCGCGGAAGCAAACATCGTAACTCTTGGTGTCAAGGATATCACCAAGGCAACTGAAGACCAGGCACAGGCAACCAACAAACTCTTAACAAATATCGAGTCCGTTTCATCACTTACCCAGGATAACCAGAAGAGGATGGAGGATATGGCGGCACTTGCAGAAGAGACCAGCGCTTCAACTGAAGAGATTGCAAGTGCTTCTGCAGAACTTGCAGAGATGGCAGATCACAACCGGAAAATGATGGAGAAATTCCAACTGAACTGATTTTTCCGGCGTTTCTTACATTTTCTCTCTCCTTTACTAAAAAGATTCCCTCATAACAGATCAAGCAAAGAGGAACAGGAATTCTGCAGGAATACGATGGATGATTTTGGATTACTGATTCGGTTCATCGAACATACCCTTGGCATCCGGTGTTCCAGTTACAAGGAGGACTATATCAAACGCCGCCTTCTCTCACGTATGCGTTCGACCAACTGCGTCACCTACCAGGATTATCTCAATTACCTGAAGGCAAATCCGGCAGAGCTGGAGAAGTTGCGTAATGCGCTGACCATCAATGTTACTGAATTTTTCCGGGATAGCGATGTTTACGAATTAATTAAAAAAGAGATCTTTTCTTCATTGATCCAGCAAAGAAAGCGGCTGCACATATGGTGCGCCGGGTGTTCAACCGGTGAAGAGCCTTATTCCCTCGCGATGATTCTTTCTGATCTTATTGCACAAAACCCCCTGATATCTGCCCAGATCTATGCTACAGATATCGACCAGGTCGTCCTTCAAAAAGCAAAGGAAGGTCTCTATCCTCCAAAAACGATGGTAAAATTATCTGAATCACAAATCCGCCGGCATTTTACAAAACTTCCGGATGGCAATTTCCAGGTAAAACCACACTTAAAAGAACTTATAAGGTTCCGCCCCCACGACCTGATGAGTGGTGTTCCGATTGCGCAAAGGCTTGACCTGATCACCTGCCGGAACGTTACCATTTATTTCAACGAGCAACAGAAGGGCAGCCTGGCCAGGATGTTTCACGGGGCACTTGGATCCCGCGGTTTCTATATCATGGGAAAGACGGAATATCTTGGACGAACGCTTGAGAACCTGTTCGAACCCTATAATTCACTCCAGAAAGTCTTTATCAAAAAAGATTAAAAACAGGTTTCTTTTAAGTATCACCGGGTTCTTTTGCTGTCATCGTCAGACTGCCCCCGCTCAAAACCCTGAACAAGGTTTCGCTGAATCTCTTTTCTTGAGTCGCGGAGTTTCATCTGGTTATACAGGGCAAAGAAATTGATCCCGACGATTACAATAACTAAAAACAGGCTCACCCAGAGCATCACTCCCTGAACGGAAAGAAAGGTTGCCCAGAGCAGTCCGACAAACGAGATCAGGTAAAACATTATCCATGTCCGGATATTGGGGAGATCCATTCAATCTCACTTTGATCGATCAGATGATAAAATATCCTTTGGAAGTGCAGGAGAATAATTTTAGAGAAATATAAAAAATTTGGATAAAATACAAGATTACCAATTCACCATATCTCTGTGGACTTTTCCTTCAGCTTGCTCCTGCTACTATATCAATTCTTCATAAAAATGAGGAAAAATCCCCAATTCTAAAAACCTGTTACCTGCCGCCTCTTTTTAAATCAGCCTGCATATCAAAAATTATTTCGAGTTCTAGGGATTTGCCATATGCTTCGTTTGCCTCGGCAGTTCTTCCAAGTTCATCGAGGCTCACACCCTTGATATACCAGGCAGAGGCATCATTCCCGTTCAGGGCCAGTGCACGTGTGCAGGAATGTACTGCATCTTCAAATCGCCCGAGATTATAGAGTGAATATCCCTTTTTAGACCATGCATCAGCGTAATTCTGGTTGAGTGAAAGAGCGTGTTCGCAGTCTTTTAACGCGTCTTCGTTTCTCCCGATCTCAATATATGTTGCTGCCCGGAGACACCATACTTCAGGATTGGAAGGGTCGAGTTCCAGCGCTTTTTCATAATATGCCAGCGCTTCCCGGTATTTTGTACGGGTAGAATATGCACGCCCTTTCTTTATNAGCTGTTCCACATCTTTTGTTGTCACGGACATCTACCNNNTAATCCAGCATCCGGGCTATTCATGGGTATCCTATGTCCCCATCGAATGAGGATTTTTCAATCAGGTCCCCAAAGATCTTTTTTAACGCCCCAAATTCATATTCTGCTTTTTTTCCCTGTGCATCCTGCAGGTGTTTTGTTGTNTCCCAGACAAACCAGCCCTGCATTGACATATATGAGATAAAATGGTTGGTCATATTCACACCAATCTGGTAGATATCATGGAAACAATCAAGGCAGGGTTCTGCATTCCAGTCAATGTTCTGCAGGTGCTTTTCCATAATGTCTAACATGGCATCGCCAAATATTTTTGACTGGTACCATGAGGTTTGGGTCCAGCGTGTGGTAAGCATCTCTTTTACTTCGAGGTGATTGAATTTTTTCATCTGGGGGATATTGATGACCGGCATCAGTTCATCTGCCGGCAGGATTCTTGCCAGGTACAGGTCGCGGGCATAAAACATGGATTTGCTGAGTACAAAATAACGTCGTGGAATGATATCTTCAAATTCCATCATACTATCCATGTCCATTTTCCCCTCTTTCATAAGATAGTAGAGCTGGGTTTTTCGAATCTGCGGAATGCGGTGATAGACAATGGCATTGGCGATCGGGTTCCAGGGAAATTCGTTGATATCATTATTAAAATTGGTATAGAGAATATTGAGCATCCGGATGAATTTTTGGACGGGGAGTTTCTTTGCTTTTTTAGCTTCGTCTTTGAGTGCATCGATATAGATCTGGTGGATACCCTTGTACACTGAATCTCCCGTAAAAGAACAGACAAGGTACCGGGATTTTTTTGCTGCCGCTCCCCTGATGAGAAGGTTAACACAATGCCGGGCGATGATAAAATCTTTTAACAGGCCGGTATAGTGAGGGGGGAAAAGAATGATATTTTTTTCGATATTGTAGGTATATACATCCACCAGCGTCCCGTTCTGGTCTGCTTCAGGATTACGGAGGAGGGCAATTTCTGTGTCCAGGAGTTCTTCAGTCTGGTTGACAAAGAGCCGTATTGGTCTGGACAAGGGCATGTCAGTCTTCATTATACCCCAAACAAAAACCGTTCGCTCGTATACGCAAAGGTTCTTTCTTGTTCAAGGTGCGGTATGCAACCTGATATACCTGATGAATCATACGGGGCCAGAAGAGACTATGATCTGCCAGTCGGCTGTTTTTTTAGCCTGCTGGAACAATCGGAATAAAAGATCGCTTGACGATTTTGTCAATGTGGGATCACACATCACAGGACATTACCCGCAGACTTCTCTTTTTTGCTTTACACCGTGCAGGGATCCCACAAAAATCCATTCAATAAATTTATCTGTTTGACATCGTAACAGTCAATGAGATTGTTATGGTTGACATGCTTACCGATGTGTTAATTTACATCAATATCGGCATTATTACGTTTGCCATCGGAACAATTCTCGGTTACCAGCTCCTGATGATGTATTATAATCGCAGGTTCATGGAAATCGCCCAGCAATGTTCCGATGCCGAATCTGTGGTACCTATTATTGACGAACTTGCCCGGGAGACATAACTACGGAGTAAAGGACTATGGTTGACCCGCTAAATTATTTCCTGATCAGTGTCACGTGCTTTTGCTTCGGGCTGATTGTCAGTTTCCAGATGGCACATATCAGTTATTGCCGCACGCTTACCCGCCTCGTAAGACGATCAATATCCACAAAAACAATCGCTCCAGTCCTTGTAGAATTTGAAGAGCGAAAACTGAAAAAGTAATTTTTTTGGGGGAAGGTCAAATTCTTGCGACTAATAATCTTGTAATTGTTAAACGTAACTTGTTCACTCAGACGCTCCTGGGGACTACGCCTTTGGCTCGTCCCCGCCGCTGTGGCGACCCTACAATGCGTAAGAACGGACGCAGTTAACTAACGCCGAATTCAAGTTACCTTACATCAAGGATTCACTTTTTAAAAATGATTCTGGTTATCTGATTATTCATTTTGCACCCTCGTACCTTTTTAAAAAAGTTGGTAGTTAAAATGACACTATACCCTTTTTTTGGTAGTGTAATTTTTATCAGTGTTATTTACCTGTATTTTTTTGATGTATCCGGTTATCGGATTTATCCCTGTATTCCGATATTGTAGAGATTTACTGCTTTTTTGATTTTTCCCTCTTTTCGTTCACGCAATAAAGGGGAGAGATATAATGAGGATCATGCTCACTCATCGGCGGTGTAGTAATAATACTCGCCGGATGCTTTCTGTTCACGGTCAAGGAAAGATCCGGGTTTATTGATCCTTGGTCTTCCGCTCTGGTCACGGCGGAAGGTCACGTCAAGTGCCTCAAGAAAGCGGTTCATGCCTTCCCGCATCTTAAACGGTCCGGCAGCTGTCCCCTGCCTGCCAGGTTCGCCTTCAAAGACAAGGATTCTCTCGCTGATCATGTCGATTAAGTAAATATCATGATCAATCACCATGATGCCGACTTTTTTGCCCTCTGCGTGGTGTTTGATCATACTGGTGACTTTCACCCGCTGCTCAACGTCAAGGTGAGCACTGGGTTCGTCAAGGATGTAGAGATCAGCCTCCCGTGAGAGACATCCTGCAATTGCAACCCGCTGGAGTTCTCCACCACTTAAGGAATCAACGGGGGACTGCAGGATTACTTCCAAAATCAACGGGGGACTGCAGGATTACTTCCAAAGAGAGCGATTCAATGATCTCATGCTGGTAGAGCGAAGAATCAAACTTTGTTGTACGCTGGCGGAGATATATTTCGACAGTATCGGAAGTATCTGCCCTGATATACTGGGGTTTATACGAAATCTTCAGGGCTGTTTCAATGTTCCCGCTTGTAGGTGTTTCTACACCCGCGAGAAGTTTTGCAAACGTGCTCTTGCCTATACCATTTGCCCCGACGACACCGAGCACCTCGCCTGCCTTAATCGTTCCTCCGTTCACCGTCAAGTGAAAGGTTTCATAATTCTTGGTCATTTCGGGGATCAAAAACATGTCTTCGCGGTCTGAACCAAGATCGTGAGCCCGTTTTTCAAAAACTACCTGTGTATCGCGGAAACGGACGTTTTCTTCTACCAAAAATCCTTCAAGATACTGGTTGATCCCGACACGAACCCCTTTGGGACGGGTGATAATACCAAAGACTGCCGGCTTGCCATAGCCAACATGCACTGTATCTGCGAGCATGTCAAGAATCGCAAGGTCGTGCTCAACAATCATCACAGGACGACGCATCGCAAGGTCCCGAATAAGTTTTGCTGCAGCAATTCTCTGGTAAATATCCAGAAATGGGGTAATTTCATCAAGGAAATAGAGGTCTGCATCACGGGCAAGGCATGCGGCAATCGCAACTCTCTGGAGTTCACCCCCGCTCAGCGTACTGATGTCATGATCGAGAATTTCCTTGAGCTTCAATACCGGAAGGATCTCCTCAAGCTTATTGCGTTCATCGGTAGTCTTTAACAACGCCCCGACTGAGCCGGAAAAAACATTGGGGATAAAATCGATGTACTGCGGTTTTGATGCAATTTTTATGCTCTTTTTTGAAACTGTCTGGAGATAATCAAAGAGCTCGGTACCTGCATACCGTTTGAAGATCTCTTCCCAGGAAACTTCGAGATCGAAGTTCCCGAGATTGGGGCGCATCTGCCCGGCAAGGATCTTGACAGCCGTGCTTTTACCAATACCATTAGCCCCCAGTATCCCCGTTACTTTTCCTTCAACAGGTATGGGAAGACCATACAGGGCAAACCCGTTCCTGCCATACCGGTGCGTGGGGTGCTCGAGTTCTTCTGGCAGGCTTACAATATCAATCGCATCGAAGGGACACTTCTTGATGCAGATACCGCACCCGACACAGAGCTCTTCTGATATCAGGGCCTTGCCATCTTCACCGATGACAACGGTTTCATCCCCGGTCCTGACTCTGGGGCAGTAGAGTATACATTCAGTGCCACACTTTTTTGCATGGCACCGGTCTTTGTGAACAATCGCTATTCTCATCGTGGATCACAAAAGAGGATTATCAGTTCAGGGCCGGTGGTAACGAGGTCAACAGGATCGTCCATGTCATGAACCAGAAGGCAAATGTCATGAACCCCTGGTAGAGCCAGTCTTTTCCACCCATTTTTGTGGAACCCATGCCAAGAAGGATGAATATGTGCTTCTGGATTACGATACAGGCAAGCATCAGCATGAAGGCAAGAAGTCCCGAATCTTTTGAAAAGGATGTGCTGAGGTAATATGACAGCACTCCGACGAAAATTCCTAATATGCTTGCAATGAGCGTCCGCTTGATACGGGCAATATGCTCGGCCTGTTTATCTGCCCTGGTCTTCTCTTTTTTTGTCTGGGCAGGTTTTTCTTCGATTGTAATTTCACTCATCGCTCTTCACCAGTAGTCTTATTTTTTAGTGTCCAATCCATATGTAATTTGGTCTGGTACATAAAAGGAAATATTCAGTAATATACAGTATTTTACTATTATAGAATTATTGGATTCTTTTGTTGTTTCTCAATAGTATTTGGAGAGTGAGGTTAATAAGCGTAATACCTTCATACCGGGACCAAAAAAANAAAATATATTGGATGTTTGAAGTGATTACTTACATCGCTGGAATAATCTCGTCCTTAAAAAAAATTTCCCCTCTTTTTTTCTATAGAAATCTATCGGCTCTTGTTTAAAAAAACTGGAATGGATCGAAAAGTATTAATAATATATAAAATATATAATCAATTTGTAGCAGGGAAAAACCCATAAAAAGCGTTATTTGGCATTTCGGATGCGGAGTTGATTGAATTCTTGTATGAGAATCATCACTAAATTATTTATCTTGCTTTTTATTGGCGTCATCGCCGTGGTTCTGTTAAACGTATTGATAAATGCCAATGCAGAAAATTTCCTGAAACAAACCGATGACACTACCGGTCCATCATCTGTATCGGCAAGTCCTACCCTTCTTGCCCCGGTTCAGGAACCGGACGCAGGTACGGTATCTGACCAGAACTACAATTGTATAATATACTTATTAGGTCTTATCGGGCTTATCGGGATTATGGCCATCGGTATCAATTACGTGAAGCGGAACTGATAGGATCCTAGGAAGGAAAAAACCTTCTGGTTATCAGAGATCCCTCTCACTATTTCCTACCGTTTCCATCGCTTATGAGTGTCAGAATTCTTTTTTCAATTACTATATTCATCCATACCATTTCTACAATCATTCCGTCGCCCAGCAATTGATTATGTGTTTTTTCATTTTTTAGGTTATGAATTAATTAATTGAACCGTCAATGATCTGGTACAAAAATGGCATCTGAACAGGGAATGAGCGGGATCGACGTTAAAGCGATGACTTCTGAGCTTTATGCAAAATTACCGCTTTGGATCGACAAGGTATACCAGTTCGACTCCCGTACCCTGGGCATCCGGCTCAACGGCGAAAATAAGGCGCGATACCAGATGATCGTTGAATCGGGAAGAAGAGCACACCTGGTAAAAGACATGCCCGAACCGCCGAAAAATCCCCCCCAGTTCGCCATGTTCCTGCGAAAATATCTTTCGGGTGGCAAGGTACTTGCCATCCGGCAGCACGGTCTTGAGCGGATCCTGATTTTCGATATTGGTAAAGGCGACTTGGTGTACCGGCTGATCATCGAACTTTTTGATGAAGGAAATGTAATCCTGACCACTGAAAATTACATGATAATAAAACCACTGAGGCACCACCGTTTCAGGGACCGTGAGATTGTTCCAAAGGCAATCTATATGCTGGGGCTTGTCGATCCGACATCTTCTCCTGATGCGCTGGTTGAGCTGCTTAAAAATGATGACCGCGATCTCGTTCGTTCTCTTGCAATAGGCTGCATGCTTGGTGGCATATATGCAGAATATATCTGCGGGAAAGCCGGGGCAGATAAAAACCAGGTTGCCAGTTCTGCTGATCCTGGCAGGATCTTTGCAGCAATTCAGGACCTTTTTTACCAGGTTGTGCATGCACAAAAGGCGGTAATTTCCGGCAGGCACTGCGAACCAATAGATCTCTGGGATGGCAGTGATGCCAGATATTTCAAGACTTTTTCAGAAGCCCTTGAAGCATTCTACCCGCTGACAAAAGCCGAGAGAAAAACAGCAGATGCAAAATCAACACTCACCAAAGAAGAGCGGATCTTAAAATACCAGAAATCAGCGGTGAAAAAATTCGATGAAAAGATCGAAAAGACCGAAGGTATTGTTGCTGTATTATATGAGAATTACGCGTTTATATCATCCGTAATCAGTTCCCTTGACCATGCCAGTAAAACCCTGTCATGGCAGGAGATNGAAAAACTCCTCCGGAATACCGATACACCGGATGCAAAAAAGATTGTAACCTTCTATCCTGATGAAGCAGCGGTTGAGGTTGATATCGGCAAACGGGTAAAAATATTTGTTCACGAAGGGATCGAGCAAAACGCGGGCAGATATTATGACATCATCAAAAAATTCCGCCGTAAAAAAGAGGGCGCACTCAAGGCAATGAAAACAGTCCCGCTTAAGAAAAAAGAACAGAAACGGGATTTTATCCCGTTAAAAAAACTGTGGTACCACCGTTTCCGCTGGTTTTTGACAAGTGACGGCATTGTTGTGCTTGGCGGACGGGATGCATCCCAGAACGAAGAACTCGTTAAAAAATACATGGGCGGACAGGACCTCTTCGTGCATGCCGATGTTCATGGTGCAAGCGTTGTTATTGTCAAAGGAAAAACAGAGCGCATGGACGAAGTAGCCCAGTTTGCCGCATCCTATTCCGGGGCTTACCGGAGCGGGCACTTCTCTGCTGATGTATATAGTGTTCTTCCNAGCCAGGTAAGCAAGACACCTGAGTCCGGTGAATTTATTACGCGGGGTTCTTTTATTGTCCGGGGGGAACGCACTTGGTACCGTAATATACCGCTCGCCGTTGGCATCGGGCTTATGCTCGAACCAAATGTTGCGGTACTCGGGGGCCCTCCTTCTGCGGTCCAGAGCAAGGTAAAAGCCTATGCCGAACTCAGGCCCGGCCGCTTTGAACCCAATGATATTGCAAAAAAAGTGCTGCGAATCCTTAAAGAAAAGGT
>JGI20214J51650_10002511_pt1 | contig 11566 bp, 8 predicted proteins | sample WetSurMetagenome_FD_51650 | JGI IMG/M metagenome (IMG submission 51650)
TGGGCTTATCTCCAGGGAAAAAGCTATTGAGTTAGTAAAACGCAACAGCCGGAGATATGCTAAACGACAAATTACGTGGTGGGCTAAAGACAAAGAAATTTCTTGGTTTCAAGCGGATAATAGTCAGGAAATATTTAGTTTCACAGACAATTGTATTGCCGGAATCTGAAAAATATACTTAACCAGTACCAATTCAGTATGAATACACCACGGGAAGATTTATTACGATGCTTACGTCGTGAAGGTTTTGATAAGGTGCATGTTGATTATGTATTTTGCGAATCACAAATCGAATCTTTCAAAAAGCGGTTCGGACATACCGATTATGAAACCTTCTTCGGATTGAGCCACCGGAGATTAGAGCTGGACATCAGGAAGAATTATACCAATGGGAGGAATCTTTATAAAAGAGAAGATCTGCCTGATAGTACAGACTTTGATGAATATGGTATCGGGCATTCAAAAGGATCGGAATTTGCTTTTCACATGACAAGGATGCACCACCCTCTACGCGGGGCCGATCCGGAAGAGATAGCAAATTACCCGTATCCTTCGGTTGATGAATCAAAACTTGATGATTTCAGTAAAAAAGTATCTGCCCTTCACGAAAAAGGATTAGCCTCATTCGGCTTCATGCAAATGACTGTTTGGGAAGCCTCATGGTACTTGCGGTCTATGGAAGAACTGATGGTGGAAATGATGATGGAGAGTGAGTCGGCCGGTATTCTTCTGGATAAAATTACAGGTTTTGCGTGTGCAAAAGCACGTGCATATGCTTCTGCCGGAATTGATATCCTTTCTCTGGGAGACGATATCGGAACACAAAACTCCATCATGCTAGATGTCGGATTATGGGAAAAATGGCTTCGTCCGCGCCTGGAAAAAGTAATTAAGGCGGCTAAAGAAGTTAAGCCTGACATACTGATTTTCTATCATTCCTGCGGATATATAATGCCATTTATTGAGAAGTTAATTGAAACAGGAGTTGAGATTCTGAATCCTATACAACCTGAATGTATGGATTTCAATGAGGTTCACGATCGCTTTGGTGACCGTGTATCATTCTGGGGCACAATGGGAACACAGCAACTCTTACCATATGGTACAAAAGAAGAGGTTAAGAAGGTTGCGCTTGAACGCTTTGAAAAATGCGGGACAAAAGGTGGTCTTGTGATTGGCCCGACTCATATGGTTGAACCCGAAGTCCCCTGGGAAAATCTGATGGCCATAATTGAAGCTGCGAAAGAATCAGAAAGTAAAACGAAATAAAAGTCTGATGAATGAAGTTCTCAGTTGTTGATATTATTGTTTTCATTTTTTACTGCTCTATCATTATAGTGGTAGGAATTATTGTTTCGAAACGGGTAAATAAAAAGAAAGATTCAGCTAATTATTTCTTTGCTTCGAATTCACTTCCGTGGTATCTGATCGGGAGTTCAATTATTGCAGCCAATATTTCAGCCGAACAGTTCGTAGGTATGTCAGGATCAGGATATGCCATGGGATTGGCAATAGCTACATATGAATGGCTGGCTGCGATAATGTTAATAATGGTCGCTTGGTGGTTTTTGCCGGTTTTTATTAATAAAAAGATTTACACCATGCCTCAGTTTCTTGAGGTAAGATACAACCGGCGGATAAAAACAGTACTGGCAATATTCTGGTTGTTCCTGTTTGTGTTTGTCAACCTGACTTCAATCCTGTATTTGGGAGCACTGGCGCTGAAAACAATCTTTGGAATAAAACTGGGTTATGCTATTGCCGGGCTTGCACTTTTCTCGGTATTCCTCACTGTTGGAGGAGGATTGAAGACTATTGCAAATACAGATGTTATTCAGGTTTTATTTCTTGTACTTGGTGGTCTTACCACAACATACCTGGCTCTTAACGCAGTATCAGACGGCCATGGTATTTTAGATGGTTTTTCTATGTTGGTTGAAAAAGCACCTGAAAAATTTCACATGATTTTATCAAAAACTGATCCAAATTACAAATACATGCCGGGAATCCGATCGATCCTCGGAGGAATATGGATTGCAGGAATATATTACTTCGGAGCCAATCAATACATCATTCAGAAAGCACTGGGGGCAAGAAATCTTAAGGAAGCTCAGCGCGGTATGGCTTTTGCAGGTTATTTAAAGCTGATTATTCCTGTTCTGGTTGTCCTTCCCGGTATATCTGCTTATGTACTGAAAGCTGATATTCTTAAGCCCGATGAGGCTTATCCCTGGTTACTTGACCACTTTGTTCCCCCCGGTATTAAAGGATTTGTTTTTGCAGCATTAATTGCTGCCATTGTTTCTTCTCTTGCAGCTATAATTAATAGTGCAGCCACTATCTTTTCTATCGATATTTATAAATCACATTTTAAACCTCTTGTTTCAGAAGTTAATCTTGTAAACATCGGCAGGATTTCAAGCATCATAATGGTAGCACTGGCTGCTCTGATCGCATCAATGTTATCGGGTATACAACAGGTTTTTCAGTTTATTCAGGAATATACCGGTCTTATAAGTCCTGGAATTACTGCCATGTTTTTGCTCGGTATTTTCTGGAAAAAAACAACTGCCCGGGCCGCATGGATTGCTGTTTTAATTACTCTGCCAGTACCACTGGTATTGAAATGGATTTTTCCTTCTATGCCATTTCTTGATAATATGGCTGTATCTTTTTTGATTATTTCTGTTCAAATGATCATTACGTCACTATTTGGGGAAAGCAGGAAATCACAATATGCGAAATGGGATTTACCCGCAGATATATATCATAATACCGACCGTTTATTTATATACTTATCAATAGGGATATTAATAATTCTGAGTTTCCTGTATGTCATTTTCTGGTAACAGAAAGATATTTTCCCTGAAGATCTAGCTGATTTTCGCAGATCTCCAAATAAAAATCTGCGTTTATATGNGTTATANGCGGGAAANATAAAAAATCAGATCAGTTTCTTTAGTCTGTTTATGGTGTTTAGGGGATCGTCAGAACCAAAGACCGAATTACCGGCTACAAGTACATTAACACCGGTTTCAATAAGTTTTGCTGCATTTTTTGTGTCAATGCCTCCATCAACTTCAATCAATACCTTATAACCGCCGTTTTCAATCATGTTATGAAGTTCAGCTATTTTATTATAGCTCTCCGGAATAAATGATTGTCCTCCAAAACCAGGATTTACGGTCATAATAAGAACCATATCGATGAAAGGAAGTGTATATTTAAGAAGAGAAACCGGAGTATGAGGGTTTAAAGCCACTCCTGCTTTCATTCCCAGATTATGTATTTCTGTAACGGTACGTTGCAGATGTGTACATGCTTCATACTGAACTGTAAGAATATCAGCACCGGCTTCTGCAAAGCGGGTTAGATAACGGTCAGGGTCCACTATCATCAGATGCACATCCAGGGGCTTTTCTGCAACTTTTCTCACACATTCAATAACAGGAAAGCCAAATGAAATATTCGGGACAAACAGACCATCCATTATATCGAGGTGAAGCCAGTCAGCCTCACTTCTGTTAATCATTATTACTTCCTTTTCAAGATTTCCAAAATCCGCTGCTAGCAGGGATGGAGATACCAAATGGTCCATTTCAGATTATTTTGGACAAATATAGAAACAAATTCTTATCCCAGATATGATTTAAGTATTCTGCAACGGGTGGTAAACTGGATTCTTTTTATTGCTTTTTCTTTAATTTGTCTTACCCTTTCACGTGTAAGGCCTAATTCTTCTCCAATCTCTTCAAGGGTGTAAGGATGCTTCATCCCTAATCCGAAATACAACTTTAAAACCTTCGATTCGCGTGGAGAAAGGGTATTAAGAGCCCTTTCAATTTCATATGCAAGAGACTCATTTATAAGATTTTTATCAGGACTTGGATTATCCGAGCTCTGAAGAACATCATACATATTATTATCTTCTTCAGCACTTATTGGAGCATCCATGCTAACAGTACGGCCATTCGTTTTGAGGGCTTCCTTCACATCTTCGGGAGCCATCTCCAGAATTTCAGCAATCTCCTGGGATGAAGGTTCTCTTTCGTACTTTTGTTCAAGTCGTGCAAAAGCTCTGTTAATTCTGTTTATTGATCCAATCTTATTAACCGGCAGACGAACGATTCTTGACTGTTCTGCCAGTGCCTGAAGAATTGACTGTCGTATCCACCATACAGCATATGAGATGAATTTAAATCCTCTTGTCTCATCAAAACGCTGGGCAGCTTTCATCAGACCAAGATTTCCTTCATTTATAAGGTCGGGCAGGCTTATACCTTGATTCTGATACTGCTTAGCAACTGATACGACAAAACGAAGATTGGCTTTAACAAGTTTCCTCAGAGCCTCTGTGTCACCTGATTTAATTTTCCTTGCGAGTGTAACCTCTTCCTCCGGTGAAATAAGCTCCACTCTGCCTATTTCCTGGAGATATTTATCCAGTGAAGGGGTGTCGCGGTTAGTAACCTGTTTTGTAATCTTTAGCTGACGCATTTACAGGCCAAATATTAGTTTTCCAAAGAAATTCCAGGCAATAGGTACAATTTTAATAAAAATATGCAATTATCCAACATAATTTTCTAATTATTTTTTGATTAATAATAGTTTTTTAATAACTTGCAGACATATTTTACATATTGAATATCAAATTATTAATTGATTTGATACAACCCCGTTGCATTTTTAACTACATTTGTCAGGAAATATATTAGCAATTTTATTTATAATTGCACCGGTTTTCGGATATGTGAAAGTGTTTTAGAATTTTCCGTCGGGTTCATCTTCATACCTTGACCCGTGTTTCCAAAAAAAAATCATTAAGATCTCTTAAATTCCATTTAACATTAAAATATGTACGACATTCTTGAGTTAAGTAAGAAACTGCTTCCCGAATTAAAGGATATAGCAAAAGAACTTAAAATCAATAAAGCAGAATCTTTGAAAAAGCAGGATTTAATTTATAAAATCCTTGACCAGCAGGCTATTGACGCAGCAGAAGTCAAACCGACTATTAAACCGGAGAAGGATGAATTACGATCCTCACAGGAGGCCGGTAACCAGGACTCTGATGCTTTTTTGAGAAGGGGAAAGCGGCCGAGGACTTTAAAACCTGTTATTAAACGATCAGTTGAATCTGTTATGTCAGTCTCACCTGACGATCTTAAAAAGCCTGATACCAGGCCTTCTGAATGGAAAGAACAGGTTAAAAAACCAGAAAAGAGTGAGGAAAAGGCTGATGTCTTCAAAAAGACAGAAGCTGTGCGGATAGAGAAAAAAGCTCCGAAATGGAGGACGGACCAGACTCTGAATGAAAAAACCGAAAGGAAAGAAAGTTTTGATAAAGTACCTTCAGGAAGATACCAAAAGAGGAGATCAGAGCCTCTCCCCGAAACAATAATTGAAAATGTGTTACCATTAAGTAACGGAGATTCTCTCTTTGAAGAAATAAAACCATCAGAAGATATATACTTCGGAGATATTATTGTCGAATCACCGGTAAGGGAGATTATCCAGGAAATTCAACCTGTAAAAGAGGAGAAAAAAGAAAAACAATATGATTTTGAAGGTATTATATATAATACAGGCGTACTTGAGATTATGCCAGACGGTTATGGTTTCTTAAGATCTCCAGACTACAATTATCTGAACTCTCCTGATGATATTTATGTATCACAATCACAAATTAAGCTTTTCGGCCTTAAAACAGGTGATACTATCAAAGGATCAATCAGACCGCCAAAAGAGGGGGAGAAATACTTTCCTCTTATTAAAGTTGACGAGATAAACGGAAGAAGTCCTGATTTTATCAGAGACAGAGTACCTTTTGACTTTCTGACTCCACTTTTCCCTGATGAGAAATTTACATTGTGCCAGCCGGGAGAAGGTACATTATCGGTAAGAGTAATTGATATGATCACTCCAATCGGAAAGGGACAACGTGGTTTAATTGTTGCGCAACCAAAGACAGGTAAGACTATTCTTCTGCAGGAAATTGCCAATGCAATAGCTAAATATCACCCTGAGGTTTATCTGATGATTTTGCTGATAGATGAACGACCTGAGGAGGTGACCGATATGGCAAGAAATGTTAAAGCTGAAGTTATTGCATCAACCTTTGATGAACCCGCTGAACGCCATTGCCGTGTTGCTAATATTGTGCTTGAAAAAGCAAAACGGCTTGTAGAATGCGGCCATGATGTTGTAATTCTTCTTGATTCAATAACAAGACTGGCGAGAGCTTATAATACAACTGCTCCGGCATCAGGAAAAGTATTATCCGGAGGAGTTGATTCCAATGCACTTCATAAACCAAAAAGATTTTTCGGTGCAGCACGTAATATAGAGAACGGAGGATCACTTACAATCCTTGCAACAGCGCTTACCGAGACAGGATCAAAAATGGATGATGTCATTTTTGAAGAGTTTAAAGGAACCGGAAACATGGAGCTTCAGCTCGACCGTAAACTTTCCAACAGGAGGTTATTTCCATCTATTGATATTCCAGCCTCAAGTACACGTAGAGAAGATTTGCTGCTGAATAAAAACATACTACAGAAAATTTGGGTTTTGCGTAACTTCCTTACCGATATGAACTCAGTTGAAGCAATGGAATTCCTTCGCGACAGGCTTATGCAGGCCAAGTCGAATGAAGAATTTCTTATTTCGATGAATGGAGGATAATGAACGGAAAATTTTTATAATTTTGCACTTTCTTTTAAAACATTCTTTTAAATCATATATATAAATCACAATGGGAACAAAAAAATTTATAACATGCGACGGCAATCAGGCTGCAGCGCATGTTGCATATATGTTTAGCGAAGTAGCTTGCATATATCCAATAACACCTTCATCCACCATGGCAGAATATGTTGACGAATGGGCTGCCGGCGGATTAAAAAACATTTTCGGAGAACAGGTTAAAGTCGTTGAAATGCAATCTGAAGCGGGTGCTGCAGGTGCATTGCATGGCGCTTTACAGACGGGTGCTTTAAGTTCAACTTTTACTGCATCACAGGGTTTACTTCTGATGATACCAAATATGTATAAAATTGCCGGTGAACTATTACCTGGCGTTTTTCATGTATCCGCACGTACATTAGCTGCTCATGCCCTGTCAATATTTGGAGATCACAGTGATATTTATGCAACACGTCAGACCGGTTTTGCAATGCTGGCAAGCGGAAGTGTTCAGGAAATTATGGACCTTGCCGGTGTAGCTCACCTCTCATCGATCAAGTCAAGAATTCCTTTCCTGCATTTCTTTGATGGTTTCAGATCATCACATGAGGTACAGAAGATCGAATACCTTGATATGGAGGATCTGAAAAAGCTTCTTGACTGGGACGCACTCAGAAGATTCCGCGAAAATGCGTTGAATCCTGAGCATCCGGTGACTCGTGGTACTGCTCAGAACCCTGATATATTCTTCCAGGCTAAAGAGTCTATTAACAAGTTCTATGAGCCTATTCCTGATGTTGTGAATTCCTATATGGAAGAGATAACCAAGCTTACAGGAAGAGAATATAAACCATTTACATATTATGGAGCTCCTGATGCAGAAAATATCATTGTGGCAATGGGCTCTGTAACAGAAACCATTAAAGAGACAATTGATTACCTTGCTGAAAAGGGCGAAAAAATCGGATTAATTTCTGTTCATCTATATCGTCCTTTCTCATCAAAATACTTTTTTAATGTTTTCCCCTCAAGTGTAAAACGAATTACCGTACTTGACAGAACCAAAGAACTGGGAGCAGAAGGAGAACCGCTATATCTTGATATCAGAAGCATGTTCTACAACAGCGGTAAAAATCCTGTAATCATTGGTGGCCGCTACGGACTCAGTTCAAAAGACACTACTCCATCCATGATGATGTCGGTGTTTGAGAACATGAAGATTAAGGAACCTAAAAATCAATTCACAGTTGGAATAGTTGATGATGTGACATTCACCTCACTTCCAATCCTTCCTGAGATAAATGTTTGTTGCACAGGAACATATTCTGCTAAGTTTTACGGACTTGGTTCTGATGGAACCGTAGGTGCAAATAAAAACTCTATTAAGATCATTGGTGATTCAACAGACAAATATTGCCAGGCATATTTTGCATATGATTCCAAAAAATCCGGAGGCATAACTACATCACACCTTCGTTTTGGCGACAAACCTATCCGCTCTCCCTACCTGGTGAATACTCCTGATCTTGTTGCATGCCATGTCCCTGCATACCTTGATAAGTATGATATGCTCAAAGGACTTGTAAGACGTGGAACTTTCCTTCTCAATTCGATCTGGGACGTGGAAGAGACAAAACATCGTCTTCCTGATCATATGAAGAAGTACATGGCTGAGAACAAAATCAATTTTTATATTATTAATGCAACATTAATTGCAGACGAGCTTGGACTTGGAAACCGTACAAATACTATCATGCAGGCAGCTTTCTTTAAGGTGGCTAATGTTATCCCATATGAGAAAGCCGAGACTGAAATGAAGAAGGCAATCTATAAGAGCTACGGTAAAAAAGGCGAAGACGTTGTTAAAATGAACAATGCTGCTGTTGACAAAGGCAGTGAGGTAACCAAAATTGAGATCCCTGCTGAATGGGCTAATATAAAAATTATTGAAAAACCCGATACTCGTGATATTCCGGCTTTCATACGCGACGTAATGGAACCGATGAACAGCATGAAGGGTGACGATCTTCCTGTAAGTGCATTTAGCGGACGTGAAGATGGTACTTTCCCTTCCGGTACTGCTGCTTATGAGAAACGTGGTATTGCAGTGTTTTCACCTGAATGGCAGCCTGATGAGTGTATCCAGTGTAATCAGTGTTCATATGTTTGTCCTCATGCAGCAATTCGACCTTTCCTCCTTACTGAAGAAGAAGTTGCAAATGCACCCGAAGGAACTAAAGTGATTCAGGGTGTCGGAGGTCCGCTTAAAGCGTACAAATTCAAAATTCAGTTAAGTGTTTACGATTGCACAGGTTGCGGTAACTGCGCTGAAGTTTGTCCATCCAAAAACAAGGCTCTTATCATGAAGCCTTTCGAGTCTCAGCTGGGTGAAGCAGAACGCTGGACATATATGCATGAAAAAGTAGGTTACAAAGACACTATTGCTGATAAATTTGTAAATGTCAAGAACAGCCAGTTTGCACAACCGTTGTTTGAATTCTCAGGTGCTTGTGCTGGTTGCGGAGAGACACCTTATATTAAAGCAGTTACACAGCTGTTTGGTGACAGGATGATAGTTTCAAATGCTACAGGTTGTTCTTCCATTTATGGTGGATCTGCTCCTTCCACTCCATATACACATAATAAGGATGGACGTGGACCTGCCTGGGCTAATTCATTGTTTGAAGATAATGCAGAATATGGCTTCGGATTGCAAATTGGAGCATCAAAATTAAGAGAACGCATCACTTTGAAAATGACTGAAAGTTTGGCAAATGGTTCGCTGAACAGCGACACAAAAGCTGCTTTTGAAGAATGGCTTAAAAACAAGGATAACGGAGAAGCTTCCAAAATTGCTTCTGAAAAAGTAATTGCTGCATGCAGTAAAGACAAATCAGAAATTGCAAAAGAGATCATCAGCCTCAAACAATACCTTGTTAAAAAATCACATTGGATATTCGGAGGAGACGGCTGGGCTTATGATATTGGTTATGGAGGACTTGACCACGTTATAGCTTCAGGCGAGGATGTAAATATTCTTGTTCTTGATACTGAAGTTTATTCGAATACAGGAGGTCAGGCATCCAAATCAACACCTGTAGGTGCTGTTGCAAAATTTGCCGCTTCTGGTAAAAAGGTCCGTAAAAAAGATCTTGGACAGATGGCTATGAGTTATGGTTATGTTTATGTTGCCCAGGTTGCCATGGGAGCAAATAATGCTCAGTACCTGAAAGCAATAAGAGAGGCTGAAGCATATCCTGGTCCATCTCTCATCATAGCTTATTCCCCATGTATAAATCATGGATTGAAGCATGGTATGGGCAAAACTCAGGCACAAACCAAAGCTGCTGTAGAAGCAGGGTACTGGCATAATTACAGATTCAATCCTTTGCTTGAAGCAGAAGGTAAAAATCCATTTATCCTCGATTCTAAAGAGCCAGACTGGACCAAATTCCAGGAGTTTCTTAAGTCGGAGGTACGTTATACATCACTGAGCCAGTCCTTCCCAAAAGAAGCTGAAATACTCTTTAAAGCCGCTGAAGAGAATGCCAAGTGGCGATATAAAACATATCAGCGTTTAGCTGCAATGTCATTCGAAAAAGCTGTTTAACAGTTAATTATATCTAGAAAGCCATCCTGAGGGGTGGCTTTTTTTTACTCATGGTATGGGGCACAGGGCGCAGGTTGAGGATCCGCCGTTAGCGGAGACGAAATCCCGACATCCCGAAAGATGAGGGATCATCGGGAGCACAGGGCACAGGGCACAGGGCTTTTATGAGATAACGGTTAGTAGCTATACTGACAGCATTTATAAAATTATTATTATTTTTGCACCTTATTAAAAAATATGGGCAGGATACTGGCAATAGATTATGGGACAAAACGGATCGGACTGGCTGTGACGGACCCGATGCAAATATTTGCCTCCCCTTTAAACACTGTCAGTCCTGCTGAATTTGACAGCTTTATTGAAAGTTATCTTAAAACTGAAGTAGTTGATACCTTTGTTATCGGTTATCCTGTACAGATGAACAACCAACCAAGTGAAACTGTTAGATATATTAATCCATTCATAAAAAAATTAAAAAAAACGTTCCCTGAAAAGCATATTCATCTTGTCGATGAGAGATTCACATCACAAATGGCACTGAGAACTATGATTGATGGTGGCGTAAAAAAGAAAGACAGAAAAGATAAATCGATAGTTGATAAAATCAGTGCTTCGATCATTCTACAGTCTTTCCTTGATAACAGGTCGAACAGAACTGAAAATAATTCATTCAAATGACATATCCCATTGTTGTATACGGACATCAGGTATTAAGAAAGGTTGCTGCAGAGATTGATAAAGATTACCCTGGACTGAATCAACTGATAGATGATCTTTTTGAGACAATGTACCACTCAGAAGGTTTGGGCCTTGCAGCTCCTCAGATAGGCAAGTCAGTAAGAATTTTTGTAATAGACGGGAAACCGGTTGCCGAGGATGAACCCTCTCTGGCTGATTTTAAAAAGGCTTTCATTAATGCTCATATTACAGAAAAATGTGGTGAGCTTCAACCTATGACTGAGGGTTGTTTAAGTATACCGAATCTGCGTGAAGAAGTCAACCGTGAGTCGCATATCAGGATTCAATATTATGATGAGCAATGGGAGTATCACGATGAGGTTTACGATGGGTATAAAGCCAGAATAATCCAGCATGAATATGATCATCTCGACGGTATTCTTTTCACAGATAAAATAAATCCATTGAGAAGAAGACTGATTAAAAGCAAGCTGACTGCCATAAGTAAAGGTAAGTTTGAAGCTGAATATAAAACTATTCTTCCGGGACAAAAGATAAAATAAGTGTCGGCCCACCTTGCCCCCTAAAGGGGGG
>JGI20214J51650_10002512_pt1 | contig 11563 bp, 6 predicted proteins | sample WetSurMetagenome_FD_51650 | JGI IMG/M metagenome (IMG submission 51650)
CCTTACTTCTTGGCACCGGTGACTTCGATGTCGACACGACGGTTGGGCGCGAGGCAGGCCTTGAGCGCATCCTTGGCCAGCTTCATGTCACATTCGACGACCGGCTTGGTATCGCCCATACCCGCTGTGGCGATGGTCTTGGCTTTTACCCCTTTGGATTTGAGATAAGCCGCCACCGACTTGGCGCGTGCCAGCGACAACTTCTGGTTGGCGACGGGCTTGCCCATCTTGTCGGCGTGGCCGATCACCTTGATGGAATCGATTGCACCAAAAGCCTTGATCTTGGCAACCAGGGCGTCGAGTGCGGCACGACCTTCTGGGGTCAGGTCATTGATCGACGATTTGCCGGTCTTGAACAGCGTATCGCCACCGAGGGTCAGCGTCGAGGCAACGCCGGCCTGGATCGCAAAAGCTGCGGGAGCGGTTGCGGCAACAGGTGCGGCAGCGCGCGCCGGGGCAGCAGCAGCGAGATAGGGATTATTAGCTGTGCCGAAGGGCAAGCCAATGGCCGGCTGGCCGGAACTGCCGGTGGTGGTCGGGAAGGGGAAGGCAAATGCAGGCATGCCGCCGGCGGTCGGCAGGCCGGGCAAGCCCGGAATAATGTTCAGTATGTTGCCGTAGGAGCTGGGGTCCAGCAAATTGATCGGCAATGTGAGCGGGGCAGGAGGCTGCAAGGTAACCACCGGCTGCTTCGGATACAGGAACGTGCCCCATGTCGAATTTGCGCCGCCAACCAGCTGCGGGCTGACCAGAGCACCCAGCATGCTGCCGTAAAGCTGCGGATTCATGGGGGCGAACATCAACGACATGCCGCGCGGATCGGTCGGCATCATCATGAATCTCAGATAGAGGTTGGGATCCAGCATCTTCATGCTGGCCCGCATCAGGCGCTGATCCATCGGCAGCGTCATCCAGCCCATGATCTTGCTCGGGTTGGTCATGCTGGTGATCATTTTTGTGTACCACATCGGGTCCAGCATCGCGGTAGCCCAGCGGGCATAGATCGCGGGATCCATCATGAATTGCGCGTAGTTGCCGACTGCGGCGGGCTGCATCATGGACGTCATCATCCGCAGCCAGGCGCCCGGCTCGAGCCCGGCATCGGCCATCGCCGCGACCATGGAGGGATCGGTCATGGCGTTCACCCAGTAGAGGAACACCTGCGGATCCTTGAAGGCCTGGGAGTTTTTGGTGAAATCGCCCATGCGCGCCACCCACTGGTCGGCGTTTCTGTGGGCCGGATCGACTTCAGCTTCCGGGGCCAGCCCATAGGTGCCCTGCACCGCAGGTTGCGGGGCGGGCTGTTGGGCGGGTTGTTGGGCGAACAGCGGTGCGCTTACCAGAACAGCGGCAACGGCCACGGTGAGTTGTTTGATTTGCATGGAAGACTCCAAAAGGTAAGGAACGGAATGAGGCAATTGCGCGATCGAACGACTAAATCCTGTGCATGGAAACGAATCAAAAACACTTAACCATACAATCGCAAGACATTAGGGTTTGATTATATGACAAACCCCCTCGTTACTCATTAAGTTCCTAATCGCACTGCCGTTAAATGATGCTTTTTTCCAACGGAATGTTGTTAATTATACACAAGCTTGTCTGACATACTCTGACTGTTCAAGCTGGCGTACCCAGTTTCCAGATGTCGTTGTTGTACTCACGCATGGTGCGGTCGGTCGAAAAGAACCCGCTCGACGCCGTGTTGAGGATGCTCATGCGCGTCCATCCGGATTCGTCCTGCCAGGCCTTCGCCACGCTTGCCTGGGCGTCCACGTAACTGCGGAAATCCGCCAGCGTCATCCAGGGATCATGCGGGCTCATGATCGCGCCCAGCATCATGTCGAATATCCCCGGTTCGCATGGATTGAAGTGGCCGGATGCCAGAAGGTCGATGACCTCGCGCAGGTCCGGGTCATGCTCGACATACGACAGCGGCTGGTATCGCGGGCGCAAGGCCTCGACTTCCTCGGCACGCAGGCCGAACAGGAAAAAACTGTCCTCCCCGACCGCATCAAGGATTTCGATGTTTGCACCGTCGTAGGTGCCGATGGTGATGGCGCCGTTCATCATGAATTTCATGTTGCCGGTGCCGGAAGCTTCCTTGCCGGCGGTCGATATCTGCTCCGACAGGTCGGTCGCCGGCGCAATGATTTCCATGCTGGAAACCCGGTAGTTGGGAAGGAAGGCGACCTTCAGGCGGCCATTGACAGCGGGATCGTTATTGACCACCTCGGCCACGCTGTTGATGAGTTTGATGATGCGCTTGGCCATCACGTAACCGGGCGCTGCCTTGCCGCCGATCAGCACGCAGCGGTCCGCCCAGCCATCCAGACGCCCGTGTTTGACGCGGTTGTACAGGTGAATCACATGCAGCACGTTGAGCAGCTGCCGCTTGTATTCGTGGATGCGTTTCACCTGCACATCGAACAGCGCATCCGGGTTGAAATCGACACCGCACTCGGCATTCACCAGCGCCGCCAGCCGTTCCTTGTTGGCACGCTTGACCGCGCGCCACTTGTCGTGAAATGCCTTGTTCTGCAATTCCGCCAACGGCTTGAGCTTTTCGAGCTGCGCCAGATCGGCAACCCAGCCTTCGCCGATCTGGCTGCTGATCAACGCACTCATGCCGGGATTGGCGTGCGCTACCCAGCGGCGTGGCGTGACGCCATTGGTTTTGTTGTTGAATTTATCCGGCCACAGGTCGACGAAATCGCGGAACAACCCTTCCTTCAGCAGCCGCGAATGCAGTGCTGCAACGCCGTTGACAGAGAAGCTGCCGACGATGGCCAGCCATGCCATGCGCACCTGGCGCACCCCGCCTTCCTCGATGATCGACATGCGGCGCTGGCGGTCGACATCACCCGGCCATTTCAGCGAGACTTCGCGCAGGAAATGCGCATTGATTTCGTAAATGATTTCCAGCAGCCGCGGCAGCAAGCGCTCGAACAGCGCCACCGGCCAGCGTTCCAGTGCTTCGGGCAGAAGCGTGTGATTGGTATAGGCCATGCACTGCGAAGTGATCTTCCANGCCTGGTCCCACGTCAGCCGGTTCTCGTCCACCAGCAGACGCATCAATTCGGCCACCGCGATGGTGGGATGCGTGTCGTTCATCTGGAAAACATTGTGTTCGGCAAATTTCATCAAATCGTTATTGCCGGCCGAACGCCACTGCCGCATCGCATCCTGNAGGCTGGCCGATGCCAGGAAATACTGTTGGCGCAGCCGCAACTCTTTGCCGTTTTCGCTGCTGTCGTTGGGATAGAGCACCATGGAAATATGCTCGGCGTGGTTTTTTGCCTGTACCGCCTCGGTGTAGCTGCCGGCATTGAATTCATCCAGATTGAACTCGTCTGTGGCGGCGGCTTTCCATAACCGCAACGTGTTCACCGCATGGTTGCGATAGCCCGAAATCGGCATGTCGAAGGGAATGGCCAGCACATCGCTGGTATCGATCCAGCGCACGTGCTCGATGCCNTCCTTGTCGCGGAAGTGCTCGGTGCGCCCGCCGAACGGCACGCGGCAGGTGTATTCCGACCGCTCGACTTCCCACGGGTTGCCGTCGCGCAGCCAGTGGTCCGTATCCTCCTTCTGGTAGCCGTTTTCGATGCGCTGCCGGAACATGCCGTACTCGTAGTGCAGGCCATAGCCCATCACCGGCAGGTTCAGCGTGGCGCAACTGTCCATGAAGCACGCCGCCAGCCGGCCGAGGCCGCCATTGCCCAGACCGGCATCGTGTTCCTCCTCGGCCACCGTCTCGAGACTCTGGCCGAAACCCTGCAAGGCCTCTCGTGCCGACTCGTCCAGCCCCAGGTTCAGCACATGGTTGGACAGGGAACGGCCAATCAGGAATTCCAGCGACAGGTAGTACCCGCGACGCTTGCCCGGCAGGTCACGGGCGGCGTACGAATTCATCCAGTCCGACATGATGCGATCGCGCAGCGTCCAGGCCAGCGACTGATAGGTGTAGACCGCCGGGCAGCCCTGCAATCGTCCCAGGTGATAGAACTGGTAGCGTTCGAAGTCCTGGCTGACAGCTTTGACGGTGCCCGACAGGGGTTCCAGGGGAAAGGGAGCGGTACAGGGAGGGATGTGTGATTTCTTGGCTGGCATGGCAATTCCCGCTCGAATTAGATGACGTAAAGAGAAAGATAGTGTCCGGCGCTCTTCGACCAGTCGAAGGACTGGCGCATGCCGGTCTGCTGTAGCCGCTGCCACACGGCAGGCTGGCGATACAGGTCGAGCGCGCGACGAATCGTGGCAAGGAATGTGTCGAGATCGGGGGTATCGAACACGAAACCGTTGGCACTGGCGTCGGACAGATTGGCCGCGCTCGCATCGACCACGGTGTCGGCCAGCCCTCCGGTCTTGAAGACGACGGGCAGCGTGCCATAACGCAGGCTGTACATCTGATTCAATCCGCACGGCTCGAAGCGTGATGGCATCAGAAACAGGTCCGCGCCGGCCTCGATCAGGTGCGCCAGCGGCTCGTCGTACCCGATTTCGACAAACATCCGTTGCGGATACTGCTTGGCCAGCCGGGTGAATTTCTGCTCGTAGGACGCCTGACCGCTGCCCAGCATGACAAATCGCGCATCGGTTTCGGCAAGCAGCAGCGGCATCGCGGCCAGCACCCAGTCGACGCCCTTCTGCTCGACCAGTCGCCCGACCAGGCCCAGCAGCGGTGCCTGCAACGCAGCCTCATCCACCGCCGGCAGGAAACGCTCGAGCAAGGCCTGCTTGTTGCGCTGCTTGCCCGGCAGGATGCGGCCCACAGAATAATGGGCGGACAGATGCGGATCGGTGTGGGGATTCCAGGTCTTGGTGTCGATGCCATTGAGAATTCCATGCAGCTTGAACTGCCTGGAGGACAGCAGGCCATCGAGCCCATAGCCGAATTCGGGGGTGCAAATCTCGGCCGCATAGGTGGGACTGACCGTGGTAACCGAGTCGGCAAACACGATGCCTGCCTTCAGCATGGAAAAGCCCCCGTGAAATTCGATGCCTTCTGGCGACCACCAGTGGCTGGGAAGCTGCAGGCGGACAAAGTCAGCATGCGAGAAATGTCCGCCATAGGCCAGGTTGTGAATGGTGAACACGGTTTTCGGGCGCACCGGCTGGTCAGCCAGAAAAGCGGCCACCAGGCCAGTCTGCCAGTCGTGCGTGTGCACCACCGCCGGCTTCCAGCCCAGGTCCAGCCCGTCCTGCGCCAGCAGTGCGGCCACCCGTGCGAACACGGTGAAACGCTCGGCATTGTCCGGCCAGTCCAAGCCGCTGGCGCTGACATAGGGATTGCCTGCGCGATCGAACAGCGTCGGGCAGTCGACCACCCACAGGGGAAAAGCAAAATCGGGNTGGCGCGTTTCCAGAATGCGCGCGCTGACGATGCCCTCGGCACCGCGCACGTCGCACCAGCCGAGAATGCGCACCTGCTCGAGCTGGCGCAACAAGGCGCGATAGCCGGGCAGCAGCAGGCGAATGTCGACGCCGCGGTCGTGCAGGGCGTGCGGCAGGCTGTAGCACACATCGCCCAGCCCGCCGGTCTTCACCAGCGGAAAGGCTTCGCTCGCCACGAACAGAACTTTTATCGCTCCGCGTTTCATTGTTTTTTGACGGTTATTTTTGTCAGCAAGGTTTCAGGAAGATCGCGCCCAGCGGCGGCAGCGTCACTTCGACGGAATGATCAAAACCCATCCANGGCAAATTCTGCGGGCGCAGCGGTTGGCCGTTGCCGAGATTGCTGCCGCCGTAGTAGACCGAGTCGGTGTTCAGCACTTCGCACCACGCCGCGCCCGAGGGCACACCGATGCGATAGCGGTGGCGCGGCACCGGGGTGAAATTGAACAGCGCCACCAGTTGGGCGGATGCGTCCTGCCCCTGGCGAACGAAGCTCAGCACCGACTGGTCGGCATCGTGGCAGTCGATCCAGCGGAAGCCGCGCGGGTCGAAGTCGAACGCGTGCAGCGCCGTCTCCTGGCGATACAGCCGGTTGAGATCGCGCAACAGGGCACGAATGCTGTCGTGCGCCGGAAATTCGAGCAGCGCCCAGTCGAGCGGGACCGCCTCGTTCCACTCGTTCCACTGGCCGAATTCGCCGCCCATGAACAGCAGCTTCTTGCCCGGATGTGCGTAGTGCCAGGCGTAGAACAGGCGCAGGTTGGCGAAACGCTGCCAGACGTCGCCCGGCATCTTGTCGAGCAGGCTTTTTTTCATGTGCACCACTTCGTCGTGCGACAACGGCAAGACGAAGTTTTCAGTCCACGCATACATCTGGCTGAAGGTCAGCTGGTTGTGCTGGTACTTGCGGAAGACCGGCTCCTTTGCGATGTAGTCAAGACTGTCGTTCATCCAGCCCATGTTCCATTTCATCGAAAAGCCCAGGCCACCGAGTTCGACCGGACGCGACACCGCCGGCCAGGCGGTCGATTCCTCGGCGATGGTCAGCACGCCGGGGAAGCGGCCATGCACCTCGATGTTCATTTCACGCAGAAAATGAATCGCCTCGATGTTCTCGCGCCCGCCATACTGGTTCGGCAGCCATTCGCCATGCTTGCGCGAGTAGTCGAGGTAGAGCATCGAGGCGACGGCATCGACACGCAGGCCGTCGATGTGAAACTCGTCCAGCCAGTACAGCGCATTGGCGACCAGGAAATTGCGCACCTCGTTGCGACCGAAATCGAAAATCAGCGTGCCCCAGTCCTGGTGCTCGCCGCGGCGCGGGTCGGCGTGTTCGTACACCGGCTCGCCGGTGAAGCGCGCCAGGGCGAATTCATCCTTGGGAAAGTGCGCCGGCACCCAGTCGAGCAGCACACCGATCCCGACCTGGTGGCAGGCATCGACGAAGGCACGGAAGTCATCCGGCGAGCCGAAGCGCGCGGTCGGCGCATAATAGCCCGACACCTGATAGCCCCACGAGGCGTCGAGCGGGTGCTCGGCCACCGGCATCAGTTCGATGTGGGTGAAGCCGAGATCCAGCACATAGGGAATCAGCTCGGCCGCAAGTTCGCCCCAACTGTAGAAACTGGCGTCGGCATGCCGCCGCCAGGAGCCGGGATGCAGTTCGTAGATGCTGATGGGACGATGCTGCCAGTCGTAGTGGGCGCGCGCATCCATCCAGCCACCATCNTCCCAGGCATAGCGGGTGTCGTCGGGGATGCGGCTGGTGGTCTCGGGGCGCATGAACATCTGACGCGCATACGGATCGGTCTTGCGCACCAGCTGACCATGTCTGCCGAGAATTTCATATTTGTAGGCATGGCCGGCATCCAGACCGGGAATGAACAACTCCCAGATACCCGACGTGCCGCGGCTGCGCATCGGATAACGGCGGCCATCCCACTCGTTGAAATCGCCGACCACGCTGACACGCTGCACCGCCGGTGCCCACACGGCAAACAGGCACCCGGCCACGCCGTCGACGGTCTTCAGGCGCGCACCCAGCACCTTCCAGGCCTCGAGATGCCGCCCTTCGCCGAGCAGATAGAGGTCCATTTCGCCCAGTTGCGGACCGAAGCTGTAGGGGCATTGCGTGGTGTGCCATTCGCCCGCGCGTTTGTCCTGCCAGCGCAGCAGCGGGTGCGGCTCCACTGCNGTGCCGGGCGGCAGGATCCGCTCGAAACAGTCGGTGCCGGGGATGCGCGCCATCAGCCCGCCCGCCGCTTCCACGGCTTCCGCAGCCGGCAGGAAGGTGCGGATCAATGTGCTGCCGTCGGGCTGGGGATGCAGGCCCAGCACCTCGAACGGATCATGGTGCGTGCCGGCCTGCACGCGCATGAGCGCTGCACTGACTGCGGGCACGCTGGAGGCAGCCGGGGCTTGCCGGGAAGGATTCATGGTCGGCGCCTTCATGGGTGGGACGGGGTCTCGCATCGATGAACTTTCTGTAATTGTCGGAGCAAACGGGGGGCCAGATCGATGGGCAGATCGTCCCACTCGAATCGCCAGGTCCAGTTGCCATTGTTCGTGCCTGGCGTGTTCATGCGCGCCTCGCTCCCCAGACGCAGCACGTCCTGCATCGGCAGCACCGCCAGGGCGGCACGACTTTCCAGCACGGTGTCGATCATGGCGTCCGGCACTGCAGCGGGATCACCGACACCCAGCTGGCGCATCACCGGCTGGCGCGCGTATTCTGGCAGCGCATTCCACCATCCCAGCGTGGTGTCGTTGTCATGGGTGCCGGTGTAATACACGGTATCCGGATGCACGTTTTCCGGCTTGTGCGGATTGTCGGCATGGTCGTCAAATGCAAATTGCAGGACGGCCATGCCCGGCAACCCAAACTGATGACGCAGCGCGGTGACATCCGGGGTGATGATGCCCAGATCTTCGGCCACCAGAGGCAAGTCGCCCATTTCCCCGGCGATCGCCTGCAGCAGCGCAGTGCCGGGTGCCTCGACCCATTCACCGTGGATGGCGGTGGGCTCGTCGGCCGGGATCGTCCAGGCCGCCGCCAGCCCGCGGAAATGATCGATGCGCACCAGATCAAACCATTCGAAGTGTGTGCGCAGGCGGGCCCGCCACCAGGCAAAGCCGTCGGCCTGCATCGCCGCCCAGTTGTAGTGCGGGTTGCCCCAGCGCTGTCCCGTCGCGGAAAAATAATCGGGCGGTACCCCTGCCACCACCGTCGGGTGCCCGCTGGCATCCAGCAAGAACAGGTCGCGCTGCGCCCACACGTCGGCGCTGTCGTGGGCGACGAATATCGGCATGTCGCCAAACAGTTTGATCCCGCGCGCCGCTGCCGCTGCGCGTATGCCTTGCCAGTGCATGGCCGCGCAATACTGTTCGACCATCACCGCTTTCAGCGCATCGGCGTGGCTGACATCCAGGTCGGCCAGCGTTTGCGGATCCCGGTCGCGCAGTGCTGGCGGCCAGTCGGTCCAGGAGGTACCGCCCCACTCTCCCTTGATGACCATGAAGCGCGCGTAGTCTTCGAGCCAATGGCGTTGCCTGATACGCCAGTCGGCAAAGCCGCGCATATCGACCCGGGTAAAGGGAAACAGAATGGGATTGACCGCAAACGCCGACGCGCACTGATAAGGCGACAATCCCACCAGCGGCAGGCCCAGCGGCAGCATCTGCCAAACGCCGAATCCTGCCGCCTGCAGAAAATCCAGCCAGCGCTCGGCATCGGCCAGCGTACCCGATGGCAGCGATGTCGGATGCAGCAGCAGGCCGGCGTGATGGGTGTCGAAATTCATTAAGCGTTCCTGCGCATGGTGCCGGCGTTTTCGGCCCAGCCGCCTCCACTTGACAGCGGCACGTCGAGCAGCGCGGGCGGCGCGACGCCGAGCAGGCGATAGAGCTCACGCAACTGGGTCCGGTACAGCTGCTCGAAGTCGCTGACGCTGCCCGCGGGGTTGTAGTCGCCGAACCACCAGAACCAGTCGGAACCTTCGCACACGGCGAGCTGGCGGGTAGCCAGCGCCAGCTGATCGGCGCTCAGCTTGCCGGCCGCCACCACGCTGTCATAGGCCTCCTTGACCGCAACGAGATAATCCCAGCCGCGATTCTTGTCATTCGATCCGATCCAGGTCGAAAAGCTGCCATAGACCCAGCTGCCTGCTGCCAGACGCTTGATCGGCCTGGACGGTGTGCGTTCGACCTGCTCGGCGAAGGTGCTGACCGTGAGCGAGGGGTGGCTGGACAGCGATGCATAGAGCGCATCGAGAAAATGGTGGCCATTGTCCGGGTAATACTCCCAGGCATTTTCGCCATCGAGAATGACCGAGACGACGTGGCGGTCCGCGTCCTTGCCGAAGAAACCCGCAATGTTTTGCAGGTGCTGGACGAAATCGGCCACCGCGTCGTCGGCATGCCAGTCACTGTATTTGAAGCCGATCAGGTCCGACAGGCCGTCATCGCGGAAAAATACGCGGGTAGAAAATCCATCGACTTGCGCGGGCGAGAACAGCGCGCGCTTGGCTTGCGTTTCGTCCTCCTTGCAGCCCGACTTGACGCAGCTGCTGCGCCACACGCCTTCGCCGGAGGCGGTCCAGGCCATGCCCATTTCATCGAGCTGGGCCAGCGCATCCTCGCTGACCCCGCCTTCTGACAGCCACACGCCCCTTGGCTTCATGCCGAAATATCGCTGGAACACCTCGACCCCGTGCCGAAGATGCCAGCGCGCACGCTCCGCCCCGCCCGGATACGACTCGGCCTCAGGGACGGGAACGTCCGGCAATGCGTCGCGCAGGTTGGCGAAGTCATTCAGCAACGGGATGATGGGATGGCCGTAGGGCGTCATCGACAGTTCGATCTGGCCGCGCTCGGCGAGCGCACGGTAACGCGGAATCAGGCCCGCCATGCAGTGCTGCATCAGATGCAGCAGCTCGTGACGGTCGGCGGCGGAAAAGTCCCGCTCCTGCGCCATCAGTCGTCGCGCCAGCGGGCTTTGCCTGAGCGAATGCCCCAGCCAGGCCAGGTGATACCAGGTCAGCAAGTCAAGAAAATACTGCTCGGACAGGTAACCCAGATGCCACTGCAGTCCGGTGTTGTCCTCGGCGACCCCATCGGTGGGGCCGACCATGTGCAACAGCCGCTGGAACCCGGGATAGGGATGGATCATGCGCGCGGCATTGCAGCGCTGGCAATCCTGAATGATGCGCAGGCGTCTGTAGACGTCCGACGGGATACGCTCCGCCCCGGAAAGCAGATTCAGCATGTGGTCCTGGGTGGGCTTGCCATGCTTCAGCAAGGCGCCGAGCTGCTGGGCATAATCATCCAGCTGCTCCAGCAGCACCGGCGCAAAGTTCACCACCGCGCGCATCGCCGGGTAGCGCTCCAGATGCGCGGCCATGTCGCTGTAATCCTTGATGCCGTGCAGATACACCCAGGGCAGGTGATAAGCGCCCTTGAGACCTTCGCGGTAATACGGCTGGTGCATGTGCCAGCACAGCACCACATTGAGCGATTTAGCCATCGAATTCGTCCTGCCATCTAGCGTACAGATTCTGGCCGAGCATCGCCGGTGTCACCAGGGCGATGCCTTCCTGGGTCACGTGGAAACGCTTGGCATCCTCGACCGGATCCTCGCCGATGACGGTGCCGTCAGGGATGACCGTGCCCTTGTCGATGATGGCGCGGCTGATGCGGCAGTTCCTGCCGATGCTGACCTTGGGCAGGATGACGCTGTCCTTGATCAGGCTGTAGTTTTCCACCGTGGTGGCAAAGAAAAGCACCGAACGCTTGACCCGCGCCCCCGACAGGATGCAGCCGCCCGCAATCAGCGAATCGATCGCCTCGCCGCGCCGGCCCTCGTCGTCGAAGATGAACTTGGCCGGCGGGTATTGTGGCTGGTAGGTCCAGATCGGCCAGTCTCGGTCGTACAGGTTGAGTTCGGGCTCGACCGAGCACAGTTCCATGTTGGTCTGCCAGTAGGAATGCAAGGTGCCGACGTCGCGCCAGTAGGCGGGCCCACCTTCCTTGTTGCGGAACGGAAAGGCCATCGCGCGCGCAGCCGCGATGCTGGCCGGAATAATGTCCTTGCCGAAGTCGTGCGAGGACTGCGAGTTGCCGGCGTCCTCGACCAGCGTCTTGTAGAGAAAATCCTTGGAGAAGATATAAA
>JGI20214J51650_10002513_pt1 | contig 11561 bp, 11 predicted proteins | sample WetSurMetagenome_FD_51650 | JGI IMG/M metagenome (IMG submission 51650)
TACGGTACCTGGGCCAACGCGGAGACCATGGTGATCGTCCAGATCGAAACCCGCGAGGCGGTCGAGGACATCGATGCCATCCTGGCGGTTCCCGGCGTGGATGCGGCGCTGATGGGGCCGGCGGACCTCTCCGTGTCGCTCGGTACGATGGACATCGGGCACCCACAGGTGACGGAGTACATCCAGCGGGTGGCGGACGCCGCCAAGAGGCGCGGACTCCCCTCGGGCACCCACGTGGGCGACCTCGACATGCTGAAAGCCTGGCGGGACCGGGGGATGCGCCTCTTGATGTATAACTACGATTTTGGCTTGATGATGGCCGGAGGCGCCGCCGCCATCAAGGAACTGCGCGCGGAGCAACCGCGACCATCTGCCTGATAAGGTTCTGGTTTTCGCGCCTGCCGCCGTTTCTCCTTGACACCGCTTCCGCGTTCGATTCATCCTCCACGACAAGGGGGGGGACGCGCGAGGCGGGGAGTCCATCACGAGCATGTGTGGCTGGCGCTCGTATGCGATGCCCCTCCTCCCGTCTTTCGGTCTATGATGGCTGCAACGCTCGCGCTTGCCGTCCTGACGGTCTTGAGTCTGGGGCTCTTTTCGTCCAGCCTGTCTCAAACGACAGCTCCTCGTCCGGCCATCGACTACATGCCCTCGACAACATGCCAGGGGTGCCACGACGAGATTGTCGCGCAACACCTGCAATCGCAACACGAGCAGTCGTTCGAGAACCCCGTGTTTCAGGCCCAATACTTCTCCGAGGTCCTTCCGCGAGCCTCTCGAGACCCGATGGTGGCGGAAGAGGCACGGCTGTGTATCGCCTGTCACGCTCCGATCGCGTTTAAGCGGANCGGCGGCCGCGTGACCACGCGGGAGCAGGTGGACACGCAAATGTCCGGGGTCACCTGCGACTTCTGCCACACCATCGAGAGCTTCGTCGGGAGCGCGCCCGGGAACGGGAACTTCGTCTCGCACCCCAGCCAAAGGAAGCTCGGCCCGTTCCGCCATGAAAACGACTGGCACCACGTCTATTCCGAGCTGCAGACGAAGAGCGAGTTCTGCGGCATCTGCCACAACTCGGTAAATCATCACGGGCTCGAGATCAAATCAACGTACACGGAGTGGAAAGATAGCCGCTACGCACGCGAAGGGATCGAGTGCCAGGATTGCCACATGACCGTATATGGCTTCCTCACCGGAGGAAAGCCCACCTACGATTCCGGTGCGGCGGCGCGCATGACCCTGGCCCGCCCTCCGGCCAGGTCGAAGCTGTATACCCATCGCTTTCCAGGCGCCCATTCCCGGACCCAGGTCGTCGGCGCGATTGCGGCGGTGATCGAGCCCGACAGGTCGGTGGCGTCGCCCGGGGAGGCCGTCACGGTTCGTGTGCTCGTTGACAACACACGAACGGGACACAAGATGCCATCGGGTAGCGCCGATTTGCGGCAGCTCTGGCTGAGCCTGGAGGTGTCTGGCGGCGGCCGCATTCAGGCAATCCCCGCGGTCTCCGCGCGCACGGAATCGTTTGAGGCCTACGACGTGGTGGGGTTGGGCCGGTTCGATCAGGAGATTCTCCGCGCCGATATTCCGAGGGGGAGTCGCATCTATCGCGCCATTTTCGTGGACGGCGCGGGCAAGCAAACCCTGTCCTCCTACGAGGCCGTCAAGGTGGCATTCGACAATCGCCTGAACGCTGGGGAAGTCCGGACCGAGACCTATCGGTTTTCGATTCCGGCAGGGGCCAAGGGCGTCATTCAACTGAAGGCGACGCTGAACTACCTCCCATACCCGAGCTCTTTTTCCAACCGGTTGGGGCTGGCGAGGCCCGATCCGGTCGAGGTCGCGTCCGCCCAGAAAGCCATCCAGGTTCGGGAAACTCCCTAGCCGCGAGCGTACGCGACCCGCGTCACGAACACTTGCGGGAATGACCACATCCCACGTATAGATGACCAACCACTGCGCGGCGTGCCCGCTTGACCCCTGCTGCTCTCGGTGATAGAACCGTCGCGCATTGCTCGTCTTGCCACGGCATAACACCCGGCCGCGCGATCGGTGCGGAGGGGCTCGGGAGGCTTTTATGAGATTGGAGGGCAAAGTCGCCCTGATCACCGGGGCAGGGCGCGGCATCGGGCGCGCGACGGCTCTCCTGTTTGCGCGGGAGGGGGCGAACCTCGTCCTGGCGTCGGAGGTTCGCGAAGAGATCGAGGCGGTCGCAGTCGAGGTGCGGGCCCTGGGTCGCGTGGCCGTCCCGGTGCCGGCCGATCTGTGCGACGAGGCCCAGGTCGCCGCGCTGGCGAAGGCCGCGCTCGACACGATGGGCCGGGTGGACGCCCTCGTGCACTCTGCCGGCGTCGCCATCCACGGCGAGGTGGCGACGCTTTCCACCGAGAGCTGGGATCTCAACTTCGGCGTCAATGTCCGCGGGATGTTTCTGCTGACCCGGGCGCTCCTTCCGCAATTCTTGCATCGCCGCTCCGGCACCATCGTCAACGTGGCGTCGCGGCTGGGCAAGGAAGGCAGCGCCATGCGGGCGGCGTATGCGGCCTCCAAGCATGCGGTGATCGGTTTCACCTCGTCCCTGGCGCTGGAGCTGAAGTCGCAAGGGATCCGGGTGAATGCCATCTGCCCCGGCCCGGTGGCGACGCCGCTCCGGGCGCGGAACTACCCGAACGAGGACCCGCGGACACTCACCCAGCCGGGCGAGGTGGCCGAGATCATTCTGTACCTGTCCTGCGACGGCTCGGCCGCCATCAACGGCGCCGCCATTGATGTGGCCTGGAAAGGCCAGGACAGTTTGCCTACCGTTCGGTAGGGCGTGACCCTCCTGCCCCGCCATAGGAGTGTGACCGTGCGGCTCGACCTGATCCAGATGAACAGCAGGACGGCATCCCGGGACGAGAACGTGGAGCGGGCCTGCGCCTTCATCGACGAGGCGGCCCGCGGACATCCCGATATCGTGGTCCTGCCGGAGTTCTTCAACGTCGAGTACTTTCCCCAGTTCCGCGACTATCGCTACCTGGACTACGCCGAGACCGAGGATGGGTACACCCAGACCCGGATGAAAGCGAAGGCGCGCGAGCACGGCATCCACATCGTCTCGACGATCTTCGAGGTTGCCCGCCCCGGCTTCCACTACGACACAGCCATGCTGATCAATCCGGAAGGCCGGATCGTCGGCAAGTACCGGAAGGTGCACCCCGCGGCGCATCTCAGCCTGGAGAAGATCTACTTCCGGGGGGGCTCGTCCTTTCCGGTGTTCCCGGTCGGCGACTGGACGGTGGGCATCTCCATCTGCTACGACAACCTGTTCCCCGAATCCTGCCGCTGCCTGATGCTCCACGGCGCAGAGATGATCATCGCGCCGTATGCCACGCCGGTGTCCGATCCGTGGGAGAACTTCCTCACCACCCGGGCGCTGGAGAACGGCGTGTATCTGGCCGCGTGCAATCACGTGGGGCAGGAGGGAGACTGGACGATGTCGGGCAAGAGCATGATCATCGACCCGCTCGGAAAGATCCTGGTGCAGGCCAGCGGGACGGACGAGCAGATCATCAGCGCCGACATCGATCAGGAAGCCGTCATCCAGGCGCGCCGNCGATTTCTCCTGGCGCGGGATCGACGGCCGGACGCCTACCGAGCGATCACGACACCGACGGAAGAGCTTCACCGCTGAGACGGCGCACCGCCAGAGCGGCATCGCTGCCGGGAGGCGCGCCCCGTAGCATCGCACAGGAGGTCATGGACCGATGGCACCACGGACGGACTTCGACATCTTGATGATCGGGCATTTCGCCAAGGACCGCCTGGTGGTGGACGGGAAGGGCGAGTCGGCCTCCGGAGGGGCGGTGTTCTACGGGGGTGTGGCGGTGCGCCGGCTGGGCGCCCGCGTCGCCGTTGCGACCCGGCTGCACCCGGAGGATTTCCCGCGGCTGGATGAGCTGCGGGATGAGGGGGTGGAGATCTTCGCCACGCCGGCCGCGGCCACCACGGGGATCGAGAACATCTACAATTCGGCCGACATGGAGCGCCGGATCTGCCGGCCGCTGGCGTTTGCCGGGGCGTTCCGGGCCCAGGATATCCCGAACGTCCCGGCCAGGGTCCATCTGATCGTGCCCCTGGTCGCGGGGGAGGTGGATCTCGCGCTCCTCAAGCAGATCGCGGGGCGCGGCCCCGTCGGGATGGACGTGCAGGGGTTTGTGCGGGTCCGCGAGGGGAACGAGCTGGTCTTCAAGCAGTGGCCCGACATGCGCGAGGGACTCGCGCACATCACCTATCTCAAGGTGGACCGGGCCGAGGCCGAGCTGCTCACGGGCGAGACCGATCTCGTCAAGGCGGCGCAGACGCTCGCAGCCTGTGGGCCGCGCGAGATTGTCCTCACCCAGTCATCGGGCGTGACCGTGTACTCGGAGGGACAGATCTACCAGGCGCCGTTCACGCCGCGGAACCTCAGCGGACGGACCGGGCGCGGTGATACCTGCTTCGGCACCTACGTGGCCAAGCGCCTGAGCGGCTCGGCCGAGGAGGCCTGCCGCTGGGCGGGCGCGGTCACGACGCTCAAGCAGGAGCAGCCCGGGCCGTGGCGAGGAAGCCCCGCGGACGTGGAGGCGCTGCTCAAGGCGCGGGGGTGACGAGAGCGACAGGGATAGGGACAGCGACAGGAACAGGGATAGGGATAGGGAAGAGCAGCGGGCAGNGGACGGAACGGCGGAGACGGCGACAGAGAGATCCGACAGCAAGGGGCCGGCCGCTGTCGCTGTCGGATTCCGCTGTCGAGTCGAAACGTTGAGGGTGTCATATGCGAGAAGGGTTGCTCGGGCGTGTTGACGCGGAACGGCTGCAGCAGACGACGCTAGATCTGGTCCGGACCCGATCCTACACGGGGGACACGCGCGAGGTTGCGGCAGCGTACGCGCGGCACCTGGAGCAGATCGGCTTGGAGGTGGAGGTCCTCCGGGACTTTCCGAATGATCCGTGCGTGGTCGCCCGCCTGCGGGGCGCCGGCACGGGGCCGACCTTAGAGTTCAACGGCCACCTGGACACGGTGCCGGTGGATCATCCGGCCCCGTACGTCAAGGACGGGCGGATCTACGGGCGGGGCAGCGCCGACATGAAGGGCGGCCTGGCCGCCATGGCCGAGGCGGCGCGAGTCATCGTGGAATCTGGCGTGCAGCTCAAGGGCGACCTCCTCCTGGTCGCGCACGGCCTGCACGAGGCGCCGGACGGGCACGGCGAAGACCTGTCGGACCTGGTTCGCCGGGGAATCAAGGGGGACGCCGTGATCATCACGGAGCTGGCGTCCGACACGCTGCCCGTCGTCGGGCTCGGCCAGGCCGCGTTCGAGATCACGATCACGCGACCCGGCGAGTCCAGCCACGAGCTGCTGACGCCGCCCGGCACGCCGCACCCGATTCTGGCTGCCGTCCGCGTGGTGAATCTCATGCAGGCGCGGCACAACGAGCTCGCCCAGGTCAAGNTTCCCTACGTCGGTGCCGAATCGTTCTTCGTCGGCATCCTTCAGGGCGGAGACTTTTTCAATCGGTGGACCAACGCGTGTCGCCTGGTGGGGACGCGGCGCTACGGACCCGAGAACTCATACGCCAACGTTCTGGCAGAGCTCCGCGCCATGGCGGCGCAGGTGGAGCAAGAGACGGGGGCGCAGGTGGCATTGAACCTGATCCCCGTGCGCGACGGGTTCCGGGTGGCGGAGGATGAGGACCTGGTCGTGGCCTTGCGGGGAGCATACCGGCAGGTGACCGGCCGCGAGCTTCCGCTCGTGGGCAGCCGGATGGTCGGGGACGCCGCCATCTTCATCAAGGAGGGGAAGGTTCCCGCGGTCTATCACGGTCCCGGTGGCCAGGGCGCCCACGCCGACCTGGAGTCGGTCCCGATCGCCGAACTCGTCCGAGCCGCGAAGGTGTACGTCCTCACGGCCCTCGACTACGCCGGCCAGGCCTGATCGGATCACCTGTCCCCGGCACCAGAGAGCCGTCCCGATTCCGCAGCGGGAGTCCGAACCAGTGGAGGCGTGATTTCTCGGGCCGGCGATGAGCCGCGACCGAAATCACCACCGACCTTGTTTTTCCCATCACTACATAAACGCATCGCCAAACGCCTTGCACAAACGGCGGCTTGTACATAGGACCGGCGCGGATCCGTCACATCTGGCGTGCGTCCGGGAGGGGCTATGGCGTCTCTGGCGGGACAAGCGCAGTGAGTTGTGCGGCCAAGCGCGGCAGCTCGTCCGTCACGATCTGCCAGACTCGGGGAAGATTCACTCGCTCATTATTGATGGACCACGACATCGCGGAACCCAGCGATCTGCTGCCACGGAATCTCGGGATGGGACGTGCGATACTCCTGAGAGACCCGTTTCGCGGCTTCGCCGAGGACAGTGAACTGGCGGACAATCGCATCTTGGCGGAGGTCGTCACTGAGAAACGCTGCGCCATCTGTCCCATGGGCGTGGCGCTGGATCCGCCGACAGGCGTTCAGCATGTCGAGAAGCCAGGCGTCATCCTTCCACATAGAGGGGTTCCGTGTGCGTGAGGATGTGGCGGCGGCGGATCCAGTTCTCGCTGCGTTCGACAGCGGCGCGCTCTACGAGGTCCACCTTGCGCCCGAACAGCGTTGCCAGTTCCGCCTCGATCGTCACCAAATCCCACCCGGACCACGCCGCTTTGGGCGCGAAGGTCACGAGCAGATCGATATCGCTGTCGGGGCGAAAGTCCGGTCGCAAGGCGGAGCCGAAGAGGGCCAACTCGGTAATCCGCCATCGCTGGCAGAAGCGGGCGAGCGCAGTGCGGGGCACGATATCGCGGATCGCTTCGGCAGTCATACCCGGAATTGTACCGCAGGGGCCGGATCGGCGCAACGGCTAGTCGCACGCGCGAGATCCGCGCTGGCGGGTCCAACCGGGCAGCCCAGGCCCAGCAAGCAGGAGAAACCGACGGCGCTCCGGGAGACGGCTGAGCAGGGTGTGAAACACGGGGCGACAGTACATCGCCACCGCCGGGCCAGCGTGGCTAGCTACAGCATGCGCACTCAAAGCGGAAACAGATTACTCAATATCCAGAGTAAATATACTCAGGGTCATGTGTTCTGTCAGTTTCCACCGGGTGCGCACCCTGCGCGACCTCCGGGCCCCGCCGGGCAATCACCTCGAAGCGTTGGCCGGTGATCGACGGGGACAGCACAGCATCCGGATCAACGACCAGTGGCGGGTGTGCTTCCGGTGGACCAGCGGGGATGCCCGCGACGTCGAGATCGTCGTTTACCACCGAGGGGAACGTGATGGCCAAGAAGCGACTCGACCCCATTCCCCCAGGCGAGATCCTCCTGGAGGAGTTCATGCGCCCCCTGGGGGTCAGCATCAATCGCCTCGCGCGCGACATCGCCGTGCCGCCCAACCGGATCAGCGGCATCGTGAACGGCAAGCGGTCCATCACGGCCGATACCGCGCTCCGGCTTGGCAAGTACTTCGGGAACTCGGCCGAAACCTGGCTTGACTTGCAGTCCGATTACGACCCGCGCATGATTCGCCGCACGGCAGGGGAGGCGATAGAGGCCCAGGTGCGTGNGCGGGCGGCGTAGGCCGGTTCAAGGAAAGGCATCCCAGCCAGAGCGGGTCCAGCTCCACGGCGTTCCGCAGTCCGGTCAGCCCTCCCGCCGACAATCCCCGTCCAGGCCTCTCGGGTCGAAAGCGAGCACAACCTCTTCATCCCCGCGAAGCGAGTTGCGACAGGTCGTGCTGCGTCCGAGGTGCCAACCCTTGCCTCAATGCCGCTAGCGGCCTACGATGCTTTATGAGGCTGCTGAAAAAGCCCATCGACTGCGTTGACGCACTCGCGGAGTGCTGCGGCTTGCAATAAGGCCCCTCGGGAGAGGGGCCGAAGGCACAGCGCGGAGGAGGGGGAGATGCCCCACGGGCTGGTGCGGATCGTGATCGGGGTCTGGGTGCTGCTGGGGGCGATCGGGCTCGGGGAAGCGCAAGCGCCCCGGTCGCCGACGCCGAGCCCGCTCGCCGGCGTGGTCCGCGCCGAGACGGTGGCCCGCGGACTCGAGCATCCCTGGGGGCTGGCGTTCTTGCCGGACGGCCGCATGCTGGTCACGGAACGGCCCGGGCGGCTCCGGCTGGTGAGCAAGGACGGGCGGATCTCCGCGCCGCTCGCCGGCGTGCCGGCGGTCCAGGCCCGCGGGCAGGGGGGCCTGCTCGACGTGGCCCTGGACCCGCGCTTCGGCGAGAACCGCCTCGTCTATCTCAGCTACGCGGAGCCCGGCGACGGAGGCACGGCCGGAACCGCGGTGGCGCGGGGCCGGCTCGGCGAGAGCGGAATTGAGAACGTGCGCGTGATCTACCGGCAACGGCCGAAGGTCTCTGGCTCGAACCATTTCGGCTCCCGGCTCGTCTTTGCCCGGGGCGGCACGCTGTACGTCACGCAGGGGGATCGGTACGACTACCGCGACGGCGCGCAGGACCTGGCGGTCGGCTTTGGGAAGATCGTGCGTATCCATCCGGACGGCACGGTCCCGGCCGACAACCCGTTCGTCGGCCGCGCCGGCGCCCAGCCCGAGATCTGGTCGTATGGCCATCGCAACGTCCAGGGCGCCACGCTCCACCCGGAGACCGGGCAACTCTGGATCGTGGAGCACGGGCCCCGCGGCGGGGACGAGATCAACCGGCCCGAGGCCGGGAAGAATTACGGCTGGCCCGTCATCACCTATGGCGCGGAATATTGGGGGCCGAAGATCGGCGAGGGAACGGCCAAGCCCGGGATGGAGCCGCCACTCTACTACTGGGATCCGGTGATCGCGCCGTCCGGCCTGCTCTTCTACACCGGCGATGCAATTCCCGGCTGGAAGGGCAGCCTCCTGATCGGCTCGCTCCGACCGGGACTGCTGGTGCGGATGCGCCTGGCGGACGGGCGCGTGGCACAGGAAGAGCGCCACCTCGGGGACCTNGGCGAGCGGATCCGGGACGTGCGGCAAGGGCCGGATGGCCACCCGTATCTGTTGACTGACCAGAGCGACGGGCGAATCCTGCGCGTCATCCCCGAGCCCCGCTGAGATCCATCTTGCCCAATCCGGAGATGCCCACTGGCGAGCGGCCGACCTGGCCAAACCCGGCTTCGCTTCCCGGCCGGCAGCAATGGCCCGAACAACGCAATGTAATCCGCGCCGTTGCCACGTATAGCACGTTGCGGTGGGTTGACGTCGCCATGCCTCACTGGCCCACCGCCCTTGGCATCCGGCCCCAGAACGTCCACCGGGCCGCCACCTCGGGCCGTGCCCCGCGGCCGAGCAGGATCGCCTTCTTCCAACATGCCGAACATGGCGGGTCCCGTTTCACTTGCCTTTCGAAGTCCCCATGGTTCGGCGGGCAGTGTTGCGCATGACGCGGAGCGTGTGATAGAAAAGGGCAGAGCCCGATCGTGGTATACGGCTCATTTTCTATTGCACGCCAGCGCGGTGAGAACGCGAGAAAGGATTTCGGAATGAGTGCGCCCTCCGCTCCTCCTGGGCCAGTCGGTTGCCCCGAACCACCGGCAAGGCCCGTTATTCTGCGTCCGGCCGAATTGCCCGCGACCGACCGTGGCGGCGGCAACAAGACGATCCCGCTTGTCTCCCCTCGGGTCGGGTCGCGGCAGATGCTGAACGGCATCACCGCCATTGCCCCGGGCAAGGCCATCGGGCTCCATGCGCACAACTGCGAGGAGAGCGTGATCGTCCTCGAGGGACGAGGCGTAATAGAACTTGATGGGAAAGACCACGCCGTCGATACGTTCGACACGATCTGGGTCCCCGCTGGCATGCCGCACCGCTTCAAGAACACCTCCGACGCAGAGCCGCTTCGGATCTTCTGGACGTATGCCTCCCCCGAGGCGACCCGCACGCTCATCGCCACCGGGGAGACGCACAGCATCGCGTCCGAGCACCACGCACCGCGCTGACAAGAACCGGCGCCGCGCGTCGGAATGGGGAAACGAACGTTTCATTCACGATTCAGCGTCGAAGGGGAGACATCGCATGGCATCCGAAGGGACCGCACGCACATTTCCGGTACGGCGATTGGAGGCCTTCATCACCAGCGCGTTGGTGGCGCTCGGGCTCACAGAGCAGGATGCGGCGGTCTGCGCGACCCGCATGGTCGAGGCCGACCTGCGCGGCGTGGACACGCACGGCATCTTCCGCCTGCCCCACTACGGCCAACGGATTCGCGCGAATGGGATCAATCTGCGTCCGACGGTGCGGACCGTCCGAGAGAACGCGGTGACGGCTCTGGTGGACGGGGATAACGCCATGGGCCACGTGGTGATGACCTACGCGACCCAACTGGCGATCAAGAAGGCCGCGGAGTCCGGCCTGGCATGGGTCGGGACCCGCAACGGCAATCACGCCGGCGCCGGCGCCGTCTACTCCTCGATGCCGCTGACTCAGGATATGGTCGGCATGTACATGACCGTGGCGAACGGGAACCACATGGCGCCCTGGGGTGGAGTCGAACTGATCCTGGGCACGAATCCTATCTCCTTCGCCATTCCGGCCGGCACGGAGCCGCCCGTCGTGTTGGACATCGCGACGACGGTGACCTCCTACGGGAAGGTGAAGCTGGCGGCCCAGAAGGGGGAGTCGATCCCGGTCGGCTGGATGATCGACCGGCACGGAGAGCCCCTTACCGACCCCAAGCGCTCCTCCGAGGGGCTCCTCCTGCCGATCGGGGGCTACAAAGGATATGGCCTGAACGTGATCATCGGCATGCTGGCCGGCGTGCTCAACGGGGGGGCCTTCGGCCGGAACGTGGTCGATTTCAACAAGGATCTCGGGGCCCGGAACAACAGCGGGCACATGATCATGGCGATGCGGGTGGACAACTTCCAGCCCGTCGAGGACTTCAAGCAGGAGATGGACCGGGTGATTCGAGAGATCCGGGAATCCAAGCGCATGGAGACCGCGGACCGGATCTGGCTGCCGGGCGAGATCGAGTACTATCGGATGCGCGACCGACTGGAGCATGGGGTCCCGCTGGCCCCGGCCGTCGTGGCGAGCCTGCAAGGGCTGGCCGCGGAGCTGAAGCTCGCGGATCGCCTGGACTAACCCCAATCCGAAAAAACAGTCGCTCGCAAAGCCGCCAAGGGCGCCAAGGAGTTGAGGTTTTCACGCAGTGCCGTCCATCTCGGAAGGCGCCTTCNTGGTGGTGTTCGGATCCGAGGCCCCCCACCTCCATCGTCAGCATCAGCCTTGGCGGTTTTTGCGTCTTTGCGAGATGCCAATTTCGGATCAGGATTAATCCCCCTGAACACGAAGGCCCTCCGGCCAAGGCGGCCAGAGGGCCTTTTTTTGTAAGCCGCACACCAACCGCGGCTCACTGCCCCAGCTTGACGCCTTCCTTCTGGAGCTGCTTCAGGATCTGGATGTTGTCCTCGGATTCCTGGTCCCAATACTTGGCGAGCTCTGGACCGTTCATGAAGCGGACTTCACCGCCGAGTTTCTCGATGGCGTCGACGAACGCCTTGTCGGCGGCGACCTTGGCGGTCACGTCCCGGAGCTTCTCCAGGATGGGCGCTGGG
>JGI20214J51650_10002515_pt1 | contig 11560 bp, 9 predicted proteins | sample WetSurMetagenome_FD_51650 | JGI IMG/M metagenome (IMG submission 51650)
AAGAAATAAACCTCGGCAAAGCCATGATTGAAGTAAAGAAGGTTATGGACGGGTTGAAGGTACCGCCGGAAATTCGAGTCGTTTACGGAGGCGGCTATGAGGAGCAGCAGCGCTCGTTCAACGACCTGGTGTTCGTCCTGGTTCTGGCGATAGTGCTGGTCTTTATTGTTCTGCTTTTCGAGTTCGGCAGCTTTGCCGCTCCGCTGGCTATACTTGCCTCTGCTTTGCTGTCGACCTCCGGCGTGTTCTTTGCTCTTCTCATAACCCAGAAGACCTTCAACATTGCGTCATTTATGGGTCTGATTATGGTAATCGGGATCGTGGCCAAAAACGGAATTCTGCTCCTTGACGCCGATCAACGGTTCAGAGCAGAAGGAGAAGCGCCGATGAAGGCCATGATCATGGCGGGAGAACGCAGATTCCGGCCGATCATCATGACAGCGCTTGCGACGGTTGCGGGGATGATACCTCTCTCGCTCGGCTTGGGCGCAGGCTCGCAAATGCTACAGCCCCTGGCCATTGCCGTTATCGGGGGCGTTCTGGCATCAATGATTCTGTCGTTGGTTGTGACGCCGGCGGTGCATTACTACATTACGAGGAGGGCAGCCCCTCCCATTTTAATAGAATCGTAAACCGGGATCTCGACCCTCTGACAGTTCAGTTGAATCACCAGAGATGGGATCTGTGACGAGAAATGCGGGCTAAGCTTCGCGATGCGTGGCCGCCCATGGAGCCTGCGCAACCATCCCGTGTACTGAGTCAATTGCAGCTTCAATCTCAGACCGGGTGATACCGCGATAGGTCACAAACCGGATGACGCTGCCCGGTCCCGGCAAACCGCGAACTTCACGTTGATCCAGATTGCTTGCGAAGGTCGCCGCATCAATGCCTAGTCCCGCAACATCGACGTTGACAATATTGGTTTGCACGGTCTCCAAATCAACATGCAGACCCTTGATAGCAGCCAGATTGGTTCCGAGCAGCCTGGCATTCTCGTGATCTTCTGCCAGGCGGCCGATCATAGTGCGCAGCGCTACCAGCCCAGGTGCGGCGATAATGCCGGCTTGGCGCAGAGTGCCACCCAATGCCCGTCGGATCTTCCGAGCCCGCTCGACGAAAGATTCCGAGCCGGAAAGCAGCGATCCGATAGGAGCTGAGAGGCCTTTGGAAAGGCAGAAGCAGACCGAATCGGCCTCCTTTGCAATCTCCCTAACGTCAACCTTGAGCGCCACCGCCGCGTTGAAAATCCGGGCGCCATCGAGATGAACCGGTAAGCCAGCGCTGTGGGCGATATCGCAGCAAATATTAATATCCTGAGGCGAAAGGACCGTTCCACCGGCCGCGTTGTGCGTGTTCTCCAGACACACCACGCCTCGGGCAGGGAAACCTGAGCCGGCCTTGCGCACTGTGAGCCTGAGGGCGTCGGGAAGCATCATTCCCATTCGCCCCGGAACGGTCTGAACGAGCAGACTGCAGGCCGCGGCAATCCCGCCAAACTCCATCCCGTAGAGGTGCGCGCTTTGTTCGACCACGGCAATCCCTCCGGGCTCCGCATGAGTTCTCATGGCGAGGAGGTTGGACATGGTTCCGCTCACGGAGAGAAGGGCGGCTTCCTTGCCGAGCATCCTGGCGGCTGCCGATTCGAGCTCAAGCACAGTCGGATCTCCGTCCCGCGAGTCATCGCCTAGCTTAGCCGTCAAGATGCTTTGAAGCATCTCATCGGTCGGCATGCTCAGTGTGTCGCTGCGCAAATCAATCAGGTGTGAGTTCATGTAGCAGTCTCCAAGACGGCGGACCAGCAGAGCGGCAATCTGGGTCCTTGACTTGCCAGGAATCCGGTCTGAGCGGCAAGCGTGGTCGTTGCCTCAAAATCGCTTCGAGAAACATGAAACAGTTTTGGTTCCACTATAAGGATCTTTGCCCTCTCATTCAAAGTAGCTCTGAGCTGCCTGAAGAATGATTCCCGGTCGGGAACCTCATGGACCATCCAAAAAGCCAACGCGAAGTCGATCTTCTCTGAGATATTTATATTGTCTCGTTCACACTTCACCAGACGAATTCTTTCTTCCAGTTCTGTTCCCCGAATCTTGGCGCGGAGTTTCTGCAACATCCCATCCTGCAGATCGGCTGCGATTACTCTTCCGCAGCTGCCGACCATTCTGGCCATCTCAACGGAAAAGAAACCCGGCCCGCAACCGATGTCGAGAGCGGTCATTTTCTCTCTGACAAAGGGGGATAGGAGTTTTTGAGGGTTCTGCAACCACTTTCTGATCTTGCTGTCGAGCGAGCCTGCAAATCCAACCGGGCAGACGCGGTTCCCCATACTGACCATAGGCAGATCCTTATGGCAATGATGATACCACCATTCCGTGGGTTGAAGGTCTGTTGGTCGGAGAATATCAGGGATTGACGATATGACCCCGAGATTCGAGAGCGGTCCGATATCTAAAAGCTGAATCGGATTTCGAGGTTGAGTAGCCTGCCCCCCTAATTCTGGCTGCCGGAGAGAGAAGAAAGGAAGTCCGCGTTGGATTTGGTNTTCGAAAGTTTTTCCAGTAGCAGTTCCATGCTTTCATTGACGGACAAGGGTGTGAGCACCTTGCGCAGAATCCAAATGCGGTTTAAATCGGTCTGAGGGATTAGCAACTCCTCCTTGCGCGTGCCGGATTTATTGATATCGATGGCAGGGAATACCCTCCGATCCACTAGCTTGCGGTCCAGGTGGAGCTCCATGTTGCCCGTTCCCTTGAATTCCTCGAATATGACGTCGTCCATGCGACTGCCGGTATCGATAAGGGCAGTGGCGATGATGGTCAGACTGCCGCCCTCCTCGATATTCCTGGCCGCTCCAAAAAACCGTTTTGGCCTTTGCAGCGCGTTGCTGTCGACACCGCCGGAAAGGACTTTGCCACTGGGGGGCACAATCGTGTTATAGGCGCGCGCGAGGCGTGTGATGCTGTCTAGCAAAATCACAACGTCGCGTTTGTGCTCAACGAAACGCTTGGCCTTCTCCAGGACCATTTCGGCGACCTGGACATGCCGCGAGGCAGGTTCATCGAAAGTCGAGCTAATAACCTCGCCTTTGACCGAACGCTGCATGTCCGTGACTTCTTCGGGACGCTCGTCGATCAGCAGAACGATCAGGTAGACCTCAGGATGATTCTTCGATATGGAGTTGGCGATCGACTGCAACAACATCGTCTTTCCGGTGCGGGGCGGAGAGACTATAAGTCCGCGCTGGCCCTTGCCGATGGGAGCGATCATATCCATGACCCGCCCGGAGAGGTTATCCGATCCCGTCTCAAGATTCAGATGTTCGTGAGGATAAAGCGGAGTCAGGTTGTCAAAGAAGATCTTGTCCTTGGCCGCATCCGGATGCTCGAAATTGACCGCTTCCACCTTTATCAGTGCGAAGTAACGCTCGCCGTCTTTGGGCGGACGGATCTGACCGGAGACGGTATCGCCCGTACGTAGGTCGAACTTCCTGATCTGCGAGGGAGAGACATAGATATCATCCGGTCCCGGCAGGTAATTGTAGTCAGGAGCGCGCAGGAAACCAAATCCCTCCGGAAGACACTCCAGAACTCCTTCCGAAAATATCAGGCCGCTGGCCTCGGTCTGCGCTCTTAGGATCTGGAATATAAGTTCCTGCTTGCGCATTCCGGTATAGCCCGGAACATTAAGGTCTTTGGCGACCTGGGTCAGGGAGGCGATATTCATTTCTTTCAGATCGCGAATATTGAGGTGGCCATTCTCGCGGCCGTTGGCAGTTCGACGTTGCGTCGTTTCGGGCATAAATTACTTCCTCCCGGGGGGAGAGTTTTTGAAGGTTATAGGTTAACTTTCGAGGATGTCTCGAGGACTACTTGTTGTGGGCGGCCTCTGTTACCCGCCTCCAGATTTCTTTGCAGCCTGCGCCGCTTACCGAAGAGGAGAAGATTACCGGTCTCCCTCCGAACGCATCGGAGATCTTGCTCGACTGCGCGACTTGCTGATTATTAGATAATTTGTCAGCTTTGGTCGCCACGATCAGGCGCGAAATCCCCAAACTATCCAGCCATTCCGACAACTCCATGTCCAGCTTTGTGGGTGACATACGCGCATCCACCAACTGGACCACGAGCGCAATAGCCGGCCTGTCCCGAAAGTACAGTTCGATTAAATGTTTCCATTGCCGGCTCGCCGCCTTTCCGATCTTCGCGTAGCCGTATCCGGGCAGATCAACGAAGTAAAATAAACGGTCAAACCGATAGAAATTGATGCTCTGGGTCTTGCCCGGCATGTCGCTGATTCGGGCAAGTTTCTTTTCTCCCGCCAGCTGGTTAATCAAGCTGGACTTTCCGGCGTTTGACCGGCCAGCAAATACCACCTCAGGAATTCCCTCGCGAGGGAAGTCGCGCTCCGTGACGGCACTAATAATGAATTCGGCTTGAGTCACAGGAGATTCATCGTGAGGGTTTGAGAAAATTCATGGTCAATGGGCGATGCGATCGTTTGGACGTCCGCCTTCGAGATCGGACATTTCCGGAACTTGGCCGCTCATGATCGGGACGCGCTCCAAAGCCGCCTGCAGTACTTCATCCATGGTATCAACCAGATTGATGGTCATGGTTTCCATGATTTCGGCGGGGATATCCTGCAAATCTTTCTCATTCTCCTTGGGAAGAATGATATTCTTGATTCCTGCCCGATGAGCTGCCAAAAGCTTTTCCTTTACGCCTCCAATTGGAAGCACCTTGCCGCGCAGAGTGATTTCGCCGGTCATGGCCACATCACGGCGTACGGGGATCTTCGTCAGGGCCGAAACGATGGTCGTGGCCATTGTGATTCCGGCCGAAGGTCCGTCTTTGGGAATGGCGCCTTCCGGAATGTGTATGTGCAGATCCATCTTGCGATGAAAATCGCGGCTGATCCCATACTCCGCCGAGCGACTCCTCACATAGGACATAGCCGCGCGCGCCGATTCCTGCATTACCTCACCCAGTTTTCCGGTCAGAGTCAGCTGGCCTTTCCCCTCCATCAGCGTCGCTTCGGTCTGCAGCACCTCGCCGCCAACTTCGGTCCAGGCGAGGCCGGTAGCCAATCCGACCTGATTGCTTTCAATCATCCCCTGCTGACGGAACTTGGGTCTGCCAAGCAACTTCTCGACCTCTCCCGGAGTGATGGCGCTCTCAACGAGTTCTGAAGTGACAATCCCTTTTGCGGTCTTTCGGCAGATATTGGCAATTTCGCGCTCCAGATTGCGCACGCCCGACTCGCGAGTATACTTTCGGATCAATTCCAGCAAAGCATCATCGGCGAATGCAACCTGTTCCGGGTTGAGTCCATTCGCTTCCACCTGTTTTTTGACCAGGAAGCGCTTGGCGATCTCGAGCTTTTCGTTTTCCGTATAACCCGATAGCGGGATCACTTCCATGCGGTCTTGCAAGGCCCTCGGAATGGAATGCAGCACGTTGGCCGTGGCGATGAACATCACCATCGACAGGTCGAATTCCGTATCCAGATAATGATCGACAAACATGTGGTTCTGTTCCGGATCCAGGACTTCGAGCAGAGCGGCGGAAGGATCGCCGCGGAAATCCATGCTCATCTTGTCGACTTCATCCAGCATGAAAACCGGATTCCTCGTACCGCTCTTCTTCATATATTGAATGATCTGGCCCGGGAGCGCACCGATGTAAGTCCGGCGGTGGCCGCGGATTTCGGCTTCGTCACGCACGCCGCCCAGGGAAAGTCGCACAAACTTCCTCCCCGTGGCGCGGGCGATAGACTTTCCGAGCGAAGTCTTCCCAACGCCCGGCGGTCCCACGAAGCAAAGGATCGTTCCCTGCGGCTTTTTCAGCAGGCTTCGGACCGCTAGAAATTCCAGTATGCGATCCTTGATTTTCTCCAGGCCGTAATGGTCTTCTTCCAAAACCTTTTTTGACCAGTTGATATCCCGGATCTCGCGCGACTTCTTGTTCCAGGGCACTGCCAGGAGCCAGTCGAGATAGGTTCGCGAAACGATGGATTCGGCGGACATTGGAGGCATCATTTCCAGCCGCTGAATTTCCTTCAACGCCTTTTCACGTGCGTCCTTCGGCATCTTGGCGGCCTCAACCTGCTTCTTCAGATCATCCAGTTCCGTTTTTTCGTCCTTGCGTCCCAACTCCTTCTGGATAGCCTTCATCTTTTCATTCAGGTAATACTCTTTCTGGGCTTTCTCCATCTGACGCTTCACGCGTCCCTGAATGTTTCGGTCGACTTTGATTTTCTCGATTTCTACTTCGATGATTTCGTTGATTTTTTCAATTCGCTCGGCAAGGTCCGTCATCTCAAGGAGCTGCTGCTTTTCCTCGATGCCGATAGGAAGGTTCGCACAGATATTGTCGGCGAGCTTCGATGGCTCCAAGGTCTTCATTGCGTTGAGTATGGCGTCGTAATTGACGTGATGACTCAACTTGGAGAACTGCTCGAAAACCGACTGCAGGCGCTTGATTAAGAGATTGGTGCGCGCGCTGGCGAGGGATGTTTCCTCCAGAAACTCCACATCCGCAACGAAGAAACCCGGCTCGCTGGAAAACTTGAGCGCGTGGACCCTTTGGATTCCTTCCACCAGAACTTTGATGTTGCCGTCGGAAAGTTTGACGCTTTGAACGATGCTGGCCACCGTGCCGATGGCATAGATGTCCGAAGCCTTGGGTTCGTCCACCGAAGCGTCCATCTGGGTAGCCAGGAAAATGCGTTTGGAGCCCTCGAGTGCGAATTCCAGGGCGCGCACAGATGACGGGCGCCCGATTACGAAGGGGATCATCATGTGGGGAAACACGACCACATCCCGGATCGGAATCATCGGAATCCGTTCGGTTTTCTTGGGATTGGTGACTTCGTTTGACATGCTTAAAGTTAACCGGCCTTTTCTAACAGCGCGAAAACAATATCCCTGTTCTCAACCATCTCGCGCGTGATCAAAAATTCCTTAACCTTTTTCTGCGATGGCAGCTGGAACATCACGTCCAACATAAGATCTTCAAGGATGATCTTCAGCCCTCTGGCGCCCATTTTGCGCTCGAGAGCGAGAGTGGCAACCCCGCTTATCGCATCGTCGGTGAACTTCAGTTTGACGTTCTCAAACTCAAATAGCTTCTGGTACTGGCGAATCAAAGCGTTTTTCGGTTTGGTGAGGATATCGACCAGGGCGAGATGATCCAGTTCCGATAGAGCTCCGACCACCGGCAGACGGCCCACAAATTCGGGAATCAGGCCGAATTTGATCAGGTCTCTCGGTTCGGTCAGTTCAAGCAGATTGGCGGGAACATCCTTCTTGGTTCCCTTGATTTTGGCATCTTTTTGATTTGAAAGAAAACCCATGCTCTTTTTGCCCACGCGTCTCTCTATAACTTTTTCAAGTCCCACGAAAGCTCCGCCGCAAATAAAGAGTATGTTTGTCGTATCGACCTGGATGAATTCCTGATGCGGGTGCTTGCGCCCCCCCTGCGGAGGCACATTGGCGACCGTTCCCTCCAAAATCTTGAGCAAGGCCTGTTGCACGCCTTCTCCCGAGACATCCCGGGTGATCGACGGGTTTTCGTCCTTGCGCGCGATCTTATCGATCTCATCAATGTACACGATGCCTTGCTGGCACTTTTCCTTGTCGCCGCCGGCGTTTTGCAGGAGCTTCAGTATGATGTTCTCAACATCCTCCCCGACGTAACCTGCCTCGGTAAGCGTCGTGGCATCGACGATGGCGAATGGAACCGAAAGCATTTTCGCGAGCGTTTGAGCCAGAAGAGTCTTCCCCGTGCCCGTGGGGCCGATCAGAAGCACGTTACTCTTCTGCAGCTCCAGATCTCCGCGCTTCTTGGAAATCTCAAGGCGCTTGTAGTGGTTGTATACGGCCACGGCCAGTTTCTTTTTTGTCAACTCCTGGCCTATGACGTATAAATCAAGGAATTCCTTGATCTCCTGCGGCTTGGGAAGCTTCTCGCCGATGGGCGACGTCACCACATCGTCGGCAATGATCTCATTGCAGACGTCTACACACTCATCGCAGATGTAGACCGTAGGGCCGGCAATCAGTTTCTTGACGTCGTTTTGACTCTTGGAGCAAAACGAGCATCTTAAAACATCGTCCCGCTCGTCATCTTTTCTCACAGGCGCCCTCCGCGGATCATCGTTACGATTGCCCGGATTCTCTTCTTGAAATAACCTGATCCACTAGCCCATATTCCCTGGCTTGCTCTGCCGTCATGATGTAATCGCGTTCGACATCCTTCTCGATCTTCTCGGCAGCCTGCCCCGTATGCTTTGCCAATATTTGATTCATGGATTCCCGGAGCCGGAGGATTTCCTTGGCGTGGATATCTATGTCTGTCGCCTGGCCGGCCAGCCCGCTCATGGATGGCTGATGGATCAGAATCCTGGAGTTGGGTAGGGCAAAGCGTTTTCCCTTTGTGCCGGCAGATAAGAGCAGGGCGCCCATGCTGGCAGCCTGTCCGACGCAAATGGTCGACACATTAGGACGGATATACTGCATAGTGTCGTAAATTGCCATTCCGGCCGAGATTGAGCCACCGGGGGAGTTGATGTAAACATGAATATCTTTCTCGGGATCCTCCGCTTCAAGAAACAGTAGCTGCGCGGTAACGACGTTGGCAACATTGTCGTCAATAGGGGTTCCCAGAAAGATGATATTGTCTTTCAGGAGGCGCGAGTAGATATCATAGGCTCTTTCGCCTCGATTGGTCTGCTCGACCACCATGGGTATTAGTGTCAATTTTTATTACCCCCCGCTAATATTAGCATTGCGATAGATGAAATCAAGCGCCTTATTCTGGCGCAGATTCTCCCTAAAGCCCTGAATCCGTTTATCCTTTTCCAGTTGTGCGCGCAGTGCTGCTACGGTCCTGCTGGTATCCTCCACCAGCGGTTGAAGTTCGGAATCGATCTCCTCATCTGTGACTTCGATCCCTTCAAGGCGGGCGACAATATCCAGAACGATCGAGCGCCTGACAGCCTGCTCGGCACGGGGTCGCTCGTCCTCAAATATCTTTTTCCAGTCAATGGAGGTCTTGTTTACGTCAATACCCTGATGAGCAAGGTTGGCGGCTATGCGTCGGCCGTGTGCTTCAAGCTCGTCCTGAACCAGACAATCGGGTATATCGAAGGAATGGCGCCGCACAATCTCGTCCAGCACTGATTCCCTGGCTTTCTTTTCGGCACCTTGCCGGGCCTTCGTTATCAAATCGTCCTTTACCCTGGTCCTGAGCGCAACCAGGTTTTCAGCTCCGAGATCTTTGGCAAACTCATCGTTCAGCTCCGGCAGAAGCTTCTCTTTGGCGTCCTTTACGGCTATGTTGTAGTGGATCGTCTTACCGGAGAATAGTTTACGATGATAATCAGCCGGATAGGTCACATCGAAGGTACAGACTTCTCCGATCGTTTTCCCCTGTAGATTTGCCGAAAAAGTCTCGTTGGTCGATGGATGACCTACGATGCAGGTGACGTCCTCTTCATGCAGGGGCTTGGTGGCGTCTTCAAAAAGCCCGTCGACGGTCATTGTTACATAGTGCCCATCCCGCACTGTGCCGGAATCAAGGGGAATAAACTGAGCATTCTGTTCCCTCAGATCTTCCAGAGTTTTTTCCACATCCGCGTCCTCGACGGCGGCGGATGCGAGACTTCCCGGAACGCCCTTGTAATCCGTAATTTCGATTGCGGGCAGAATTTCAAAGACCAGGGTAAATTTCAAGGAATTGGCCGGGTCATCTTTTACGTCCTGAACAATCGGTTCCTCCAGGGGGTGCAGATCGTGTTTTTCGACGGCTTCCTTCCAGGTGCGCTGAATGATCTCGTTGATAACATCGCTGCGCATCTCGCTCTGATAGCGCTGTTTAATAAGGTTCAAGGGCACTTTCCCCGGACGGAATCCGGGAACCTTTGCCGTCTTGGCGTATTGCCGCGCTATTTTATCCAATTCCTGGTCGACTTCGACCGAGAGGACCTCGACCACCAGGCTCTTCTTACAGCTGCTGATATCAACAATTTCTGCAGTCAACTTAGCTCCCTCATTATCCAAAAATGAAAGGTCCGGCTTCCTCTGTCCCTAATAATCTGATCCGATCTTGGACATGTAACAGGGGATTTCGTGGTGCGAAAGGGGGGAGTTGAACCCCCACCCCTTGCGGGACTGGATCCTAAGTCCAGCGCGTCTGCCAATTCCGCCACTTTCGCAGCAGTCCGACTTCGAGGTCCATTTCCCGGATGTTGCGTCGAAACCTGCTCCCGATAAGGCATCGGCCGCGGGGAGCAGAGGTAACACGTAGGGACCATTCGCGAATCAAGCCCGGACTGTAACAAAAGGATATGGCCGGTGTCAATGTTCAAGCGCCACTATGCCCTGAGCCGTCAATCCGCTCATTAAGCCCTCATTATAGAGGCGAAAGCCTCCGAGATCATATTTCTGCTGCCCATGCCGCCTACCGTGGGTGCGGAACTCCGACGCGTCAATGGAAGACAACCAGAAGTACAATGTGGCCGAAACCTGCTGCCGATCCCGATTACGCGTGCGGAGAAATGTCGGCATTGATCAGCCCTGGCACCCACTCAATCGCTTCATAGTAAATTCCTTCATCATCTCTCCGAACTCCAGCCGGTTCATGAATGCTGTGTCTGCGGCGTGAGCTGCCCCAAAGCCTTTGCCGTCTTCCTTGATGAAGGTCATCAGGTCGCTCTTTTGCTTGGCGTCGAGTTTGACTTCCCGGAGACCAACAAAAAAGATGGCGTCGCAGGTTGAGCCTTGTAATGCGAGCTGTTATGCTCAGGCTGTGGACTCGGGCTTTCCAGGGCCGAGCGTGATCATTTTTCAGTTCGGAGAAGGAAAGTCATGGGAGTGCCGACAACGGAGGAACAGGATGAAGCTGGGTGTCATAGAATATATCGATTGCGCTCATTTTTTGCCGGAACACCACAAGTGCGGAACCTTGCACGGCCATACCTACAAGATCGAAGTGGTCATTGAGGGAGAAAACAAATCGGGCATGGTTCTCGATTTTGCCGATCTCAGGAACTCCATGTGCGCAACTTTGAGTCTCTATGACCATAAATGTTTTAACGATTTTCTGGACTATCCTTCGGTTGAGAATATCTGCGAACTGATCAAGGGGAAGCTGCGCGAGCGCATCCCTTTCCCCTTTACCCTCCGTGTTTGGGAAGGCCACGGCAAGTGGGCCGAGCTCTGAAAAAGGGGCTGGAAGACCTCAGAAAAGCAACCGCCGAGACACAGAGAACGCAGAGAAAACTTCTTAATTGATGGTTTATTTCCAGTCAGCTCTGTGTTCTCCACGCCTCCGCGGTGTTATGGTCTTTTGAGTGGCAGCACATTGGTAAGAGGAGGTCCGGCTGCCGGCGGATTGCCCTGGGGCGTCGTTGTCGCTGGCCCGCCCCCCAAGACGGGATAAAGGCTGGGGCTAAAAATTAGACGGGCCAGACGGCTATCATAGCGAGCAAGACTTGCCACGACCTGGTCCGCTTTGCCGGGATCTGCAGTTACAAACCAACCGTATTCCCGGTCGAGAGCTTC
>JGI20214J51650_10002517_pt1 | contig 11558 bp, 5 predicted proteins | sample WetSurMetagenome_FD_51650 | JGI IMG/M metagenome (IMG submission 51650)
TAACGGCCCACCCAAGTGTCGCCGTAATCAAGCGCCGCCCCGAAATAAGAAAGCACACTCAACCCGAGCTTGAAGCGGTCGGAAGCGCTGTAAACATAGTAACCACCTGCCGAGGGCAGAACACCACCGGCGTTGCCCCCGTCGTCACCGCCGCCCATTACTCTGGTGCCGGCGCCGGAATTAAATTCCGACGTCACAATAAGAGGCTGAACGCCCACCAGCAGTTGCGACTGGTCCAACCGGGTCATCCCGGCAGGGTTCTGAAACGCCGTGGAGGCATCCTTGGCCAGTGCCGCCCACCCTGCCGAAGCCGTCCCCGTACTGGGCGAATTCACCTCATAGAGAATCAACCCTGCTGCCCACGACTGACTTGCAAGCAGACCAACAAGCACGCCCAGACCCATGACCCATAGCCCCTTCGACCTCATAACAACCTCCCCCTTCGTGGTATCGTTATTTCAATTAAGAGTTTCGTGCGATATGGCACACTGTCGAGGCTGAAGCTCGCCGGCATCTGCCGTGCCTACCCTTCACGTTCGGAATCGGGCCGCCGTCAGGAAACAGCCTAAAACTGCGGTTTGGTGATAAGAAGTCTTTTTTGAGGGTTTCTTAATAGCACCAGTCGTGAATGCCGTCAAGGACGTTGACTCACGGTCACGTCAAAGTCAATTATCGGTTAACGAGCGGGCGAGATGAAAGAGAGACTGAGAGTTTGTATGGGACGGATCAGGGGTGAATGGGGGAAGATTTTCCGACGCCGAACTCTGGGTCTACGCGGATCGGTCAAGCGTGACAAACGTTCGATGAGATCCTGGGCGTGTTGGGCGGAAAGTTTCATGGGTTTCGGGTCCAGATGCGGGTTGTATTGAGGACAAACACTGAAGGCGGGCGGGGATAAACCACCGCCCCTACGCATTGGATTTGGGGGTTGTTTGCCGTAGTGGCGGGCTTTATGCCCGCCTGGGACAAACATCAACCTCCAAATCGCTCAATTTAGGTTATAAGCATTCACGAGGCTGAATCCGTCCATGACAAGAGTGACGACCACCCGGAAGCGGGTTATCCTGGTTCTGTTTATCATTGTTTCGTGTGTTGGCATCGATCAACTGACGAAGGAGATCGCGCAGTCGTATTTGCCGAGAACTAAGGCGTTGTCTTTTATTGGCGATGTGTTCAGGCTTGACTACACGGAGAACCGGGGCGCGGTTCTCAGTTTTGAGTACTGTCTGCCGGAAAGATGGCGCGGGTCGGTGCTGACCNTCGCGGTTGCCGCGTTCCTGGGCCTGCTCATCCCTTTCCTGATGTTCACCTCGGTGCTGCGGCCTCCTTCGGTCATCGCGCTCTCCCTCATCTGCGGCGGCGCCCTCAGCAACCTGCTCGACCGCGTCGTTTGGGGCGGCTGCGTGGTCGACTTCTTGAGCCTTGGCTGGGGAGGGCTTCGCACGGCCATCTTCAACGTGGCCGATGCTGCAATCACTGTGGGTGCGGTGCTCTTTTTGCTCAGCATGCTTTGGGGGTTCCGGCCGTCGGCATTTTGCTGGTCCTTGCAGCCGCCCTGCTAGGAGTTTCTCCGGAAATCCCCCTAAATCCCCCTTTCCGAAAGGGGGACTTCCTGCCCCCCTTTGTAAAGGGGGGTTGGGGGGATTTGCGAAGGCGAGTGAGCAAGGAACTGAGTTGGAGGTTATTCGGTTATGGCTCATCACCACATCCAGTCCGGGTACTCCCGATTAGTGGACCGATTGAACCGTTTTCCCCAGGGGGCCCCTCCCTCCGACCTGTTGTTTCGTATCCTGAAAATGCTCTTCAGTGAAAAAGAGGCCGAGTTGGTCTCGCTTTTGCCCATCAGGCCCTTTACGGCCGAACATGCCGGCCGTGCCTGGAAAATGGGCCTGACCGACGCCCGCAAGGTCCTCGATGAACTGGCAGGGAGAGCCATCCTCCTCGACATGGAACAAAACGGGGAATCTTTTTACGCGCTGCCGCCCCCCATGGCGGGCTTCTTCGAATTCTCTCTGATGCGATTGCGGGGTGATCTCGATCAAAAGGTCTTGAGCGAGCTCTTCTATCAGTATTTGAACGTGGAAGAAGACTTCATCAAGGCCCTCTTTACGCAAGGCGAGACTCAGTTGGGACGCACCTTTGTCCACGAACCGGCGCTGTCCCCGGAAAACGCCCTGCACGTCCTGGATTACGAGAGGGCCACGGAGGTCATAGAGAGCGCCTCTCACCGCGGGGTCAGCATCTGCTACTGCCGGCATAAAATGCACCACATGGGTCGAGCCTGCAAGTCCCCCACCGAAATCTGCATGACCTTCGACACCACCGCGGCCTCGCTGATCAAACATGGCTTTGCCCGGCAGGTGGATGCGGCGGAAGGAATTGACCTCCTGCAACTGGCGTACGAAAAGAGGCTGGTCCAGTTCGGTGAAAATGTGAGGGAGCAGGTGAATTTCATCTGCAACTGCTGCGGATGCTGCTGCGAGGCGATGATTGCCGCCCGGCGCTTTGCCCTGCTGCACCCGGTTCACACCACCAATTTTATCCCTGAAGTGGACGAAACCCGATGCAACGGCTGCGGGAAGTGTGTGATCGCGTGTCCCGTGGAAGCCATGACCCTGGTCTCGACCAACGATCCGCGCCGGGAAAAGGCGAAGAAAGCGAAACTCGACGGGGATATCTGTCTGGGGTGTGGGATCTGTGTTCGGGCCTGCCCGGAAAAGTGTGTTTTTCTCAAATCTCGACNGAAACGGGTGATCACCCCTCTGAATGGCGTGCACAAGGTGGTCGTGATGGCTATCGAGCGCGGCCGGTTGCAGCACCTGATTTTCGATAACCGGGTGTTGTGGAGTCATCGAGCCATGGCCGGAGTCCTGGGCGTCATTTTGAAACTGCCGCCCATCAAGCAGACCCTCGCCAGGGAACAGGTGAAATCACGCTATCTTGAAGCCCTTATCAACCGTGTGCAAGAGCCGTCTGTGGGAGTCACAAGAAATGGCCGATGACGACAAGACCAGAGAGCAATTGATCGAGGAGTTGCACGCCTTGCGGTTGCGGGTTGTCGCCCTGGGCCAGTCGGAAAAGGAACTCAGGCGCGTCCGGAACATTCTGGACAAGCAGTTGAGCTTTTTCCAGATCCTTATGGACACTATTCCCAATCCAATCTTCTTCAAAAGCGTGGAGGGGCTCTACCTGGGCTGCAACAAGGCCTTCGAAACCTTTCTTGGTTTGAAGCGGGATGAAATTGTGGGAAAATCGGTTTACGAGCTGGCCCCCAAGGAGCTTGCCGACCAATACTGGAAAGCGGATTCGGAATTGTTTGCCAGGCCCGGTGTCCAGTTCTATGAATCCTCCGTACAGGCAACATCGGGCAAAAGACGCGACGTCGTCTTTCACAAAGCAACCTTTTCGGGCCTGGATGGGAAACTGGCCGGTCTGGTGGGGGTCATTCTCGACATTACGGACCGAAAACAGGCCGAAAGGGACCTGCGGGAAAGCGAGCAGCGTTTCCGGGCCATCTTCGATTCCGTGGGTGAAGCCATTTTCATTCACGATTTGAACACCGGCGAGATCCTCGACGTCAATCGTAAGACCTGCGAGTTATACGGCTACAGCCCCGAGGAAATCAAGCGTTGCCGTGTNGAGGATTTGAGCCTGGGGGAGCCGCCATATACCCAGGAATATGCCCTGGAGCACCTCAAGAAGGCTGCGGAGGGAGAGCCTCAAGTTTTCGAGTGGAGAGCGAAGACCCGAAGCGGGCGCTTGTTTTGGATCGAAATAAGCATCAGGCGTGCAGCGGTTGGCAACCGGGAACTGCTGCTGGTTACCGGGCGCGACATCACCGAACGTATGCAGGCAGAGGAGGAACTGCACAATCATCGCCGGCATCTCGAGGTTCTGGTTGCCGAGCGCACCAACGAACTGGCCAGGGCGAATGCCCGGCTCACCCGGGAGATCGAGGAGCGCAAGCGGGCGGAAGCGTCCCTGCGGGAAGCCTCCAAACAGCTCAAATTTTTTGCATACTCGGTGGCTCACGATCTCAAGAGCCCGGCTATCGGGATTTACGGGCTCACCAAGCGGCTGAGCAAGCAGGCCAAGGACCTTCTCGATGAAAAGAGCAGGGGCTATTGCGATCAAATTCTGAGAGCCTCCGAGCATATTGCCGCGCTGGTCGAAAAAATCAATGTCTACATCGCGACGAAGGAAGCCCGCCTGTCGATCGAGAGGATCAACGTCAATGAGATTTTCCAGATGCTGAGAGAGGAATTCTCGGCCCAGTTCAGTATTCGCAATATTGAATGGGCTGAGCCTGAGGAAGCGCTGGAAATAAGGGCTGATCGGCTCTCGGTCATGAGGGTGTTTAGAAATCTGCTGGACAACTCCTTGAAATATGGCGGCGAGCAGTTGAGCAAAATCTGGATCGGGTATGAAAACCTGGAGGAATTCCATGTCCTGTCGGTTTGTGATAACGGCAAAGGATTGCGAGAGGAAGACGCGGAGAGGATCTTCCAGCCCTTTGAACGGAATGAGACCTCAAGGGGAGTTGAAGGCGCCGGGCTGGGGCTCACCATCGTCAAAGAAATCGCTGAACAGCACGGCGGGAAGGTTTGGGTGAAGCCTCTGACGAAAAGAGGGGCCGCATTCTATATATCCATTTCAAAGGATCTCTGAGTAACTATCTCACCACGATTTATTTCATTTCCGGCACTTCATAGCATTTGCTTTTCTATTTTTTTTCTATAATGTAAAAAAGGGGGGGGCTCCGATGCCCGAAAATAGCACTCAAACAACACCGGCTCCTGACGATCGCTCGGAGCAAAGCCGTGCCGCCGTTTCAGGGGAAGGCCGGGAGGGCGCGGGAGCCGACCTTGCCGCTTCCGGCCCTGCCGCCAGGGTCGAGAACGAGTCTGCTTTCGGGTTCCCGATTGTGGGCATCGGCGCCTCCGCCGGGGGACTGGCGGCTATTGAAGCCTTTTTTTCCGCCATGCCCGCCGACACCGATCCTGGCATGGCCTTTGTCCTGGTGCAGCACCTCTCCCCGGACCACAAGAGCATCCTCTCCGACCTGGTCAAGCGCTACACCCGCATGGAGGTTTTAGAGGTCTTGGACGGGGTGGAGGTCAAACCCAACTGCATCTATATCATCCCGCCCAACCGCGACTTGGCCTTTTTAAACGGCACGCTGCAGTTGCTGGAGCCGACGTCGCCGCGCGGCATACGCATGCCCGTCGACTTTTTCTTCCGTTCCCTGGCCCAGGACCAGCGCGAGCGGGCCATCTGCATTGTGCTCTCCGGCACCGGCAGCGACGGCACCCTGGGGGCGAGAGCGGTCAAGGGTGAGGGCGGCATGGCCATGGCGCAGAACCCCGATTCCGCTCAATACGACGGCATGCCCAGGAGCGCCATCGCCACCGGCCTGATGGACTATGTGCTGCCGCCGGCCGAGATGCCGACCCTGCTCATCGCCTATGTGGCTTATGCCTATGGAAAAAGGCCCCGCCCGGTCTCGGTGACGACCCGCGAGGCCGAGGACACCCTGCAGAAGATCTGCCTCCTGGTGCGTGCCCAGACCGCGCACGATTTCTCTCAGTACAAGGAAAACACCCTCGTGCGCCGAGTAGAGCGGCGCATGGCCATCCACCAGATCGAGCGCCCGGACGATTATCTCCGCTACATGCAGAATAACCCGCTGGAGGTGGAAGCCATCTTTCGCGACTTCCTGATCGGCGTCACCAGTTTTTTCCGCGACCCGGAGGCCTTCGCCGCCCTGGAAGCCAAGGTCATCCCGCGCCTGTTTGCCGGAAAGCCCGCAGGCGGGGTGATTCGGGTTTGGGTCTACGGCTGTTCCACCGGCGAGGAGGCCTATTCCATCGCCATCCTGATTCAGGAGCACATCGAGACCCTGAAACAGACCTTCAAAGTGCAGATCTTTGCCACCGATGTCGACAAGCAGGCCATCGAACAGGCCCGCAGCGGCGTCTTTCCCGTCAACATCGCGGCCGACGTCTCACCCGAGCGCCTGGCGCGCTTTTTCATCCGGGACCAGGATGGGGGCGTTTACCGTATCCAGAAGTTCATCCGCGATCTGCTGGTTTTTTCCGAACAGGACGTGATCAAGGACCCCCCATTCTCCAGACTGGACCTGATCAGTTGCCGCAACCTGCTGATCTATCTGAACGGGCAGCTGCAGAAGAAACTCATCACCCTCTTCCACTATGCCTTGAACCCTGAGGGAGTGCTCTTCCTGGGAACCTCCGAAACGGTGGGTGAATTGGCCACCCTGTTTACCGCTTTGGACCGCAAGGCGAAGCTCTACTTGCGTCAGACAGACATTCTTGGCGCCGCCCGCCCGGCCCTGGAAGACCTTGCTCCGGTTGTGTCGGACATTGAGACCCACCCTCGGCGCCCTCCGGCGGATGGCCGTGTCGAAGGCAGGAGCAGCCTGCGCGAGCTGACCGAAAAGGCCCTGCTGCTGCATTACGCTCAGGCCGGCGTGCTCGTCAACAGCCGCAATGAGATCCTCCATGTCTACGGCCGCACCGGCAAATACCTGGAGCCTGCTCCCGGGGACGCCCGGATGAACATCGTGACCATGGCCCGGGAAGGCCTGCGGCGGGAGCTGACTACCGCCCTGCACAAGGCGGTGACCCGTAAAGAACCGGTGAGCTGGCCGGGGCTGCAGGTCAGGACCAACGGTGAGTGGATCACCGTCAATCTGACCGTGCAGCCGGTGGCCGCGATTACAGGCGGAACTGCCGTTCATGACACGTTCCTGGTCATTCTTGAGGAGGTGCCGCCGGCAGGAGTGGAGTCTTTGGGGAAAGACGCCGCCGGGGGGGTTGGAGACAGCCGCGCGGACATTGACGAACGGATCGCCAAGCTGGAACAGGAACTTCGGGCCAAGGAAGAATACATCCAGATCGCTCTCGAGGAAATGGAGACCNCCAACGAAGAGCTCAAATCCACCAACGAGGAAATGCAGTCCGTCAACGAGGAGCTCCAATCCACCAACGAGGAAATGGAGACCTCCAGGGAAGAGCTGCAGTCGGTTAACGAGGAACTGGCCACGGTCAACGCCGAGCTGCAAGCCAAGGTGGCCGACCTTTCGCGCGTCAACAACGACATGAACAATCTGCTGGCGGGCACGGGGGTGGGCACCCTCTTTGTGGACCATCAATTGCACATCTCCCGGTTCACTCCCGATGCCGCCCGAGTGATCAACCTCATCCAGACCGACATCGGTCGCCCGATGGGACACATTGTCTCCAACCTGGTGGACTACGACCGGCTGTTGGAGGACGTGCAAAGCGTGCTGGACACCCTGGTTCCCGTGGAAGCCGAAGTGCGGACCAAAGCGGGCGCCTGCTACCTGATGCGCATCCTGCCCTATCGCACCCAGGAAAACGTGATTCAGGGCGCGGTGATCACCTTTGTGGACATCACCGAGCCCAAGCGAATGGAGACGGCGCTGCACGAGGCGACGCTGCGCGAGGCGCAAACGGCACTTGCCGAGGAAATCGTGGCCACGGTGCGGGAACCACTGGTGGTGTTGGACCAGGATCTGCGTGTGGTCACCGTCAACCAGGCCTTTTACAGCAAGTTTCAGGTGACCAGGGAAGACACGGAAGGCCGGGTGTTTTTTGACCTGGGCAATGGCCAATGGAACATTCCCGAGCTGCACAGGTTGCTGGAGGACCTTCTGCAGGAGAAGACCGGTCTTGAAGATTTCGAGGTGACGATCGAGTTCGAGAAGATCGGGCAGTGCACGATGTTGCTCAACGCCCGCCGCATCATCCGTGAGAAAGGGAAGGCCGAATTGATCCTGCTGGCCGTGGAGGATATCACCGAACGGGCGCGGTTCGGGCGGGGATAGGTGATGGGTGAGGGGTGAGGGGTAATGGGTGAGGGGTGATGGGTCGGATCGTGATATGGAACATAGAATATCGAATAACGAACAAAGAACCGCAGAATGTCGAAGGAAGGACTTCAAGAAGACTTCGTCATTCGATGTTTCTTGTTCGGTATTCTGCGGTTCCTTGTTTGTTGATGTCAAACGGTAACCTCTCCGGGGGTACGGCATGACCACAACAAAGGATGACCGAGAACATACGACTGTCCCTTCGACAAGTTCAGGTTCGGATCTTCGCCGGCGGGCGGAAGAAATAGTTGGGGCCGCTGGGGTTGAGGACCTGGAGGCGCTCTCGCCCGGGGAGGCGAGGCATCTGGTCTACGAACTGCGGGTCCATCAGTTCGAGCTGGAGATGCAGAACGAGGAACTGCGCCGGGCGCAGGAGGCTCTTGAAGCCTCGCGTGCGCGCTACTTCGACCTCTACGACCTGGCCCCGGTGGGCTACTTCACCCTCAGTGAACAGGGACTGATCCTGGAAGCGAATCTCACCGCCGCTAGCCTGTTGGGCGTGTCAAGAGGCTCACTGGTCAAGCAGTTGCTGACCCGATTCATCGTCCGCGATGATGAGGACATCTACTATCGGTACCGCAAGCAGTTGTTTGAAACGGGCGCGCCGCAGGTCTGCGAACTGCGCATGGCAGGGGACAGCGCCGCCCCATTCTGGGTGCGGGTGGAGGCGACCCTGACACGGGATGGGGAGACCGGGGAGCGCTTGTGCCGCGCAACCATGAGCGACATCACCGAGCAGAAACATGCTGAAAAGGATCGCCTCCACTTCGAACAGCGGCTCCAGCAATCGAAAAAGGCGGAAAGCCTGGGGCGGATGGCCGGGGCCATTGCCCATCATTTCAACAATAAGCTCATGGTGATCATGGGCAATCTGGAGCTCGCTCTTTTGGGCGATCCGGGACCAACCCAAGCATTGTCGCGGCTTATCTTGCAAGCCCGGAGCGCAGCCGATCAAGCCTCTGAAATGAGCAACCTGATGCTCGCCTACCTCGGTCAGGTCCTGGTCGGCTCCGAGATCCTCGACCTGGAGGCGGTTTGCCGCGAAGTGGTTGCGGTGCATAGCGCAGTCATCCCGAGGCGGGTGACCCTGAAGACGGACATCTCGCCCAGTCGCCCGACGATCAGGGCCAATCGAGGCCAGGTAAAACTCGTCTTGACCAATCTCCTCACTAACGCCAGGGAGGCCATCGGTGAAAGGGAAGGCGACATTCGGGTTGCGGTTCGTTGCGTTTCGGCGTCGGACATCGTGCCTCTTCGCCTTTTCCCCGCCGATTGGAGACCGCGAACGGATGCTTCCTACGCCTGCCTGGAGGTATCCGACACCGGGGTCGGCATTAGCCCTGACGAGCTGGATCAGATCTTCGACCCCTTTTTCTCTTCCAAATTCACGGGGCGAGGGCTCGGTCTTGCGGTCGTGCTGGGGACGATTCGCACCCACGAGGGAGCTGTCACCGTGGAGAGTGAACCCAACCGGGGCTCCACCTTCCGGGTCTTTTGGCCCTTGGTGGCGCAGCAAGATGAACCGTTCCTGAAGCCTGAGGCTGAGGGCTCCCGGCCGATTCAAAGCGAGGGTTTGGTGCTGTTGGTGGACGATGATCCACAGCTTTGCGATATGGGCCAAAGCATGCTCAGCCACATGGGATATCGCGTGGTCACGGCCGGTGACGGCTTTGATGCAGTCAAAATCTTTCGTGAGCGCCAAGATGAAATCGGCCTCGTNCTCCTCGACCTCAGCATGCCGGGCATGAACGGCTGGGAAACCTTGTCGGCCCTGAGAGCTTTGGCGCCGGGGATACCGGTTATCCTGTCCAGCGGCTATGATGAGGCGCGGGCGATGCAAGGCGACCACCTCGAACTCCCTCAAATATTCTTGAGCAAACCCTACCGGATGAAGGAACTGGAAGCGGCCCTGGATCAGGCAGGGAAAGCTTCGCCTGCGACCGGCAAGAGCATCTGATCGGCACGTGAGACATCTGAATTTTGCCGGTAATCATCCAACGGGGAACACTTCAACATTTTTGGAGAGTGGCAATGACTGAGAGTGCGCTCATCCTTGTTGTCAATGACGACCTCGAGACGCTCCGCATCCAGCGGTTGCTGTTGAGCAAGGCCGGCTACACCGTCATTGAGGCGGCAACCGGTGGGGAGGGTTTGGAGTTGGCCAGGCGGCACCGGCCCGACCTGGTGCTGCTCGACGTGGTCCTGCCCGACCTCGGAGGCCTCGAGGTCTGCCGCCGCATCAAAGCCGACCGGGATCTCAAGGATACCATCGTGGTCCTTTACTCCGGCATTCAAACCGCATCGAATGAACAGGTCGAGGGGTTGGATAGCGGTGCCGACGGCTACCTCGTCCTGCCGATTCCCAACCGCGAATTGTTGGCTCGCGTAGAGGCCGTGCTTCGCATCAAATGCGCCGAAGAAGGCACGAAGAGGCTCCTTTACGAACTTCAGGTTCACCACTCTGAGCTGGAAGCGCAGAATCAAGATCTGCGTCTTGCCCAGTCGAACCTTGAAGATTCCCGGACCAAATACGTTGATCTCTACGATTTTGCTCCCGTTGCCTACCTCACCCTCGATGAGAACGGGCTCATCCTGGAGGCCAACCTCACCGCAGCGGAGCAATTGGGTGTCGCGAGGAACCATCTCATCAACCGACCACTTCAACAATACCTCGACAGGGAAGGCGCCGATAGCTTTCATCTTCACTTGAAGCAAGTCCTGAAGAGCAGGGGCCGGGAGAAATGGGAAGTAAAAATACCGGCAAAAGACGGCAACGATCGGTATGTGCTGCTCGACAGTATGTTTGTTGAAGATGCTTCCGGCAAGGGCTTATATCGAACGTCGCTGGTCGACCTCACCGAGCGCAGGCGGACGGAGGAGGCGCTGCGGGAGAGCGAAAAGCGTTTCCGGATGCTTGCGGAAAACCTGCCCCTGGGGCTTTCACTGATGAACGAGGATTTCACCTGCGAGTACTTCAATCCCATGTTCACAGAGACCTTCGGCTACACCCTGGAGGACCTGCCCAACAGAGAGTCCCTCTTGGATGCCTTTTATCCGGACGCTTCATACCGAGAGAATGCTGTTGCCCGTTTGAGGAAAGAAGTCGTTGACCCTTCCGATGCTGGAAAACCGAACGAAGCAATCCTAACCACCCGAACTAAAGACGGGAAAGACAAGACGATCCATCTTCGCTCGGTCGTTTTGGGAGATGGCCGGCATCTGGTGAGCTACCAGGACATCACCGAGCACCGCCAGCTTGAAGGCCAGCTCCGCCAGGCCCAAAAAATGGAAGCCATAGGGACTCTTGCGGGGGGTATCGCCCATGATTTCAACAATATTCTGGGGATCATTATGGCCCATGCGGAAATAATCGGTTTCGATATTCCGGAAGACTCGCCGGCAAAAAGGAATCTCAAGGAAGTGCGGAACGCTGCTTACCGGGCAAAGGATCTGGTGGCGCAGATCCTCGCTTTCAGCCGCAAGGGCGAACAGGAGCGCAAGCCGATGCACATGATTCCGGCGGTCGAGGAAGCCCTGAGACTGCTTCGATCGTCACTACCGAAGACCGTTGAAATCCGCCGGGTCCTTGATGTGGCACCTAGAGATGACCTGGTTTTAGCCGATTCCACGCAGATGCAACAGT
>JGI20214J51650_10002518_pt1 | contig 11557 bp, 12 predicted proteins | sample WetSurMetagenome_FD_51650 | JGI IMG/M metagenome (IMG submission 51650)
TACTAGACTGTAATTTTTTATTTTGGCAGCAGTAACCATGGCAAGATAGTCCTTCGTTAATCCAATCTTTGCCGCCGATGAAGTTATAAGTTCCAGCGGGTCAAGGTGCAAGGAAAGATCGCTATATCCTTCCGGCACCCCTACATTGAGGACAGCTTTAACCTGATTGTGCCCGCCATTATAAATTGCTGAGCTAACTGTCTTTAAAACACTATCACAAAAAACGGCTAGTACATTCTCTTTAACAATCAGTTTAACGTTGTCTGAAAGATTAATTTGTTCCAAAGACGCCATTCCCCACCATTATTTTTTGGGGGAGCTAACATTTATGGAGATGGCTTTGTTTGGACACAGGTTAACGCATACGCCACATTTAGTGCACTGGACAACGGCTATGATCTGAGGTTTCCTGTTTTTGCCTTCTTCTAGAGCGCCTTGAGGACAAACTCCGATGCAAACCTGCCCTGCGCAAGGTGGACATTTAGCAACATCAATAGTGATTGGCGTTTTATGCTTGTCCATTTTGAATCAACAATTAAATAAGCGCCAACAATATATTTGTTCCGAGCAAGGAATCGGGCATGAAAATAGGCTTAGTCACATACACCCCAGAACACGTTGAAGGTTTTGATCCACACATTTATTTCTCTAAGTGGGTTGATGGACAAGTTTTTCCAGCAGCAAAAAACATGCAGAACGACGTCACAGTTTTCTGCGACGCCAAAGCTATTCGAGAAGACCCAAGCCTCGTAGCGCTCTCCAAAGGCGGTCCAGCTCTGAGGCGAAACAGGAAATCCAACTTGGCATTTGACTTTGTTTGTCCAACCCATCCCGGATACCGTGCCAAGGTATTCGAGTATCTCGACAGCGTATCAAAACAGGCTATCGCCGGTGTCACATTAAACCTGTATCACTTTCCAGACCAAGACTACTGTATTTGCCCACGCTGCTCTGATCAAAGAAAAAAAAGTGGCTTAAACTGGAAAGAATGGCGAGCCCAAACCATCACCGCTTTTCTNAGAGAAGCCAAAACCCACACCAAAGGCACATTTGCGATTGAAATGTTTCCAGATCCTGTGTTGGCAAAGGAACGGTTTGGAATAGATTTTAACGCAGTAGCTGAACTGGTGGATTATTTCCATGTGCCCATCTCATCTAGGGATTACTTGACTAATTATTGGGTGGATACAATCGTACGTGATTTTGTCGCTACCCTAAAGAAACCTATCGTCGTTGAACTCAGCGCAGAAATGCCTACCGATGAAAAACTGGAAGCTCTACTAAAAACTGTAGCTTACATTTCGCGTCATAAAATCGACGCGGTCCTTCTGCTGGTTCACAACTCGGAAAATGCACGGCAAGTTGCAAAGTTTGCTGTCCAAAACACTGACTTCCGAGCTTGGCTCAAAGAATATGAGTTTGTGGAAATGAATCGAATCGTTGATGAGTGGGCTAAGATTTACTGAGTTGTCTTCGGTAATCTCGCAGCACTTCCATATCTAAGTCTTCAGTTAAGATCGAGTCTTGGGGTGAATCAGTGACTTCACCGATGACGCCCCAGGGTGCAATGATGGCGCTTCGGCCTCCCCTCATGTTTGAACAGACGTTACCGACTTTTATAATGTAGAACCCAAAATTTCGGGCAATCCCAACGGTTAGGGGGTGCCCTTGAACCGTTGGATGAGTTCCCATAGCGGCGACGGGCAGTGAGATAATTTCTGCACCCATGGAAGCGATGGCTTGGACCACGTCAGGGTTGAAGGTGTCGGCGCAAACAATCATTCCAAGTTTGCCCAAATCTGTGTCTATCACAATTGGTGTAGAACCTTTGGCGACGCCTGCCTCCAATTCAGCTTTTATTGGACTGATTTTCTTGTATTTTGCCAGCAGTTTACCGTTTCTCCAAAGGGTGCTGGTGTTATAGTATTTGCCTCCGTCTTCTTGCAGTACGGTGCCTCCGAGAAGGTAGATGTTGCCAATTGTTTTTGAGATTTCTTCGAGGAATTGGAGGGTTCTGGTGGAGGTTTCTTGGGCGATTTTTGGAGCGTTTGTGAAGTCTGCCATACAATTGGGGACTGTGAAGTATTCGGGGAGGGCGATTATAGCTGGGTTTTGTTTTGCGGCTTTGAGGACGGCATTTTTTGCGGCGATTAGGTTGTCTTCTAGGGTATTGCGTATTTCCATGTGTAATATGCTCACTTTCATTGGGGTGTGCCTCGATTAATTGTTATGAGTTTTGTTTTTGAACATTTAAACTTAGTTGATTCAATTGTTTTGTTTAACAAGTGACCATTTGTTCAGCATTATATTCAGTTCCAGCACAGATGTTTACATTTTATCGCCTTTTATATGCATACGGTAAACTTAAATACTGCCTGAACGACAAACACTGTAATGCGAGGGATAAAAATGACAATTGATGAGTCAGAAGTTAACAAACTCTTGCCCGAAGTTAAAACATTAATCAACAAAGTCGTCAAGGAAAACATGGCCGACGGCTTCCTTTTTTCCGCTGGAACAGACACCCAAATAATCGCTTACGAAGCAGTCAAATACAAACCCGACATTCCCTGCCTAACCTTAGCTTTCAAACATGGACAACCCAAAGACACTGAATATGTCAAGAAAATGGTAGAACTCCTGCATCTAAAACATGAAACCTACCAATTCGGTAAAGAAGACGTAATGAAGTTTTTCCCAAAAGTTGTGGAAGCACTCAAAAAATATGACCCTATGGAAATTCGGAACAGTCTACCCGTCTATATCGGCTTAACACTGCTAAAACCCAAAGGCATAAAGACCGTTTTTACTGGTGACGCGTTGGACGAGCTTTTCGGTTACCCGTGGCAATTCCACCTTTCAGAGGAACAGTTCGCGGTAAAGCAACAGGAAATGTGGGCAGAAATGGGATTCTCCTCATTCCCAATGGCAGAATCACTTGGAATGCAAATTAAAGCACCATACCGAGATCCCGAATTCATGGCTTGGGCAATGAAGTTACCCATCAAATACAAAATTAACATGTTCAATGGCGTGAAATACGGCAAATGGATTTTGCGCAAAGCATACGAAGACGTAATTCCAAAAGACATCATTTGGAGACCCAAAGCACCTCTGGAAGCAGGCACAGGAACAGAAACATTGCGCACATACTTCAACGACATGATAACGGACACTGAGTTCAATGAGAAAAAGGTAGCCATCAAGGCAGCAGACGATGTAGAAATCCAAGATAAAGAACAGCTCCTCTACTACGAAGTCTTCCGCAAAAAATTCGGCAAACCCAAAGATGTGTTCCCCAAGGTCGAAGGCGGCGTACAGTGCCCCAAGTGTCACAGCTACATTAAAACAAAGATTCAGTTCTGCAAGACATGCGGAGCTTACCCCATCTAATTTCTTTATTTTTTGTTTGTAATTTTGGGAAAGACTTAATTCTCTAATATAGTAATTGTGAAAAACAACCAGAGGCAAAAGTGCTTGGCTAGTCTATCACAATTAAAGTTTGCAATGGCAACTTCCATTTTCCTATCAGCCTTTATATTTGGCTTACTCATATTTGTGATCGTTTACTTCTTGCAGTTAGATGTTTTTACTGGGTTACTGATAGCTTTAGGTGGCTCAGCATTATTCATCTTATTCCAGTATGCGGTTGGTCCAGCGATTGTTGCTGCGACAGCACGATTGCATTATTTGAAGCCCGGCGAGAATCCTTGGCTTGAATCAACTGTCAAAGAGTTAGCTGATAAAAGCGGCATACCCATGCCCAAACTAGCAACTGTTCCAAGCAACACCCCAAACGCATTCACGTTTGGTAGAACAACCAACACAGCAACCTTGGCTGTGCACGAAGGGTTGTTGCAGCAACTGAACGAAAATGAAGTAAAAGGTGTTATAGCTCACGAGTTGGGGCACATCAAACATAAAGATTACATAGTTATGACGGTTCTTTCAGCGTTGCCACTAATTGCCTACTATATTGCCCAAGTAACCTTGTATGCGGGCTCTTTTAGCGGCGGACGACGAAACAGTAAAGATAATTCTGGTGCCGCTCTGATTGCAATTGGTGTAATCTCGTTCGCTGTCTACATTATCACATTCTTAATTGTTATGCGGCTTAGCCGACTTCGAGAACACTATGCCGATGCCTACTCTGCCTACGTTACAGGTTCACCTCGAGAGCTTGAGAGTGCTTTGGCAAAAATCACCTACGGCTTATCCATTTCACCTAAAGCTCCCGAGGGTGCAAGAGCTTTCTACATCGAAGACCCAGGTATGGCAAAACAGGAGGTCCAGAGCATCATGGACAAGAAAGACGAATACGACTTAGACCATGATGGGGTTTTGGATGAACGCGAGTTGCAGTTGGCAATGGAGAAAGAATCCAAATCGACTTGGGTTCAACTGAACAGTCTATTTGCGACGCATCCGCCAACCTTTAAGCGAATTCTACTTTTGAAAGAAATCGATCAGGAAATGACCACTGGGAACTACAGCAACGACAAAATGTACACTCATGTCTAAACGGTCATCTTTTTGTTTGAAAATGTTGAAATTCATGCGAAGACTAATATCCCCCAAGTAATAATTACCTTAAAACCATAAAAAGAGAAACTAAAATGGTAAATTACTGTCCAGAATGCGGCGGAGAAATACAATACATCTCTTTGACAAAACACTATGTCTGCAAAAGCTGCGGTTTATCCTGCACAGGGCAGGAACTCAATGATTTACATGACAAAAATAGACCTGCTGATGAAACAGAAGAAGAGGTTAGGCAGAACCGCCGAAAAGAATACCTTAAATGGTATTTAAGCAAAAAATAAGTCCCCAAAAGGTTAACGAGCCTTTTTCGTTAGCCTTGACTCTGTTTGTTATGAGCTATTATCTGATACTTACTCTTTCTTTGAAACCTGGTTTTAAACCATTTTATTTCAAAATGAATTCAGCAAACGGTTTAAAGGAAAAACGACAATAAATCTAACAATTGAGGAACGGATAATGACTATCGACATCGAAATTATTTGCATTGGCAACGAGCTTCTCATAGGCAAAATTAAAGACACAAACGCGCACTACCTTGCCAAACAAATCACACAACTTGGTGCAAACGTCAAACAAATAACCGTAATCCAGGACATCATCACAGAAATCGCCAAAACAATTAATGAAGCTATAGCTCGAAAACCCCGATTCATAATCACNACAGGCGGGTTAGGACCAACCTTCGACGACAAAACCCTTCAAGGCATTGCCGAAGCACTAAATCGAAAACTGTCAGTTAACCCCCAGGCTCTCGTTATAGTCAAGCAAAGAACACAAAAGTATCTAGAACAAAGGGGATTGCCAACAGAGTTTGAGATGACACCTCCAAGAGTTAAAATGGCAACATTGCCCGAAGGGACCGAGGTGGTTAACAACCCCGTGGGAACCGCTCCAAGCGTCCGAGTTGATGTGTCTGGGACCGTTTTGTTTGCTCTGCCAGGCGTCCCGGTAGAGGTAGAGGGAATTTTTGAAGAAACCATCTTGCCGCTGATTAAGAATGCGGTGGGTAACTGCGTTTTCAGTGAGAAAAGCCTCTTTGCAGTTAACATTTTTGAATCTCGCTTGGCTCCTTTAATTGACAAGGTTATGAACGATAATTTGGGCATCTATATCAAATCTCATCCAATGCGTTCTGAAAATAAGCCTCACATTGAACTGCACTTGACAATTACTGCAATTCAAGAAAGTATGCCGAATAAAAAACTGGCAAAAGCAACACGTGAGCTTGCTGTTTTAATAAAAGCAGCTGGCGGCGAAGTTGTTGCGTCTTAAGGATAATTTGGGAATAAACATTTAAGAGAATTAGCCCATCGAAAAATAACAGTGGCCACAACAACATGAGACGGATTTATCTTAAAGCCCTAAGCATAGCAGCAGTAGTGTTGTTAGTGCTTTCTTTAGAACCGCTCAGCCTAGCCCAAGCCCAAACAACCGATTACACGGTTTCTTTTCTGCTCTACCATCATCCAGACAGCGACTTAACCTATGAGTTAAACATAACCATTCCACAAGCTCTCTACCAATACTACACTATGCAGAGTCATGCCCTCTCTTCAAACAAAGATTTCTACAAATTCGTCACTCCCTACACTCTAAAGCCCATCGCTGATAGTCTTTGGCAGATTTACAACAACACCGAAGACTTNACTAACGGCGTTTTAATGCTAGTGCATCAAATAACTTACCAAGAAGTAATTCCAGGCAAGTATCCAGTTGAAACCTTAGTTAATGGCTACGGCGACTGTGACCTCTTCGCCTACATTGCCGCTTCTATTCTGGAAGCAGGTGGAATCTCAACGGTGCTCCTCTTTTACAAAGCTCAGGAGCATATGGAAATTGGAGTGGACCTTGGCCGCGCTCCGACTGAGACCAGGGTTGGTAGCTACAGTATCAACTATCGAGGTGTCTCTTTTTATATTGGCGAATGTACAGGCAACGGTTGGCGAACAGGCTGGCGAATCGGAGAAACTCCAAGTCAATATCAGAACATTTCCTCCCAAGTAATCTCGTTTGAAAACGTGGAGCAAAGATCTATCGGACAAGTTTCAGCGAGTCTAAGAGAATTGGACCCGAGTTCTTTATCAATGCAGATTTTTCCTCCAATTTTCCTTGAAAATAACACTGTTACTGTAAGCGGCCAAATACTACCTCAAGCGGTAAACGAAAATGTTACTTTGCAAACGAGAATTGGCAGCGAAGGTTGGACAAATGTTGGGACGGTGTTAACTCAAACGGATGGGCGGTTTGAGTTCAATTGGGCCCCTGAAAAGGGAGGAATCGTTGCCGTTCAAGCGACTTGGAAAGGGAATAGGCAGTATAATGGTGCATCGAGCACTCAAACAAGCGTCATCATCTTGCCTTTGTACGTGGTTTTGTTAATAGTTGCTTTGGTGTTAGCACTAACCCTACTAATAGCGGTACTTTTCAAAACCCGTCATAGAAAACAATCGCTGACTCTTCCTTCGCTGCCCCCGGAAACATGACCTTCCTTAATTAAGCAGAAGGCGTCCCAAAAAATAGAATGATAAAAAATCAAAAAAGGAAAAAATTAGGCTTTTTTGGCTTTCTCAAGCTCTTTTTTGAGCTGTTCGGCCTTATCGGTCTTTTCCCAGGGGAAATCCATGTCTTCTCTGCCGAAGTGGCCGAAAACCGCTGTTTTCTTGTAGATCGGTCTTAGCAGGTTAAGTTGTTCGATGATTGCTTTAGGTCTCATGTCAAAGTATTTGTTGACGAGTTCTAGGATTTTTTCGTCGGAAAGTTTGCCAGTTTCGTTTGTGTTTACNAGCACTGAGATTGGTTTTGCAACGCCGATGGCATAGCTTATTTGGATTTCGCATTGGTCAGCTAAACCTGAGGCAACTACGTTCTTAGCGATGTATCTTGCCATGTAACAGCCTGAACGGTCAACTTTTGAGGGGTCTTTGCCGCTGAAGCATCCACCGCCGTGGCTTCCAACTCCTCCATAAGTGTCAACGATGATTTTGCGTCCTGTTAACCCAGAGTCTGCCAGTGTTCCGCCGATGACGAATCTGCCTGTTCCGTTGATGACATAGTTTATGTCCTGTGCCATCATCTCAGAGGGTATAACATATTTTATTACTTTTTCTATGATGTCACTTTTGAGTGTTTTTTCATCGACTTTTCCATTGTTTTGAGCAGCGATAACTACGGTTTTAACACATTTTGGTTTGCAACAGTCATATTCCACTGTAACTTGAGATTTGCAGTCTGGACGCAGATAAGGCATGATTCCTGTTTTTCTGCATTCAGCTAAGCGTTTAACAAGTTTATGCGCCAACATAATTGGGAGAGGCATAAGTTCTTTTGTCTCGTTTGATGCGTAGCCGAAAACCATTCCTTGGTCGCCGGCGCCTTGCTCGTGACCTTTGGATTCGGTGACTCCCATAGAAATGTCAGGGGACTGTTCGGTCAATGAAACCAGAACGCCGCATGTTTCCCAATCTAAGCCATCCTTTGCATTGTCAAATCCAATTTCTTTAAGTGTTTGGCGGACAATTTTTGGAATNTTAACGTATGAGCAGGTGGTGATTTGACCAGTAATCATTACTGTTCCCTGCATAACGAGGGTTTCGCAGTCAACTCTTGCTTTTGGGTCGCTTGTGAATATTGCATCTAAAACGCTGTCGGATATTTGGTCTGAAACTTTATCTGGGTGACCTTCTCCAACTGATTCGGATGTGAACAAATATTTTCCGTTTTTCTTCATGGAATCTCTCTTCTGTTCAATCGTATGTTAGGCATAGTAACTCGGCGTTTTTCTTAAAAGTCTTTCGACAAAGCACAGGGAGAATCTACAAGAAATCGTGTTGTTGTCGTCTTTCAGAAACCATTTTAACCTATAAGTAATACAGAAAGCAGAGTGATAATTTGAAAAAAGTAGTTTTAACTCAAAATGCGCCAAAACCAATTGGCCCCTATAATCAAGCAGTGCAGGCGGGTAATTTCCTGTTTATTTCTGGACAATTAGCTTTTGACCCACAAATAGGCAAACTAATCGTTGAAAACGTCAGACTTCAGACTCGTCAAGTTATGGAGAACATAAAAGCTATCTTGGAAGCAGCTGACTACCACCTAAAAGATGTGGTTCAATCTACCGTTTACCTCTCTTCGTTGTCACTGTTTGAAGAGTTCAACCAAGAATACGCCAAATACTTTGAAGGTGATTTTCCTGCTCGCGCCACAGTTGGGGCAGAACTTAAATCTGGAGCACTTGTTGAGGTTTCAGTGGTCGCTTACAAGGACTAAAAGTTTTGCATTGATAAATTATAAAAACCCATTCGACGTTTAACTAGTATAGTGCAAAATATGGCGGTATCTTTCAAGAAGTTTATGCAGCAAATCGCTGGAAAAAAAGCTCCTGGACCCTCAACTAGTTTCACTATATTCCATATATTCTACGCTTTGGAGCTTCTTTCGCAGAATCCTTTGGGTAGAAACAAACTGGCAGAAAAACTAAACGTTGGAGATGGAGCAGTGCGCACCATAATTGCCCGACTAGTGGACGCTGGTCTAGTTGAAAAATCGAAAGAAGGCTGTAACCTCACTAAAAAAGGGCTAGAGTTTTGGGGGCAATTCAAAGAAATCTTCCCGAAACGAATAGAAATCCCTAAATCAGAGTTGACAGGCTCTGAATTTAATTTTGCTTTCTTAGTAAAGGACAGCGGCCAAAAAGTAGGGTCAGGTATTGATCAACGTGATGCAGCCATCATAGCAGGTGCAAGAAAAGCATTAGTCATAGTTGTTAGGGGCGGACATTTAAGCATTGAGTCTGTTAGCGATTGCATCGAGCAGCAATATCCTAAAGCTGCAAACCTGCTCATTGAGGAATTGGCGCCTCAAAATAACGACGTCATAATTATAGCAGGTGCCGATTCTCTATTGAGAGCAAAGCGAGGCGCTTTTGCTGCAAGCTGGTCGCTAATCGCAGCTTAAGTGGTATATTTTTCTCCTTCATTGAGAATTCGTTCGAGNAGCGTGTTAACGTTTACCATGCCCTCATTCGATTTCGAAGAAATAGGCATCAAAAGGAATTGTAGGCCCAGTTTGTTGATGGCTTGCATCATATTTCGGCTAAAGAGGCGTTTTGTTCCTTCAAGTTTTTGCTCAATCGCTTCTTCGAGTGCATTGGTGTTTGCAGACCAATTCGCGATTGCTTGCACATCTTTCTTGGGTATTAAATCGCTCTTTGAAAGCAAATGCACCTGCGGCTGGAAAAACCTGTTGTAAACCGCTGCGGCCAAGAACATGTTTGAAACGTAATTTAATGGGTTAACGGAGAAGACAGCGTCAAAGAGGTAGATCAAGGCTTTTGGTTCTTTGGTTAATTCGTTAACAATATATGGTCCGCTTGCTCGAAAAGCGAAAAGCTCCATTTGTCCCGGAGTATCCACTAAAACAATGTCGGCATGGGCTTCATCGATGTCGCGGGTTAAATTCTCTATTTCGTCAGCGATTAAATCAGCTGCCATAACCAAAGCGCCGTTTGGACCTAAACCATATTTCTCCATTATGTCGCCAACTTCTACGTAATTGCGTACATCTACATCGGGTTGATAAGGTAGTTTTAATGCGCCAGGATCTAAGTTGACGATGGCAACGTCCTGTTTGCTCATTTTCAGCCACTCTGCAAATGCAGCTGTAAATAGTGATTTACCTGAACCAGCAGTTCCGATAATAAACGCTAAAGGCATGTTCTATTCTCCGATGTACGTTTGATTGAGTTGGAAATAATAACCTTTCTACTACCAGATCAAAGCCGTTTACAATTTTAACTGATATTTTGTTTTGTATCCAATTTTAGCCTTCTCTAACAACTTATCAACAACAATGAAAATTTTAATCAGAGAATAATTTTCTTTAAAATACACTTTGAGAGAAATTTATTATTGAGTTGATATAGTTCTTCTTTAGTAGATCATCACGAAGAAAAATAAATGAACTTAAGAAAGGGATTAGTTTATTGTAACTTTACCCATTGGGTTTTTGCGTAGCGCTTCGAGTGCTTTGGGGTCTTCCCGTAGGACTTTGGGTATGTAGTTGCAAGCTGGGTCTGATTCAAAGAGGTCGCCGGTGTAGTATTCTGCTCGTGTTCTGCATCCACCGCAGATTTCTCGGTATTCGCATACTCCGCATCTGCCCTTCAGATTGCTTTTGTCGCGTAATTTTAGATGTAGTTCACTTTTCTGTAGTTCAGCCCATGCAGTGCTTAACTTCTTGTCTTTGACGTTGCCGATTCTGTAGCCTTCGTGGAATCCGCAGCTTCTGAAGTCGCCGTTTTCGGTGATGCCGATATAGTTGCCGCCGATTGTGCATTTTCCGAGGTAGCCTTCGTTGTACCATTGCCAGAAGTCTGTTGGGTTCTTTTGGCGTACGATGCGGGCGTAGAAGGGTGCGTAAACGTTGACTTTGACTGTGCCATAGAGTTTGCGTTGTATGTCGTAAATTTCGTTGAATGCTTCCTCATATTGATCAGGTGTGGGAGCTAATTCCTCCATGTTTTCGCCCGCTCTGCCTACCGGAACAAGGTTGTGGTAAACTAGCATGCGCGCTTTGTATTTTTCCGCCAACATTGCTGGATGAGCCATTTGTTTAATGTTGTGCTTAGTCATGGTTGTAACTAAACAGTCGAGTAATCCGACACTGCTAAGTTTCTCCATGGCATGGATAGCTTTGTCATAACCCCCTTTACGGCGAATCATATCGTTTGTTTCTCTGTTACCGTCGATGCTGATGGCTGTATGAACTTCGTACTTTGTCAGTTTATTGAAGCGTTCTTCATCCCATGCAAAGCCGCTTGTGATCAAGCTGACTTTCATGCCGTGTTGTTTCTCAGCGTATTCGATAACTTCCCAAACGTCTGGTCTAACTAAGGGCTCTCCGCCGCTGATTCCTAGCCATTGTGAGCCGAACTCGGCCATTTCATCAACCATATGTTTAGCTTGTGCAGTGTTCAGCTCTTGGTCTTTAGCGTATTGTTTGGTGTAACTACAATACG
>JGI20214J51650_10002519_pt1 | contig 11553 bp, 10 predicted proteins | sample WetSurMetagenome_FD_51650 | JGI IMG/M metagenome (IMG submission 51650)
ATCCCTGTTCGATGCGGCAATGACGCGCACATTGGCTTTGATGGTCCTGGACGAGCCCAGCGGCTCATAGCATCGCTCCTCGATAACCCGCAGCAATCGGACCTGAAGAGCCGGGGATACATCGCCGATTTCGTCCAAAAGGATGGTGCCTCCCTCGGCTATCGCAAAACGGCCGGAGCGATTCCGTTTGGCGTCCGTAAACGCTCCCGCCACATGTCCGAATAATTCGGATTCCAGCAGCGTGTCTGGGAGAGCTCCGCAATTCACGGCCACAAAAGGACCTTTTGCGCGGGTACTGAGATCGTGGATGGCTCGGCTCAAAAGCTCTTTGCCCGTGCCACTTTCCCCTTGGATGAGAACCGTGCTGTCGCTCTGCGCCACATCGGGAAGGATGGAAAATATCCTTTGCATCAGAGGCGAGCGCGAAATGATATCCTGGAAGCGATAGCGGCGGTCGATTTCCTTGCGAAGGGTTTCCACCAGACTCAGGTCGCGAAATGTTTCCACACCTCCCATGATCCGGCCTGCCTCATCCCTGAGCAACGCCGTGCTGATGCTTATGGGGAGCTCGCGGCCGTCGGCATGAAGGATGGCAATGGGCTTGTTCACTACCGGTTTCAAGGTTTCCAGGGTATGTTTGAGCACACAAGTGGTCTCGCAGACATTTGCTCGGAAGACTTCACAGCAAGGTCTACCGACTGCCTCAGCAGCCCCGATTCCGGTAATCTCCTCAGCGGCTTTATTGAAGAAGGTGATTCTCCAGTCAAGATCTACCGTAAAGACCCCGTCGGCGATACTATTCAAAATGATCTGCGTCTGTGGCGACAAATCCGATTTTGGGGGCCCTGTGCCCACCGTATATTCACCGTCCAAGCAACCTCTCCCGCTTTCCGACGGCCTCCTTCTTCAGCCGGTTCAAGGTCTTTTCCAGAACGGGCACAACGTTCTCACGAATGTCGCCCGCGACGGCGATAAACATCACGTCATCCCCCACGCAGCGTCTGCCCATGAAGAGATAGGCCTCCACGGCGGCGATGCCGGGCTCTGCGCGCATCTCCTGCAGGATTCTCTCCCAGACGTCGGCATCCACATCGATATCGAGGTATTCCGCGACCTCACCTGCACGGGAGGTGCCGCGCACTATTCCATTGTGGCACGCAATCATGCCAACCTTCGAAAAATCTATTTCCCGCTTAATCTTTTCAACCAGGTCGTTCAAAGTCGGCATCCTCCTGCTCCTTTCCACCCGCCGTTCCCGGGTTTCCGAGTTCAGGGGCTCACCCGCTTCTCACCCGGCATTGCCAACGACGGTCGCTTTCCTCAAATATACCTCCTTTCAGACACGGCTTCACCCAAAAATCGCTCGGAACGCTTTCCCTTCCCCTAGGAACGGTGCTGATTGCCGAGCACCACCCGTGCAGGAAGGCATCAGCAAAGGAGCTAATTTCTTTGGAAGCAAAGCAACCGGCTGGACTTGCAGACGCCTGGATTCCTATAGCAAAGGATGGTTTGCTCTCCCTCGAAAAGGGCGAGCTGTGGTGGCGGGGTGGAAGATGATCACATGGAAGATCCTGGTGCGGGTGATTTCCTGACCAGAGGAGTACCACATTCCCGGCAGACCGATTGGGTACAGGGCATACCGCGACTGTGAGGCACCTCCCTGCCGCATTGTGGGCAGATACATACAGCAACTCCCATGGCGCTTCCCGTTCCCCTTCCTGCAGAACCACGGCCTCTGCCTTGACCCTGTTGACGCCCCATTGGTCCACCTTTTCCTCGATTTTCCGGCATAACGATTCCCCCCTGTTCTGAACCCTGATGAGTTAGACTCGGCCCGGTCAACGGCCGGGGACGCCCTGTGTATCGGCATCCCGGCAATCGGAAACGCGACTGGTCGAGTTCATCGGCCCGGTAGGCCTCGACCACCTCATCAATTGCGCCGCTTATGCCGCAAATGAACTCCAGACCGAGATGCTGGCCATAGCTCAGGGCGTGCGGGCTCAACGCCCCACAGATGATGGCTGAGACATTCTTGCTGTGGAGTAGCCTCAATAGGTCGAAAACGTTGCTCTTGATGGTGAGTCGTTCTCCATCATGAAAAGATTCCCCAGCGTTCTTCGGAATCAAGAGTATCGTCGAACACCAGTCCAGGACTGGCGCAACGCGTGATTGATGTAACGGAATGGCAATCATGTTTTATCAGCCCGTCATTAGGCCTCTCAAATCTTTGGCTGTAGCTCTTCTGTCAGCTCCTCAGAACGGTGGATGACGTCGCTGACAAAATTAACCAGAGCAAAGGTGAAAGGACTACCGTTTTCGCCTTCAGTCAGAGTGTGTCCCAAATCGGAGGCTTCCACTACGCGAGGGTCGAAGGGCAGAGATCCCAGGAAATGCACATTCATTTGCTCGGCGGTTTTTTTCCCACCGCCCTGGCCGAACAGGGGACTCTCCTGACGGCAATGCGGGCAAACATAGCCGCTCATGTTTTCAACCAGCCCCAAGATAGGCATTCCCAGGTGATGGCAGAAATTGATTGATTTGCGAACGTCTGCCAAAGCAATCTCCTGGGGTGTTGTGACGATGACCGCGCGGGTGCCGGAAATTGTCTGGGCGACACTGAGGGGTTCGTCACCGGTCCCGGGTGGTGAATCAATCACCAGATAATCCAACTCTCCCCATTCAACTTCGGAGATGAACTGCTTGATGACGCCGTGTTTTACGGGACCGCGCCAGATAACAGCCGAATCCCGGTCGTCCAAAAGGCACTCAATGGAGATCACCTTCACATGATCGTTGTAATCATGCGGCACCAAGGTTTTCTCTTGCTCATTGAAGCGAAACATCCCCGAGATGTCAAGCATCCTGGGAATGCTGGGTCCGTGGAAATCAACGTCGAGCACTCCAACTCGGTATCCCAAACGACCCAGACCGATGGCCAGGTAGGTAGCAACACTGCTCTTGCCGACTCCGCCTTTGCCGCTCATGACGAGCAGTTTGTGTCTGATACGGGAGAGACGGTCGTGAACTCTTATGGTATCGTCGTTTGCTTCTTCATGATGCTGGTGATCGCAGGAATTTCCTGCATTTTTTTGACATGCTTCCATTTCTTTGAGCTCCAATTTCTGTAGAGTCATAATGTTATGAGTAACCCGCCTTCCTTAGTTGGTCGGGAGAGAGAAGGGGTGAAGTCGGCAGCTGCGTGCTGCAGGTTCGAACTTGCCCTCTTCTCTCCCAACGGTTTGGGTGAAGGGTTACTATGGGATCGGGACGGATACCTGGGGAGGGATAACCTGCCCGATCGCCATCTGATATAAACAAGAACAATGCCAATTCGATCAATCGGGCTTGTAATCGCCTGCTTCCAGCGGAACAAAGGCTTGGGGGAAAGGCTCTGTGGAAAAATGGGGAAACTGCCCGGGAACGGAATGCACCCTTGCCAACTCAGTTTCGGCTTCGCAATGTACCCTCTGCAGGACCTTTGCCGATCACCTCATTGGCTCAGGGATGCGGGGATTCGGAATTACCGTCGTAGCTTTCAGGTTTCTGCTACTCGGATAAATTCCTCCACCGTTTCGAATGGATTTGAATCCTCCGTCTTGCCGATGAATGTCAGGAATCGTTCCTGCACCTGGGTATCGGGAAACGGGGTGACATCCCAGCGGCCGGCAACGTATTGAAAGAGCATGGTCTGGCTCGGAGCGGAAAGCTCGATAATACCCTTGACGCGAAAAATCGAAGATGGCAGCGAGGTCACCGCCTTGAGGAAGGCCTGGCGATCCAAAACCTGCGACAACCGGATGGTTTGAGACCAGAGGTGATCGTGTGCGTGGGTGTGAGGGGGCTGTCTGCCCTCCCCATCAACGGCTAGCCCACTCGTGTTGGTGGCTTCCGGTTCCAACCGATCGTCCACATCGAAAATCATGGCCGGATTCACATCACCCCGACAGCTCTCGACTATGGGAGCTTGCGGGTTGATCTGGTGCAATCGATGACGCAGCTTCTGTAAACGCCTCTCGTCGACCAAATCGTTCTTGTTCAAGATGAGCACGTCCGCCGCGGTGATCTGGTCGGTGGCGATGGCATAATCCTTAAGGCTAACATCGCAGTTGAGGGCGTCTACCATGGTCACGGTGGCATCGAAACTGACCCACTCCGCCAGTTCCCCCAATTCGTCCAACAAGTTCTTTGGGTTGGCCAGCCCTGAGGTTTCGAGGATGATGGTGTCGGGGGAAAAGCTATCGAGTACCCCATGAACCGCCCGCTTGAGGTTGCCAACCAGGCTGCAGCACACGCAGCCATCATCGATCTCGGTCACCGTATAGTCCAGGAGCTTTCCGTCCAGGCCGACCTCGCCGATCTCGTTCTGAATAACCGCCACGAAGCGGCTGCGCTGGTTCTGGTACTCGATAAAGTGCTGTAAGAAGCTGGTCTTGCCCGAGCCGAGAAAGCCGGTAAGGATAATGAGTGGCGGGCGCTCGTCGATTCCCACAAATTTTTTGTCGATCGTCGTGCCCGCGTGGAGTTGGTGTGCACGCCACCAAAGCCGATCAGGGTAGTCCGGCGGCAGCGGCTCAAGCGAACGCCAGCGAAGGCAGTGGATGGGCGGCTGGTTGGAATCGTGGTCGTCTTCCTCGAGATCCTCGAACCGGCCTTCGCCATATCCCAAAAGGAGCTTGAATTGCCAGAGGTCGGCGGCGACCGAGCGCATTGCGCCCGTGCGGTCGTAGACGATCTGGGTGGCGGGAAAGCGGCGCTCGCTCAGATAGCCCGGCGGTTGCCCCAGGTTGAAGGTGGACGACGCTGCCAGCGCGCTAAAAAGCCCGGACGCCACTTCCATGGCGGGGAAATCCTGGTCGCAGCCCCCGGGGTCGATCAGCGGCACCAGTTGACCGCTACCGGAAAGGAAGACCCCGTCTTTGGCAATCGTCCGCTGCGTGGAAAGACTTTCCAGGTTCAGTGCCAGCGCCTTCCCGTCAGCATCGACCGCGAGGTCGATAAGACCAATGCTGAAGAATCGGCTCAATTCGGGATGCGATGGGAACTCCCTGACGTGCTCGAGATAGTCCGGATCTTGAGTCAGGGCGGCGGCCTGAAGCGAACAGCCCTCGACCAGTTCTTCGTTGGGATCAGGGAAATAATGCAGGACAAACCGGCCTCGAAACCAGCCAGGGCATGGCTCGATGCCGTTGAAAAGCAATCCGAACACCCCTGCAAACGCGCTGATTTTGACCGTCCAGCACTCACCATCCGCCGTGGCTTGTTTCAGCCCCCGCCAGCCGATGTGGTGGCGGACGGCCGGCACGAAGTTCGCGCGCACCAGGATGGCCCGTAGGAGCTCCTGGACGGCAGCTTCCGGTCGGGACTGAAGATCTCCCTGAAAAAAATGCCTCAGGATCACGCTCGTTTTTCCAACCCGTCGGGTGCGATTCAGCTCATCGAAGCCGCAAACCGGCAATTTTGATTGCCCCACGGTTGTATCCATCAGGGAACAGTTCCCCAAGTTGGTCAATTTCAAGTTTGTGGGCCTCACAGGTTTGATGGAACGTTGGCACGTTACCGGTTCGTTCAAATTGCTTACGGAGGAACCGAATAATACGCCAGTGCTTTTCTTTCAACTCCGTCATTTTCATATCTCTGGCCCGGAGGACGGCGTATTCTTCATCCCATTCTTCAGGATCGACCAGAAATCCCCAGATATTTATACGGTACGTTCTCTCTCTCAGGGGTGCCGTTTTTTTGGACATTCTCTCAGTCGGCAGCCAGGATGAATGAACCTCTTCCTCCATATAGGTGAGTCCCGCCAGCTTGCATGCTCCCCGCAGATACCCGGGAGGGAAAAGTCTCTTCAAATCGGCCAGCTTCATTCCACAATCCTTGCCTATTTCGTGCATCATGGGACATCTGCCCGTTTCGGCAAAGGTATTTCGAATAAACGAGATGATACACCAATGTTCGTTGGTCAGCCCTGAAAGGATCCCGACCAAGGGCGCCAACCCCCTCGCAAAGTCTTCATCCCATTGCTCCGGGTGTACCAAAAAACCCTTTTCATCAACCTCGTACTCCTTGCTTTGAAATTCCACGGTTGTCATGGCTCCCTCCTAAACTATTAGTTAGCATTCGCGTTACCCGACTGTCACGCTCCAGCTCTGAAAACACCGAAGATGTACCAGTAGCCTGTCACCCTTGCCTCGAAGCCAGTCGGAGCATGGACGGTTCTCCAACCTCTCTCGGGGGGTGCAGAATTAACGTACCGTGGCTGCAGCTCCCAAAAACTCCAGGGAGATGATGCGTCCGCCCTTCCACCCACCCGGTAAACCTGGACGGTGTCGGCCGGGATCTCACTGGAGGTGCCCACCATACGTCCCTGGACCGTGTAAGTGATAACCGGTCCGTCTCTTTCCACCCCGGTCACCGAAGGCTCCTTGATCACCAACAGGCCCATGGCCCGGCGGATGATGCCCTGGTCGGCGTATTTCTCAATCACCCTGGCGTACTTCTCCTGGGAATCGTGGGACTGCATACACTCCCCCATTTCCGGGATGATGTCCTCGTGCGGCCTGGGCTTGGAACCGAAGAATTCCAACGAATTGATTCTGCCGTTTTCCCAGCAGGCCTTGTAGACTTGGGTCGTATCGGACGGGATTTCGCTGCTCGTTTCGACCAGGGCGCCCTCAACCGTGTAGCAGACGGTAGAGCCTCTGATCTCGGTTTGCACGACGGAGGGATTCTTGATGACCAACAGCCCCATAGCCTGCCGGACAATGCCCGGATCGGAATATTTTTTCAAAGCTGCCAGATATTCCTGCTGCGAGCCGTGAGCCGCCATGCACTCCTTCATCTGGGGGATCAGGTCTGGCGCCCCCGAGGCACTCGAGGGGAGCAGCAATAAACACATAGAAAAGATCAATAATGGCTTCATCGGGGACTCCTCATTTCATCCACGAAGGCACACGGGGTCAATACTCCACCTTGCCTCCCTTGGGGCCACCCCAGGTGAAGCTGACGATCTTGCTCCCCTTCCACCCCAAGACAAAAATCCGCACCGTGCCCGCCGCCGCTTCAGAGTGCTCGCACTTCTCGACCCGGGACTCCAGGGTGAAATAGGTGATGCCGTCTTTTTCCTCAGATTTAGTCACGACCGGCTTGGCCATCTCACATATGGTCAACTCCCGGGGCACCACCCCAGGTTCTCCATATTTCTCCAAAACCGCAGACCGCTGAGCCCGATTACTGAAAGCGTCGAGCAATTCGTTCATTTCCGGAATGAGCTTGGGCCCGAAAAAGCCCGCGGTCCCGACGGCGAGCATGATCAAGAGCAGATGCCTTCCTTTTTCACGCAAAGTCTTCACCATTATCCACCTCCCGGATGAGTACCGTGGCAGAAGATCAGCGATCACCTGCCACGATTGCCTGAAATTGCCTAAAGAGGTTGTCAAACTTCAATCCCGAACCCGATCTTATCGCCGTTGCCAAGGTAGTTCGTCTCTTTGGTACGGTAGCGTGCCGTACCCTTGATAACGGGGTAGCCCCCCTCGACAAATTTCTTGGCACAGAGCAGCCCGGTACAGTGGTTGCAACCGATCTTCTTGAACCCGTATTTCCCGAGGGAGAGCACTAAGTCGTCATACTTGGGGTCCCAGTCCTCGAAAGGGGAGATGTGCAGGCCACCGTAGATGCCGTAGAGCTGATCGTTTTCGTATTTGACCTCCTTGAAGGCCGTCTCGGCGAACTGGATAATGCCTTGGTGGCAGCAGCCGGTGATGCTGACCAGCCCGTGGTCCTTCACGTTGGCATAAATCGACTGCTCCCCGTAGACGCGGCAGATGATGGGGACGGCGAAAACAAAGGTCGCCAGCCCGGGGATGATGGGATTGAGTCCCGGTTTAACCTTGATCAGCTGGCCCCTGTGGCCGGCATCCTTAAGATACTGCATTCCTTCAGGATAAAATCCTTCCGGGATATAGGTGGTGATGGTCGGGTCGTACTTGTAGGTAACCGGAATGCCCCAGAAGTGGTCGAAGTGCTCGTGAGTGACGATGATGGCCTCGATTTCCCGTCTTTTCAGCATCTGGTCGATGCCCTCCCGCTTGAAACACTCGTCCATCCACTTGTAGGACCAGCCGCTGTCGAGGAGAAATTTACGCTTCGTGCCGTCCAGTTCCTCCAGTTCAACGAGGCAGGCAAACCCACCGGCATTTTCCGGATGGACAGCCAGTTTTTCGGCGATGGCCCAGGCTTCCTCGAGGTTGTTCGGCAGGAACTTCCGAATCTTGGTAACCCCACTCTCGTAGGTGCCTTTCCCCAAGCCGGTACCATCCCCGAAGGGCGGCCAATTGTAGCTGTACTGGTTGACCAGGAGTCCTCCGGCTCCTTTGATGTCACCCATGAGCACGGCATTTTCAAACCAGCTGGTCTCCGAAATGTTCGTCACTTTGACGGACTTACAGGTGCCGATGTCCGCCAGCTTGCGTCCGACTTTAGGCAAATACTCCTTGCTCCACGGGGAGTAGGAGAAGAGTCCCATCCCCAAAGCGGTGCCTCCCAGGACGCCCATAGCCGCTCCTCTAAAGAAATCCCGGCGGCTGATTTTGGTTTTATCCTCTGACATGATTTCTCCTTCTCTCACGTCATTTGATGACGGTGATGGATCTGTAGGCCCAGGGAAGAATACTCAGGACAATGAAGTAGAAGGCCACACCGCACACGGCGCCCACCCCCAGCCCCCAGCCCAGCGCGGGATTCCAGCGAATTTCGGCTACCTTCGCCTGCGCGGCGGCGTGATCCTGAGCAATCTCATCGGCGGTTTTCGGCACCATTTTCCAGGCCGGCCAGTTGTCCATGAACCAGTGGTGTGCCAGCCAGATATTGATCAGCCAGATGGTGGGAATCATCGGGAACTGCTGTTCGTGCATGAACCCCTTCTGGGTTCCCAGAAAATCGTGGGAGGTCGCATAATAGAAGATATAGAGCAGAATCGCGGCGGCGATGGTGATCGCGGTGCGGACCAACACGTTCACCGGCAGGCTGAAGCGCCGCGGCCAGTTGCCGCAGTAAAAATTGAGGAACAGGGCCGGCACCAGGAAGAACACCGCCATCTCGCCGACATGCAGCCAGCGCCAATCGGGCGCGTTGATGAGGCGCGTGCCGCGGATGGCAGGCCCCCAGGTCAGCTCCTGGGCGAAATAAAGGAAGAAGTGCATGCCCCAGGCAATGGCGATGATCCCGAAGAAGGCCACCACCCGGCGCAGCCAGTTCGTTTGGATGAGCTTGAACGGGAAGCGTTCCCAGATGGTTTCCACCAGCCACACGGTGACCGTGCAGCACATAATCCAGGAAACGTGAAAGTTCCCTGAAACTGTGTTGGCGAATTGTTCCCAGTAGGGCGGCGCGATGGAGGTAAAATACTGCCAAGGGTAATACAGAATCCCCATGTGGGAATGCATGGTCATAAAAAAAACCAGCGTGCTCAGGAAAAACGTCATGACCAGAATGCTGATGCCCTTGCCCGGCTGGTTCATGTCCTGCCAGGGGACCTCCTCACAGGCCACCACCCACGCCGGGCTCAACCAGGAGGCGATGGCCGCGAACATCAGGCAGGCCAGCGAGGCGTATTCGAGGGCAAAGAACTCCGTCATCTTGGGCAGCTTCATCAGGTTGCCGGGGTTGAAGTAGGCGATCCCGTAGTTACCCAGGAGGGACTCGAAAAAACCCTTGATGAGCACCAACAGAATGACAACGGAAATCGCGGTGAGGACCACCCCTTTGATGATCGGATGGGTGTTTTCCAGCCAGCTGCGCTTGAATGGCCAGTAATTAAAGATATAGACCATCCAGATCAGCATGATCAGCCACCAGCGGGTGTACATGTAACCGACATAGGGCGTGTACATCCGCATCCAGCCTCGGGGATCCTGGAAGATCCACCACGTGGCGTAAAATACCACCAGGGTCAGCACCAGCGCCACAATGGCCGGGATCGGCTGCGGCCAGCGCTCAACGAGTTTGCGTTCTTCCAAATACCCTACACCGAAACGCTCCATTCTAGCCTCCTTTCGCAATCACGTTGGGTCCTTGGTCAACCGGCCCGGAATCCCGGGCTGTCCTTGCCAGCTTCTCATAACACGGGCGTGACAGTTCCTCGATGCGGCGTTTGGAAGGGCTTCCGAGCCACTCCGCCTCCATTTCTACCAGAGAAGGATTGAGCTTGGTTGACTGGAGACCGAGCCGCTGTGCTCAGACCCCAGGATCTTCGAGACCTTTTTCAAGGCCGGGGATCAGTGCAGCAAGGGCTCAAAACCCGCAAGTCAAGATTGTCATTAAGCAACAGCAATGCCGTGCTGAGAGTTTCGAGGATACTGATTTATCCTATTGATTTGCAATCGGATTATCGATTCGTCAGCGATTTGGCAAAAACACACAGGGGCAAAATATACCCGAGACCAAGACCTAAATGATGCAGATTGTTCCTTGCTGCTGGGGCAGAGCTGCCGTAATTTGGAAAAGACCATCTTTGCTGCCGGTCGCATCCCGTAAGGAGTTGGCCAAAAACAAGTTGCGCCGATTTGGATTTTCTCCATCCACGAAGGCACACAAAGAAGAGGAAACCGGAATCGTACTTGGATACCTTGAGCCTGGCGCAAGCTTTGCTATCTTCTGTCGTGAAACGTCGACGAGGGCATCGTCTCTTTTTAAGAAGAGGTGTGGCAGGAAGAATTGGGTGCCAGTTGAATGGGGACGGGCGGTGACATGAAGAAATCCTGCGAAACCAAGGGAAATGACATGGTTCCCGAAATTGCGGAAGGGCTTTCTGCCAGCCTGGAAGATTATCTCCAGGTGATCTTCCACCTGGAGGAATCCAATCGTGTGGCTCGCGCCAAAGAGATTGCCGATCAAATGAGCGTTCAACGCGCTTCGGTGACTGGGGCACTGAAGGCGCTGGCCAACCGGGGGCTTATCAATTACAGCCCTTACAGCCATATCACCCTCACCGCTGAAGGACGTTACATTGCGCATGATATCGTGCGCCGGCACAACACCCTGAGGGAATTCTTCATCGCCACCCTGCAGCTCGATCCGCAACAGGCCGAAGCGAACGCCTGCCGCATCGAGCACGCCATAGACGCTGTCGCTGTTGACCGACTGGTCCATTTCCTGGAATTCCTCAAATTCTGCCCGCGCACCAACCTGGAATGGCTGGATGGCTTTGCGCTCTACTGCCAAAGCGGGGCACAGGATTCGAGCTGCAGAGAGTGTCTCCGGGTATGTCTCGACCAAATCCATTGAGTTTCTTCCCGATAACAGGTAGAAGGCGAGGAAAAAAGCAAACTACTCCGCTGCGGCTGGGAAGCGGATCAAAGGGTCAGATTTCGGGGCAGAAACGGTCAGGATTTAGGTTATGAGCGCCTACGATTTGTCGCGATATTTAAGTTGGTTTCAATCTTACATCAAAGGCTTTTACTTTGGCACGGAGGAGGATGTCGCCAACATGGATCTTAAAAAGGATCATTCCCTGAGAGTCCTGCAGGAGGCCAGGATGCTCACCGACTCCCTCCA
>JGI20214J51650_10002520_pt1 | contig 11553 bp, 24 predicted proteins | sample WetSurMetagenome_FD_51650 | JGI IMG/M metagenome (IMG submission 51650)
GGTGGCTTGAAAAATGCGAACCAAACTCTACNTATCAGAGAGATGTAAATCCGCTTGTACTGGACAAAATACCGATCCGAAAGATCAAAGCAGATTTTGCGGCGATGTATGCCTTGAAACAGCCCTTCTATACGAAGGGTAAAGTAGTTAGGAAATATTGGGAATCTGATACTGGTTATATCCTCTACATCCCGTATATCCCTAACCACTGGTCAGCGACATTTGAATATTCAGATCACGGAGCATCACGGAGCGAATTCTGTCGGTATTCTCACCAGATTGAAGGATACAAAATCAGCATCTACATAAGAGATATTCCGCTTGTTGAGAACGCAGAGTTTATCCGGAAAGTCAGAGATATTTTTGAACTTGCTGTTTATCATAAAAACGAAATCTCTGACAGCAGTATTATTGAGAACAAAGAGAGAATCCTCGAAGCCATCAAAAGGTTTCAGGGTGGATTACCGGGAGGGGTAAAAGCATGAGAAAAGTAAAACTTTCAGATGAAGATGAAATCCTTTTAAAAGAAGCGATCAGAAATCAGATATACCTTATTGATTGCTTACCAGTGGATGAGAGGGAAAACAAAGACGATTACATTGATCTTATCTATCGTGTATGCGGGTACGTCGTTTAATGACGGTAAATCATGGCGAATCACTGTCAGGTAATTACAAAAAAGAAGATGACCCCGGAGAAAATATCCTCTCTCATTGAGAGGTTAAACGCTACCAAGTTTCGCAATCTCATAAAAACTACATATACAGATTGTACCGGGAAGGTTGGTTGTTGGGGGAATCACGTATGGGAACTTGAAACGATCAACACAAACCCCAAAGACCCGGTAAATTACGGCGATAGGGTATGTTGGTTAAATACCTCTCGCCACTTTGAAATGCGACATGGTGGCGGGAGTAATTGGATATGGTGGGTAGATAGTGCAATCTGCAATGAGATAGCATTGGAGTTTGATGGATACGTATCAGACGATTCAGACGGAGAGAAGTATCCCGGTGTGAAAGATGAATACGCAGATTTTGACGCATACCTTATCCGGGCGAACCTTGCAGATCAATATCCTGATAAAATGAAATTTGTAAAATCACAATTCATTCAGGAAATGATCCCGCCGGAGTTTAGGTGGAAAAAAGAACGACGTAAAAAAGGTGATGATATAACATGAAAAAGATAAAACAAAAACATGAGACTGCCAAAGAAATAGCAGATGATTTAAATGAGATCACCCGGATTTATACCTTCACATATGTTTTTGAATGTGATGAGGGATTAGACCCGGCAGAGCAACTTGAACAGGAATTTTACGACATAACGTCAAATAACGACAAGATAACACGGTTTGGTATTATTGAAGAAGGTATCTTCAAACGTGTCCCGGAGAAATACAATGGAAAGGCTTGTTAAAGACGAATCGTTAAGTAATATATTAGCGTATGGCATGTGTCATATCTCATCCCTCGAACCAGAATATGATTTTTACATCTGTAATATCTGTCGAAAAAAATTTAAGTTCCGTATGGATGTTTTACACCATATCATTGAAAATCATATGAATGACAAAGTATCAAACGTAAATCCATTTTGTAATGGCACTCCAAAATAGCCTTCTTTTTTTTCGGTTCACTGTTCCGAAAGTTAGGCATCAGGTATAGCTAAAAGAACAAACCCGATCACGTCTGAATATCAGACACGATCATGTTTAATGAGGAGAATTATGATTTCAAAAAGCACACTGAAAGTTAGTAGAAATCAGGACGGTAAAACAGCATTTTGGGTGGGTGGTGGTGCAAAAACCAAAACCTTTAGTGCGACGTTTGTACTGAGACCGACGGTAAACGGTCAGTACCGACTACCAGACCCGATCTTTGTCCGGGGAACTGGTACACTGGCAAATCGGACTGATCAAGCACTAGTCGAGATCAACGTGAATGATATAATCATCACTGTTGAAGGTACAAAACCTATCGTCAAAGATAACCCGGACATTACTAGTGATGCAGTACAAGTAATCGGCTTTCATCACGGAAGCGACGGTTACGATTATGCGACAATCGCAGATTATGAAGTACTGATCACGCTTGACAAAATCCCAAAATCAGCGATTGAAGGGATGAACCGATACCACAACCGGCATGGAGAATGTTTTGTGCATATGCAGAACAATCGTGCTGGTGGAGACCCATTAGAAACCAGCGAGCCGGTGATTGTGGCATGACGGTTAAAGTTACGTTCAAAATTGGACACGTCGGAGATACATTTGTGGATAAGTTTGATATGCTATTATCAGAATTTATTTACAAGGCTCCTGATATGAATATTGATTTCAACAAAATTGTTAAGATTGAGGTGGAATAAATCATGACTGACGAAACAAATCCAAATATTAAACCGAGGACTATCCCGGAAGCATTGGGATTGTCTGATCGTAAAGTAAAGGCGATCTATGAAACGGTATCTGAATCTATGAAAAATGGCAACACTATAGACACGATGCTTGACCTCTTAAATACATTTCCAGACAAGAGCGAAGGCTTCTTTGCTCTGTATGTAATCGGTACAAAAGTTGGAGCTCGGAAAGCAGAGGAGCAGTTCAAACAGGCAGTACCGGACATTGCGAAACAGGGTGTCATGATCGGTCAGATGATGGCAATTCATCAACTCAAAGAAGCTGAGGATGCGGGTGTTATCAAAGTCGTACGTGGTGATGGAGTTGCACCAGTAAAAGACAACGAAACAAGCGTTCCTGATGACATTCTGTATGGTCGAAACATTGATACTGTCAATGACGAACCGGAACCGGTTGAGAAACCGAAACCAAGTAAGACGACAGAAGATGACAGGATGTATGGATAATATTATCCATATGCACTTTTTTTTAACAACGCGGGACAACGCGGGGGGAAATGTTATGTCAAACTGCATATACACATGCGAAAACCGAAGGTGTGAAAACTTTGGGCAGGAATTCGAAGCGATGCATTTTCGGGATTATCGAGTAGCAACAGGCACATACCTGAAATGCGGGAAATGCCGACAACCGGCGACATGGTTACGAGATGTGGTAAAATGACAACCACAACATCAATTACTGGCAGTCTATGCCCGAAATGTTATAAATTCGGGGTTAGGATAATCGGTAGAGTAGATGTCAGTAAAAACACGTTTAAACACGTAAAAATGTGTCAGTATTGCGGGACACGATATGAGGAATAAATATGGAGATCAACTCACGGAAATGTCCTCACTGTGGCACATATGATATAATCCCGGTAGATACAACCGGTGGAAAAATACTACATGTTAATCTAACCTGTGGAATCTGTGGTACGAGTTGGATCAACCAATACGTTTTAGAACGACAATTTATTATTGAGGGTAATCATGTCAATTGAGGACTATTTTATTAAATGTCCTGACGGTAATCCTCACGAATGGGAAAATGATCATACAACCGGGAGATTTGCTTGCGGGTACTCACTCTACGGCATGTCTTACGTAATAAAATGTAAAAAGTGCGGGAGAATACAAGCCATAGATACAAGCGATTGAAAGTGATTACTATGAGGTACAGAGAGGCGTTAAAATTGCATAATAATGACGAAGTAACTCTTAAATCAAACCACAAAGTTGTGCGAGTTATTTCCGTCGAAGAAGTACCGGAGTATAAATCTGTTATCGTGTATGCTGTTACCGAACAGGGTTTTTCTGGATTACTGCATAACGAAATCTCCTGATTACGAGGTGAACAAGTATGACGAAATGGTTAGAACTACTACATAATGCGGCAGATAACCTCGATGATGATGCAGATCATCTACGAGAGATAGCGAGAGCATTAAACCGGGTCGGATATGAAAAACTCGCTAGCGAACTGCTTGAAATAGCACAAGATTTGAGAAAAACAGAATCTAATATCAGGGAATCAGCAAGTCTTAAAACTACGAAGGATGTTAATAACTCCTTTGCTACGTCAGGAGCAATCTTCAAATCAATTATCCTTAGTGGTGAAAAACAAAAGAATCGGTGAGGATATTATGGGAACAAGAGGTTTAATCGGGTATTACTCGAAAGGAATTACAAAAGCGACATACAATCATTATGATTCGTATCCGTCGTATCTCGGAGAAGAAGTGCGAGACTATATCGCAGAGCGAACTCCGAGCGAACTGTATGATGACTTTCAAGGCATCCGTCTGATCAACGAAGATGACGAAATAACGCCGGAAGATGTGATCAAATATACAAACTTCTGGTATGGCGATGTTGGTAAACACTTTATCAACGGCGACCTTCGGATGGAACAGGGATGGTATGACCTTCTCCGTGAACGGCAGGGTGATTTTTCTGCATATGCAGAGATCGGACTGATGATCGATGGTGCAGATTTTATTAAAGATTCACTATTCTGCGAATGGGCGTACCTTATCAATCTTGATCGGGGAGTGCTTGAAGTCTATCGCGGATTCCAGACAAAAGTACCGAAGAAAAACCGGTATGCCCTTTCAAAAGAAGTGATCGCAGAGAAGAAAGCCAAGATCAAAAGCGAGGGGAGAGGGCAGTATTATACGTGGATCAATAACGGTAAAAAAGAAAAAATATTCCATAAAAACCATGCGTATTATAACTGCGATTTGATTGCTCAGATACCTTTAGATATGGTTGAGGATTTCGACATGTCGATGTTCCAAGATATTATCTACATGGTTGAGGAGACCGGAGATGGACATGTCGGAGAGGTTATACCGAAAGACGTGTTTGGAACTGAGGCAATTCGCAGTACCTTCCAACCGAGTGTACTGGCAGTAATCGGGCTGATCACTATTGAGGACAACGGTGCAATGGCATGAACACGGACAAAATGAATCTGGTTAGTCGAGACACATACCGGGGTATCAACCGTCATAGCGAATGGGTGTTTGAATACAACGGCAAGAAAGCCGGGATTGATCGCAACCATGATATTCTCGGTGCGAACTATCATTGTTTTGTTTATGACAAGACAGGCAATCGCATTATAATGGGAAATGGTGAAGGATCGAATACCAAGTGGTATTCAACACTCAAAGAAGCAAAGAAATACGTTGAACGGTATCTGACGGGCATTACAAAGGAGCAACTATGTCTGGCAATGAAATAAAACCAGACCGTAAATTTTACCGGACGATTTATACTCTTGAAGTCCTATCAGAAAGACCGATAGAGGATCTTGTCAGTCTGGACGATTTACACTACATGATAACATGGGGTGATTGTTCCGGGATGACACACACGGAAGGATCAGAGGAGATCGACGGAGCAACCGCAGCTAAACTACTGATCAAACAAGGTTCAGACCCGGAGTTTTTCATGCTCGATGAGGACGGCAACGATCTTCTTTACGAAGATGATGACGGAGACCAGCCGGAATAAGTGTGCATATGCACATCTCGCCGTGCATCCTATTAGCGCGAACGCACAGACGTAAAAGGGTCGTGTGGGGGTCACAGGTTTCCGCCCATTTTTTCGTAATTCATATGCACAAAGGAGGGATCAAATGCCTACATTTCCAAACATTGCATCAAAAGAATCTATTGACGCAGTTGTTAAAGTTCATCGCAATTTTCAACGGATAAAACGAGAGAAATTAGCTGCTATCGATCATGATCAATGGATACACTGGTCGAAAGGAATAGCCCCGGAAATTGAAGAACTGCGAAAAACCTTATGGGCGTACGTAGATTGCGCATACAGTAACGTACCCGACGAAAAAAGCAAAGAGATTTTTGAGAACGTCAATGCCTCGGAACTCTTGGTGAGAACGCAAGAACGCTTGAGGCGTTGGGAAATTTTACAAAACACTCCATATGCAGAGTTATCAGAAGAACAGAAAAACGACGACCGGGTATGGGCTGACAAAGAGTTAGCTGTTATAGTGGATGATTAAGTAATTGTTAAACATAGATTTGATTTAATCGAGGTGTAATCATGGTAAAAGCGAAAGCATATAATATTGTAAAGGTTACCGTAGATGAGATCGCAGAAATGTCCTTTGAGGAATTTGAGGACTTGATTGCGAAACGTGCCGGGTATCCCGGTAAAAAAGAAGCCATTGAATACGATCAGATTGGCAACACTACAAATCCAGATACGATCTTTTTCAATGTTCACACAAAGAAATCCGGGTTAGGTATAATCTCATCAATCAGTAACTTCTTTGGTACAAAGAGACCAGAGATTAATGAGGTTGAGTATGATCAACAGGATTTGTCCATATTGTAAACAACCCTTTAAACCGGGCGAAACACTTACCTCTAACGAGAATGAAGATGTCGTCCATCTCGACTGTGAGCTTGAAATTGAGCGAGAAGTTGAGCGAGAATACTTCAATCGGAAAGGCAATAAGAACAAAAGCACGATAAAGATGCTTTATTAAACGGAGATGAATTATAATGGCGTGTCCTGTATGTGGTGGAGAAACGGGGTTTGACCCGTATTATTCCGGAGATACAATTGAGATTTATGAGAAATGTATTGACGGATGCGGGTGGCGAGCGTTTAGCCACACGGAAAAGCGGTACACTCAATCTACCCTTTTTAGTGGTAGAGGGTGATAGTGTATGGTTATGATCAAAATGTAGATACCGATACATTTACAAGTACCGATAAACGAATAACCTAAACAGATTTTGGAGTGAAAGACATGAGTGATTATAAAAATACAAACCAGAAACAGACGTACAGAAGTTCAAACGATCCGAGGCATCAGCACCAACAGACCTCAAAAAAGATAATATATACCTGTTGGAGATGTCAGAAACTTTGGGATTCTCCCGACAAATTACAACAGGACACCGTTATGTGTCCACATTGCGGGATGATACACGGACACATCACCAACCAGTAAAACTGGAGTGGTCTCCAAAACCCCATTTTTCAGATGTCCATATGCACATCGTAATCAATGGGCGCACAAGGAGTTGTTCCGAGCGTTTTCCTACTTTTACGAACTCTATATGCACGTCGGAAACTACTGGGGGACTTGTATTCTGCAGATGTAAAACAGGGTTTTTTCGTAATTCATATGCACAAATTTATCTCCTGACCGGTCGGTCGAACGACGGTATCGGGATTCCCGGAGTAAAGAGATCAACAAATCAACAAAACGTCATTCTATACCTCAATGTGATGTAGTTTCTCTCATAATATCCTTCCTTCGAGATATGATCTCTTGAAACGGGGTTATTTTAGGTGATGATTGACGGGACGGGGTAATCACGTCCACTCATGAGAGCCACTTGCGATGATCGCTTGATAGATCACCCGTTTACTGAGGAGACTTTAGAGTGTCTTATCGTAAACTTGGAAAAATCATCAACCGTGAGCAAGACACATAATGGGCTAATAGCTGGAAGATGCTAAGCTAACCCGGATACAGAACACGTAAATCCTGTGTTAAACGCGAAACATTAGGGTTTACCGACTATTTCACAATAGTCAGTTGATGAGACAAAAAACGGGCATTATGGACAGAATGTAAGTATGTTTAGAGTATGTTATATGATTAGTATAGATAGTTTAGTTTGTAATTAAATGTCATAATTTAATTATAGTCAGGTCGGTATCGGGTCGCTCCCGTTATCGATCAATTTCAAAATTATTACAAAGAGGTGAGACAAAATGAACGAACGTGAATTTCAAATGTATTTAGATAAATATCGTGTGTTTCCAAAAAGTTCAACGGATGGACGCAAAGAAAGTTACTTTGATACATTCGCTGTATTAAAAGGCAAGCCGCATCCACTTGACCCGTTACCAGATAAAACGTTAGATGATCTTGGGCTTGATATCGAGACAAAGGCGAATCTGAATCGGTGGATGAATCGTCGTGTCTCACGTCTTGAACGAGAAGCAGAGTTTTACAAGGCGAATTTCACTGGTCTTGCAGATGAAGTATCAGAGTTACGCCGTGAAAATGTACTGTTAAGGAATGAGGTAGAGTTACTAAAGAAAACCGGGTTTTTCCCGGCAGGTGAGAAGCGCAAAGATGAAAAGAACCATCGTTTCTCTACGATAGATGTTTAAAAATAAATGGAGTTGAACTGTTATGGAAATTGAACTGGTAAAAGAAAAAACAATGAAAGAACAGATGGAAGAAGCAATTAGTACAGGGCATGGTTACATCATCCCGACATTTTCAATTGCGAGTGGTAAGATGACAGAGGATGACCCGAAAGATACGTTTAATATCGCTCTTGGAGGGCATAACCAAATGTTTTTTATCTTCGGTAAGGGTAAACGCAGAGTGAACATTGATCTTGGGAAAGTCTTGATAGAAGCCTACAAACTGGCACTTGAAGAGTAAACTGCATATACATTTTTACTTAAGTCGTCATTTTGAAGTTCGAGTCAAATTTTCTACGACGTAAAAACTGTCACAAAAACGCAGGGTGCGCTGGTAAGACCACAACTCTATATGCACTAATTATCATTGCATGCTACAAAAAAGGTGAGGAATATGGAACGGCAAAAACGCAAACTTACAAAAGACCTTCTCATTATTACGCTCAAAATGTTCCCGGACGAGATCCTAAAAGATTTACTGTATGATCGTGCGCCGTTACCGGGCATGCCACAGGTAATCTCGTTACCGGATGAAGGTATGGTGATATTAGATTCACCAGAGAAGATCAAAAAAGCAATAACCTTCAAACTGAACCAATTAGATAAAGCGGGGTCAGTTCATGAGATATTCTATTGGATTACAAAACCAAACCGCTTACAAATCTTACAGTTTGTTACTGGTATTTATGAGATGGAGAAAGAGGAGTATTCTAAAATCCTGAAAGATATATGGATGGCGACAGAGTTTCCACATCAGATGCCTATCCCGAANCTGGTTGATATGTTTAATCAGACNGAGGCACACCTGCTGATGTCCGAAGATGANATGTGCATATACACAAANNTACCNGAGACNGTCACGGTGTTTCGGGGGGTGCAGGATAAAAAAGCAAAACTNCGTGGATTAAGTTGGACAACNNANTANGAAGTTGCTGANTGGTTCGCTAACCGGTGGCAACGAGGGAAATTATATCAAGCAGAGATTAAGAAGAAACACATTTTCATGTTTACGAACGGTCGTAGTGAACACGAATGCGTAGTTAATCCAAGATACTTAAAGAACGTCAGGCAAATTTACAGTCTGTAAATAAGGTGATAACAAATGGTAAGACACAAACGCACACCGCCATCAGGATATGCCGCATTCCCTACGTTTAATCAGATCAAACAAATGGCGTATGAAAAAATGAAACGACGCAAATCGTATAATCGGTATAAAACAAACCCCTCTGAATATTATACAGAATCAAGAGGGACAACCAAGAAATCTAATCCCAACTGTCCGTATTGTGGCACAGAATCGAATAAGAACGGGTTTATAGATACATTAAATGAATATGCGCAGAGATATAAATGCAAATCGTGTAATAAAACATTCACCGATGACAAGATTAAAGAATTAAAGAAAGGCAAACCCGCTATTAATGTTAAAGAGATCAGAGACCCGCTTACTGGTGAAATAACGATCAAAAAGAAAACCAGTGAGGAACTCAAAATTGAATCTCTCCAAAAAGAGATCAAGGCATTGCACACACAATTAGGGCATAAAGAAACAGACCTTAAAAACCTGCGCAAAACTCTGAACAGCGAGATAAAAGAACTCAAAAAAGAGATTGAACATTTAAAGAAAACTGGTTTCTTCCCGTCGAAAAAAGGCGAGACTGGTAATAACGGTACTGCTAACCGGTTCTCGACAATTGAGGTGGTGTAATTATTATGGCAAGCACATGGGGGTATACAAAAAAATATACAAGCTGGATCGGTGATGGTGGTCATCAAACCCAATATACCAATTACAGTGTTGATGAGCATGGAAAACCGATAAAGGATATAGAAGCCAACAAACTCCAAGATGCATATTACGACGCTCAAAGCGATCATTGGAAAAAGGCTGAGGAGTATATTGATTTCCTACAGACAAGAATCGGGGAACTCGAAGATGAGTTAGCAATTGAGACTGATAAACCGCCGGTGCGTGTTGATGTACCGGCAGAAATGAAGAAACTGGAAAAACAAGTTCAAGATCAGGAAAAGAAAATCCTGAAACTTCAAGAGACTAACCGCAAATTGGAATCGAATCTCTATAAAGAGAAACAAAATTGTGGCGAGGCAACTAGTATAAGGATACGACTTGAACGCCAATATGCTGATGTGTATGAGACAATGGAAGAAAAACACAAAACACTAAAAGATGAGCTAACAATCAGCGATAACCGTAATATGGAACTCAAATCTACGAACGATATACTAAAAAGCGATATTGTGAAACTCAACAAAGAGATTAAACGATTAAAAGATATGAGTTTCTTCCCATCAGTAAATCAGAAGAAAAAGAAAAAGGGGATCGAAAATACAAGGTTCTCGTCGATTGAAGTAGTCTAACTGCATATAGAGATCGGAAAAATGGGTCGCAGTGGGGGGCTTCTCCGACGGTGTGGGGTACCAAGGTACCTCAACGACCTCTCCCCTCTATATGCACTAATGAGGTGAATTATGCCAATGAAAGATTCAAACGATCCAGAATATCCGGAACACCAAGATTTATACGACGATTCTTATATCCCGGCTCCGTCGTGGGGAGGTAGTCGTAGTTTGTTTCGGAGAGATGACGAAGAACACGATCAGCAACTCCGGCATTTAACTCGTATCGAAAATAGGTTAGATGACATCTCGATTGAATTAGACCTCGCTAAACGACAGAATATGCAAATATTAACAGAACTACACAACATGTCTGCACTTATCGCAGAGATGACAAAACCTCAAAAACCGGCAGAGAAAGAACCGAATACTACAGAGAACCGTTTTTCAAAATTAGATTTATAAATAAGGTGAAATAATGGCTGATGACGAAGATGATTTTTATGATGCAATTAATGAGAATTTCGACACCATATTTGATGATAACAATCAGTTAAGAGCAGAACTAACACGCCAAGAAACAGAGATAGAATCCCTCAAAACACAGGTTGCAGATTTAACGAAACTCGTAAATGAACTTCGGTCATGGCAACAGAAACCCGACTATGAGAAAGAACAGAACTCTACAGAAACACGATTCTCCAATTTAGATATATGAGGTGAATAATGGACGAAGTAATTGTTAAAATGAATATAGACCAAGCACGTTCAGTAATGGCGGCATTAGAATTTTACGCACGCATGCATATGGGACAATTTGATTCTCTGGACTGGCAGTTTGTTACACACAGCCGCACTCGTAATTTTTGGAGAGATCAACGGTCAAGAGATGATGCACGCTTATATGCAGAACAGTTAAGAAGGACGATCTTTCCGGAACTGGAAAAGAACGCTTCTTATGGGATTGCATCACCAGAAATCCCGGATAGTGCGAGAGATGCATGGGATTTATACCAGTCGCTTCGTCATAATATTGCGTGGTATGTAAAACCAAACCCTGACCAGTTAGAGCGA
>JGI20214J51650_10002521_pt1 | contig 11553 bp, 13 predicted proteins | sample WetSurMetagenome_FD_51650 | JGI IMG/M metagenome (IMG submission 51650)
GAATCAGCAGGATGGTGACCTTGTGGCGCAACTCGATGGCCTGGATGTCCGGGCGCTTTTCGTTGAGCAGGAAGGTCGCGACATCGACCGGGACCTGAACATGCACGGCGCCGGTGTTCTCCTTCATCGCTTCCTCTTCGAGAATGCGCAGGATATGCAAGGCGGCGGATTCGGTAGACCGGATGTGACCGGTTCCAGTGCAGCGCGGGCAGGTGATGTAACTGGTTTCAGCGAGGGCAGGGCGCAGGCGCTGACGGGAGAGTTCCATCAGGCCGAAGCGGCTGATCTTGCCCATCTGAACCCGGGCACGGTCGAAGCGCAGGCCGTCGCGCAGGCAGTTTTCGACCTCGCGCTGGTTCTTCTGATTTTCCATGTCGATGAAGTCGATGACGATCAGACCGCCCAAGTCGCGCAGACGCAACTGGCGGGCCAGTTCCTCAGCCGCTTCCAGGTTGGTCTTGAAGGCGGTTTCCTCGATGTCGGCACCCTTGGTGGCGCGCCCCGAGTTGACGTCGACCGCCACCAGCGCCTCGGTGTGATCAATGACGATGGCGCCGCCGGAAGGCAAGTTAACTTGTCGACCGAAGGCGGTTTCGATCTGGTGTTCGATCTGGAAACGGGAAAACAGCGGCACATCGTCGTGGTAGCGCTTGACGCGATTGACGTTGCCCGGCATGACGGTGCCCATGAAGGCCTTGGCCTGCTCGAATACCTCGTCGGTATCGATCAGGATTTCGCCGATTTCCGGCTGGAAATAGTCGCGGATGGCGCGAATGACCAAACTGCCTTCCAGGTAGATCAGGAAGGCGCCGTTCTGTTGCTGGGCAGCGCCTTCGATGGCGGTCCACAACTGCATCAGGTAGTTGAGATCCCATTGCAACTCTTCAGCCTGACGGCCGATGGCAGCGGTACGGGCGATCAGGCTCATGCCGTTGGGCACTTCGAGCTGGTCCATGGTATCGCGGAGTTCGGTGCGCTCATCGCCATCAACGCGCCGGGAAACACCACCGCCGCGCGGATTGTTCGGCATCAGAACCAGGTAACGGCCGGCGAGGGAGATATAGGTGGTCAGGGCGGCGCCCTTGTTGCCACGCTCGTCCTTGTCGACCTGAACAATGAGTTCCTGGCCTTCCTTCAGCGCTTCGTTGATCTTGGCACGACCAACCTCGACGCCCGGCTTGAAATAGGAACGGGAAATTTCCTTGAACGGCAGAAAGCCATGGCGGTCCGCGCCGTAGTCGACGAAGCAGGCTTCGAGACTGGGTTCGATGCGGGTGATGACCGCCTTGTAGATGTTGCTCTTGCGTTGTTCCTTGGTGGCCGATTCAATGTCCAGGTCAATCAGTTTCTGACCATCAACAATGGCGACACGGAGTTCTTCGGCCTGTGTCGCATTGAAAAGCATGCGTTTCATTATTTGGGGCTCCAGCGCACCAAGGCACGCTGCAACGGAGTCCCGTGCAGGCAGCGACAGTTTCAGTTATCGGGTTGCNTCATACGAAAAAGGGCAAAGACGATGATGAAAGTGCTGATCAACAAACAGCCGCGATATTTTTTATTGAAAGGCGCGACCTGAAAATTCCTGCAACGGGCAATCCGTGCGTGCTTACGGTGGGCTAATCCATTACATCACTACTTTTGGTGAGTGAACTTAACCAGTCGTTTTACGTTGGTCTGGCTTGCGCAAGTCGCGCAAGTGAAACTTCGGAGCCTGCCGCGTGGCGGTCGCACCAATGGTGCGAGGCAAACGGTCTGACGGTTCGTAGTCTCTTGCAAACCGGGATGTAAAACGTGGGCAGTATATTGCAAAATGAACAGCGCTGGTAACAATTCGGTCACTCACCTGGTGATCGGCGAAGAAGAGCAGGGCCAGCGTCTCGACAATTTCCTGATCCGCTGCTGCAAGGGCGTTCCCAAGAGTCATCTCTATCGGATTTTGCGTAGCGGCGAAGTACGGGTGAATAGCGGGCGGGTCGATGCAACTTATCGCCTTTGCATGGGTGACAAGCTGCGTATTCCGCCGATCCGGATCGCCGAACGGCCGCAGAACGAGGTCGATGAGGCGGCCAAACAGCGGATCGATCTGCCGATCATTTACGAAGACGAAGCCATGCTGGTCATCGACAAGCCGGAAGGCATTGCGGTGCATGGCGGCAGCGGCGTCAGTTTCGGGGTCATCGAGGCGCTCCGCCGGCAACGGCCCGAGGCCAGGTTTCTCGAACTGGCGCACCGCCTGGACCGGGAAACCTCGGGCATCCTGCTGGTTGGCAAGAAGCGCCTGGCCTTGACGACTCTGCATGACATGTTCCGCGAGCATGGCGCTGGTGCCGACAAGCGCTATCTGGTGCTGGTCAAGGGGCGCTGGATGAACAATACGCAGCACGTCAAACTGCCATTGCACAAATATCTGACGGAAGGCGGCGAGCGGCGGGTATCGGTAAATCCCGAGGGCAAGGCGGCGCATACCGTTTTCCGGCTGCTGGCGCGCTGGCCGGAGATGAGTCTGCTCGAGGCGCAATTGAAGACCGGGCGAACCCATCAGATTCGGGTGCATCTGGCGCATCTTGGCTTTCCGATTCTCGGCGATGAAAAATACGGCGATTTCGCGCTGAACCGGGACCTCAAGCGCGCCGGACTCAAACGCATGGCGCTACATGCCTGGCGCATGGCGCTGCGCCATCCGCTGACCGGGACGCCGCTGGAATGCGTCGCGCCGCTGCCGGTCGGCATCGCCGGCTACATTGCTGTGGTCGACGGCCAAAAAGCGCGGGAATTCACCGCTGACAATCTGGAACAAATTCTCGGGAGACGGCTCTGAAGCGCATGAAATACGATCTTGTGGTTTTCGACTGGGACGGCACGCTGCTCGATTCAGCCGGCGCGATTGTCCTGGCCATTCAGGCGGCTTGCCGCGATATCGGCCATTCGCCGCCGAGTGACGAACAAGCACGTCATGTCATTGGACTCGGCCTGATCGATGCGCTGCGCCATGCGGCGCCGGATCTGCCTCCGGAAAGCTATCCGGCGCTGGTCGAGCGCTACCGTTTTCACTATCTCGCCGGCGATCATCAACTGAGCTTGTTCAAGGGAGTTCCGGAACTGCTGGGCGAATTGCAGGCGGCCGGACATATTCTGGCGGTTGCCACCGGCAAGAGCCGGCTCGGTCTCGAGCGAGCGCTTGATCATTCCGGCCTGCGCCCGCTGTTTCAGGCATCGCGCTGCGCCGACGAATGCCATTCCAAGCCGCACCCGCAGATGCTCGACGAACTGATGGCGGAATTCGGCGTCACCGGCGAAGCGACCCTGATGATCGGTGATACCTCGCATGACCTCCTGATGGCCCGCAACGCCGGTGTCGACAGCCTCGCCGTCACCTACGGCGCCCACCTCATGATCATCTGCTCGAACACAGGCCGCTGGCATGCCTCCATACCGTTGCGGAACTCGGAACTTGGCTGAACACAAACGCCTGATCTGCGCCAGCGCCGATCTTGCGGAGGCGGGAAAAGGCTTCCGTTTTACGACCATCCATCATCAGCGCGAAACGGATGCGTTCGTCGTCCGCTTTCGCGGGCGGATTTTCGGCTATATCAATGAATGTGGGCATATTCCGACACAACTCGACTGGCTGCCGGGGGAGTTCTTCGATGATTCCAAGCTATACTTGATCTGCTCGGTTCATGGCGCGCTTTATGCTCCGGATTCGGGTCGGTGCCTTGGCGGGCGCTGTCAAGGCAAGGGCCTGGCGGCACTTGCGGTCGACGAGGTTGATGGTCAGGTTTTTTTGATACAAGAAATCGCTCATGGATAATCCCCAAGCCCCAAACAATTCCCCGGACTGGGAGCGCAAGACGCTCGAGAAACTTGCCTTTTCAGCGCTTGCGGAACAGAAAGCCCGGCGCCGCTGGGGAATTTTCTTCAAGATTCTCGGATTCGCCTATCTGACCGCAGTGCTCGCCACTTTGGTCGACTGGGGGGTCGAGGCGTCGCATCAGGAGCGCCATACCGCACTGATCGACCTGACCGGTGTCATCGAGTCCAAAGGCTCGGCCAACGCCGAAAAAATGCTCGAATCCCTGCAAAGCGCGTTCAAGGAGAAAAATGTTGCCGGGGTGATCGTTCGCATCAACAGTCCCGGTGGCAGCCCGGTTCAGGCTGGCATCATCAATGACGAGATTCGCCGTTTGCGCACCAAGCATCCGGAAACTCCGCTCTACGCAGTGGTTGAGGATGTTTGCGCGTCGGGTAGTTACTACGTTGCCGTTGCCGCGGACAAGATTTATGTAGACAAGGCCAGTATCGTCGGATCCATCGGTGTATTGATGGACGGGTTCGGATTTACGGGATCGATGGAAAAGCTGGGCGTTGACCGCCGGCTTTTGACCGCCGGGAACAACAAGGGCTTTCTCGATCCATTCTCGCCGCAGAACCCCAATCAGACGGCACACGCCCAGGTCATGCTCGACGACATCCACCAGCAGTTCATCGATGTCGTCAAGACGGGCCGCGGGGCTCGTCTCAAGGAGACGCCGGAGATGTTCTCGGGGCTGATGTGGACGGGCGACCAGAGCATCAAGATGGGCCTGGCCGACGACTTCGGCAGTGTCGACTCCGTGGCGCGCGACGTGATCAAGGCCGAGAAGGTTCTCGATTACTCCGTCAAGGACAATATCGCCGAGCGTTTTGCCAAGCGACTCGGGGCTGGTGCGGTCAACAGCCTGTGGAAGGGATTTTCCGAAAGCGCTACTNCAATCGGCCTGCGCTGAGAATTCTCAGGCAAGCAGCAGGAAGACGGTCGGACGCCGCTCGATTTCGGGCGGCGTTTCCTTTTTCCACTGGCCAACTGTGCGCGTCCTGACCGACTCGCCGGGCAGGCTGAGGTCGGTGGCAACCGCAAACCGCGTCCCTGGCTGGCAGGTCTGCAAGATGCTGGCGAACAGTTGCTGGTTGCGATACGGCGTCTCGATGAAGATCTGGGTTTGCCCGCGCTTGCGCGATTCGGCCTCAAGTTCGCGCAGGGTTTTTGCCCGTTCGGCTTCCTTGGCGGGCAGGTAGCCCTGAAAGGCAAAACGCTGGCCGTTGAGGCCTGATGCCATCAAGGCCAGCAACAGGGAGGAGGGGCCGATCAGCGGCACTACACGGATGCTCTCGCTTTGCGCCAGTGCTACCAGGTCAGCACCGGGGTCGGCAACGGCCGGGCAGCCGGCTTCGGAGAGCAACCCGAGATCGTGCCCGGCGCGCAATGGGGCAAGCAGCCGATCCAGTGCATCCGGCCGGGTGTGTTCGTTGAGTTCATCGAGTTGCAAGGCCTGTAGCGCCTGCTCGGTACCGACCGCCTTGAGAAAGGCGCGGGCAGATCTTGCGTTCTCGACGACGAAGTGGGTCAGTCGACGGATTTGCTCCAGGACTGGAACGGGCAGCGATGCCTCCGGGGAGATGTGGCCGAGCGGGACGGGAATGAGGTAGAGCGTGCCGTGGGTCACAGGACGTTCATTCCGTGTTTCCTCAGGAGATCGCAAAGGGCGATCAATGGGAGGCCGACCAGTGCGTTGGGGTCGTCACCGTGTATCCGGCTAAGCAGCGAAATTCCCAAACCCTCGGACTTGGCTGACCCGGCGCAGTTGTAGGCTGGTTCGCGGCGCAGATAATTCTCGATTTCCCGGTCAGTCAGTTCGCGAAAGCCGACCAGCGTGGGCACGCCACGAACCTCTGCTTCACCGGTTCTTGAGTTGAGCACGCAGAGTCCGGTAAAGAAATTCACGGTCTGTCCGGAAAGTTGTCGCAGTTGTTCGACGGCGCGCGCATGCGTCCCTGGTTTGCCGAAGACCCTGCCCCCCATTTCGGCGACCTGGTCGCTACCGATGATCAGGGCGTCCGGATAGTCGCGCGTCACTGCCCGCGCCTTGGCCTCCGACAGGCGCAGGGCTGTTGCTGTCGGAGATTCGTCGGGGAGCGGGGTTTCGTCGGTTTCCGGGTTGGCGACCTCGAACAGCAGGCCGAGACGATTCAGCAGTTCGCGCCGGTAGGGGGATGTCGAGGCGAGTACGAGTTTTTGCGACATAATTTGTAATTGCAACAAGTGCTTGGAAAAGCTTCTTGAGGCAGCACTTAGTTTTGACTTGGAGGCCTAAAGCTAATATTATCTCGCGTTTAAGTCGAAGCCGCTCAAGATTGAAAAGGATTTCGGATAGTTTTGCGTTTGCCCGGGAAGGCCGTGTTCTGGAAGGAACACTGGCGATTTCCGGCCTTGAACGCCTGCAGGATCTGCTGGCGGAAGTGTCCGGAGAAATCACCTTCCGGATTGAGGGGCTCAAGGGAGAGCGCGGACAATCCATGCTGCATCTGGTGGTGGGCGGGGTACTCCCGTTAGCCTGCCAGCGCTGCCTGGAAGCGATCCATTTCAAACTCGATATCGACAGCCTGCTGGAGTTGATCCCGGCTGACGTCGAATTGTCGCAGGAAGAGCTGGAAGATGACACTCGTGATTTCCTGCCGGTGGCAGGCGAGCTGGATGTGGCCGAATTGGTGGAGGACGAAGTTCTCCTGGCCCTGCCGGTCGCGCCCCGGCATGAAAGATGTGGTTTGCCTGGCGCGGCCGATGCCGGTGAGCGGATAAATCCGTTTGCTGTATTGACCGGGCTTAAAGGCAAGCCGAACTGATTTTTTTGGAGCAACAAAATGGCCGTACAACAGAACAAGAAGTCCCCTTCCAAGCGTGGCATGCATCGCGCCCACGATTTTCTGACCAACCCGCCGCTGGCCGTCGAACCGACCACNGGTGAGGTGCATCTGCGCCACCACGTTTCGCCGACCGGCTTCTACCGCGGCAAAAAAGTCCTGAAGGCCAAGGGCGAGTAATCGATAAGTGAGAGGCAGACGGTTCGTTTCGGGCCGCCTGCCTTTTATTTTGTCATGACAGCCCGCGTTGCCATCGATTGCATGGGGGGGGACCACGGACCGTCGGTGACGGTGCCGGCGGCGCTCCGTTTCCTTGACGATCACCCGGCCGTCAGCCTGATTCTCGTCGGACGAGAGGAGGCCCTTCAGCCCTTATTGGGCAAGTGGGCCGGCAATTCACGCCTGCGCGTTGTTCACGCGTCTGAAGTCGTGGAGATGGATGAGTCTCCTGCGCTCGCCTTGCGCAACAAGAAGGACTCGTCGATGCGCGTGGCGATCAACCTCGTCAAGAATGGCGAAGCGGATGCCTGCGTTTCGGCGGGAAATACCGGTGCGTTGATGGCGATTTCCCGGTTCGTCCTGAAGATGCTGCCCGGTATCGAGCGCCCGGCAATCTGCGCGCCCCTGCCCACCACGAAGGGGCACACCCATATGCTAGATCTCGGGGCCAACGTCGATTGCGCCCCGGAACACCTGCTGCAGTTCGGCATCATGGGCGCCATGCTGGTGTCCGCCATGGAGCACACGGATCGTCCGACAGTAGGAATCCTGAATATCGGCGAGGAAGAGATCAAGGGCAACGAAGTGGTCAAGGCGGCTGCCGATTTGTTGCGTGCCTCCGATCTCAACTTCATCGGCAATGTTGAAGGTGACGGGATCTACAAGGGCGATGCGGATGTCGTTGTCTGCGATGGCTTCGTCGGTAACGTTGCGCTGAAAACATCAGAAGGCCTGGCCCAGATGCTCGGGTCTTCGCTGCGCAGTGAATTCAAGCGCAACTGGCTGACCAAGATTGCAGCGCTGATCGCCATCTCGGTGTTGAACAACTTCAAGGAGCGCTTCGACCACCGTCGTTACAATGGAGCCATTCTGCTCGGCCTGAAAGGCATTTCGGTCAAGAGCCACGGCTCGGCTGATGCGTTTTCCTTCGGTTTCGCCATTGGCCGCGCCTATGACGCGGCGGAGAATCGTGTCGTCGAGCGGATCGCTGGTCGCATGGCGCAGACGGCAGTTTCGGATATAACCACCTCCGCGGAGCCAGCCTGAATGTATACGCGCCTTATCGGGACCGGCAGTTATTTGCCCGGCAATCCGGTTACCAATAACGACCTGGTTGCCCGTGGCATCGACACGAACGACGAATGGATAGTCACCCGCACTGGTATCAGTAGTCGATACCTCGCCGAGCCGGGCGCGACCGCCAGTGAACTGGGGCTTGCGGCAGCCCGGCGGGCGCTGGAAATGGCGGGCGTTGATGGCAGTGAAATTGACCTGATCATCGTCGCCACCTCGACGCCGGATTTCATNTTCCCGAGTACTGCCTGCCTGATCCAGGGGCAGCTTGGCAACAAGGGGGCGACCGCCTTNGACGTGCAGGCCGTATGCAGCGGNTTTGTCTATGCACTCGGGATTGCCGACAAGTTCATTCGCTCGGGCAGTCACAAGAAGGCGTTGATCATCGGTACCGAAGTGTTTTCGCGGATTCTCGACTGGAGCGATCGCGGCACCTGCGTACTGTTTGGCGACGGCGCTGGCGCCGTGGTCCTCGAAGCTTCCGATACGCCCGGCATTCTGGCGACCGCGTTGCACGCAGACGGCAGCCAGAGCGGGATTCTCAATGTTCCAGGGCAGGTATGCGGCGGGCAGATCACGGGAGATCCGTTCCTGCGCATGGATGGTCCGGCTGTCTTCAAGTTTGCGGTGCGTGTTCTGGTGGAGGTTGCCGAAGAAGTGTGCAAGGTGGCCGGTATCGGAACCAGTGAAGTTGACTGGCTGATTCCGCATCAGGCGAATATCCGTATCATCGATGCGACGGGCAGAAAACTCGGCGTCGACCGTAGCAAGGTGATCGTCACCGTGGATCGCCACGGTAATACGTCGGCTGCGTCGGTGCCCTTGGCGCTCGATGAGGCGGTTCGCGATGGTCGCATCCAGCGCGGGCAGAAGATAATGCTCGAAGGTGTCGGCGGCGGCTTTACCTGGGGCGCAGCCCTGCTGGTATTCTGATTCAGGAGGCTGGAAACGATGTCTTTTGCTTTTGTTTTTCCCGGCCAGGGCTCGCAGAGCGTTGGCATGATGGCCGCCTACGGCGATGCCGCGGTGGTCCGCGCAACCTTCGACGAAGCCTCGGCGACGCTGGGCGATGATCTGTGGACGATGGTTGCCGACGGCCCGGCCGAGGTTCTGACCCAGACCGTCAACACGCAACCGGTAATGTTGACCGCTGGTATTGCAGCGTGGCGCCTGTGGCTCGATAAGGGTGGCAAGATGCCTGCCGTCGTTGCCGGCCATAGCCTTGGCGAATATTCCGCGCTAGTGGCCGCCGGCGTCATCGATTTCAAGGATGCGGTGCCGCTGGTTCGCCTGCGCGCCGCAGCCATGCAGCAAGCGGTGCCGGTCGGCACCGGCGCCATGGCCGCCGTACTCGGCTTGGACAATGCCGGTATCGCCGCCGCCTGTGCCGAAGCGGCGCAGGGTGAAATCGTCGAGCCGGTGAATTTCAATGCCAACGGCCAGACCGTGATTGCCGGTCACAAGGGCGCTGTCGAACGGGCAATGGAAGCCTGCAAGGCGCGTGGCGCCAAGATGGCCAAGGCGCTGCCGGTTTCGGCGCCGTTCCATTCCTCGCTGATCCGTCCCGCCGCCGACAAACTGGCAGCACGTCTGGCTGAGCTGCCTTTGAAGGCACCGGTCATTTCGGTGATCAACAACGTCGACGTCGCCATCGAAAACGATCCGTCCCGCATCAAGGATGCACTGATTCGTCAGGCCTACAACCCAGTGCGCTGGGTCGAGACCATTCAGAAAATGGCTGCCATGGGCGTGTCGACCGTGGCAGAATGCGGCCCGGGCAAGGTGTTGGCCGGCCTGACCAAGCGCTGCGCCGAGGGCGTCGCCGGTGTCGCGCTCGCCGATGCCGCTGCCATCGAAGCCAATCTCGGACTGGAGTAAGCCATGCTGAACGGCAAGATTGCACTGGTCACCGGCGCCACCCGCGGAATCGGCCGCGCCATAGCGCTCGACCTCGGCAAGTTGGGCGCTACGGTGATTGGCACTGCGACCAGTGCGGACGGGGCCGGAAAAATCTCCACCTACCTCGCCGAAGCAGGCCTCAAGGGGAAGGGCGTTTCCCTTGACGTCTGCGACGCAGCCCAGACCGACGCGGTCCTTGCCGAACTGACCAAGGAATTTGGCGCGATCACAGTTCTCGTCAATAACGCCGGGATCACCCGCGACAACCTGTCGATGCGCATGAATGACGACGAGTGGGATGCCGTCATCGACACCAACCTGAAGGCGGTTTTTCGCATGTCGCGCGGTGTGATGCGCGGCATGATGAAGGCGCGCTTTGGCCGCATCGTCAATATCACCTCGGTGGTGGGTTATTCGGGCAATGCCGGGCAGGCNAACTATTGCGCCGCCAAGGCCGGGGTTGCCGGGATGAGCCGTTCGCTGGCCCGTGAGCTGGGCAGTCGCAANATCACGGTCAACTGCGTCGCACCGGGCTTTATCGCCACCGACATGACGCATGCGTTGACCGACGAGCAGAAGCAGGCCATGCTGGCTTCCATTCCGCTCGGTCGCGCTGGCGCACCCGAGGATGTCGCCGGTGCCGTCAGCTTTCTGGTATCCCCGGCTGCCGCCTATGTCACGGGCACGACAGTGCATGTAAACGGCGGTATGTTCATGGATTGATTTCCCGAAGCCTCGGCTTTTGGTAAACTAGCAACGTTTTTTTCGAACCCCTGAGGGGAAGGAGTTTTTCTAATGGATAACATCGTAGAGCGCGTCAAGAAGATTGTNGCCGAGCAACTGGGCGTTAATGAAGCGGACATCAAGAATGAGTCCTCCTTTGTGGATGATCTTGGCGCGGATTCCCTGGACACCGTCGAANTGGTCATGGCACTTGAAGAAGAGTTNGAGTGCGAGATCCCCGACGAACAGGCCGAGAAGATCACCACGGTCCAGCAGGCGGTCGATTTCATCCTCGCCAACAAGAAGTAATCCATTTCGGTAGATCCAGACAAGGCCGGCCCCATGGCCGGCCTTGCCACATTTGCATTCGGAGTTCACCTTGACACGTCGCAGAATCGTAATTACCGGTCTGGGTCTTGTTAGCCCGGTCGGAAACACCGTCGAAGAAGGCTGGCAAAACATTCTGGCTGGCCGTTCCGGCATTGCCCATGTCACCAAGTTCGACACATCGACCTTCCCGGTGCAGATTGCCGGCGAAGTCAGGAACTTCGATATCACCAGCTATATTTCGGCCAAGGATGCGCGCCGCATGGATACGTTCATCCATTTCGGCATGGCGGCGGGGATNCAGGCNGTGCGTGATGCCGGTCTGGACAAGGAAAACGTTGTCGACCTCGAGCGAGTNGGNGTNGCNATCGGTTCCGGAATCGGTGGCCTGCCGCTGATCGAGGAGACCAAGGAAGAGTTTCTTTCCGGTGGCCTGCGCAAGGTGTCGCCGTTCTTCGTGCCGGGTTCGATCATCAACATGATTTCCGGCAACCTGTCGATCATGTANGGCTTCAAGGGCCCGAACATCGCCCACGTATCGGCTTGTACGACGGGAACGCACTCAATTGGCGAGGCGTCGCGCATCATTGAATACGGAGATGCCGACGTGATGATTGCCGGTGGTGCCGAATC